>JACCDS011600482.1_pt1 | contig 15892 bp, 10 predicted proteins | sample 7446441 | NCBI WGS metagenome assembly JACCDS01 (sample SAMN15323445, study PRJNA562643) | freshwater metagenome | isolation source: river surface water | place: USA:Blue River Watershed | collected 2017-08-17
ACCCAAAGTTTGTTTCATCTTGTTCTCCTATGCAGTACTAGACAGTAAATAACGAATCAGAAATCCGATTGACCTGCGCGCAAAACCTCACTGTTGCCAGCAAATTTTGCGTGGCACTTTGCCGCACACGTAACTTATTATAAAAAATTGAAACCATCAACGATTTTCAGGCCTGCGCTTATTGCAGATGTGAAGACACACTGACGCGCCACCTTACAGCAGGAAAATAACAAGGGTTTGACAAATCAATTAACGCGAACGCGCTGCTGAAAAAGCGTTTGCTGATTTATTGCGCAATTCAAAAGATCAACGGGCCGGGTTTTATCCCGCCGGCAGATCGCGATCAGGACTGGCCCAGCCTCCCAATTACATGATTTCACTGGGAATTTTTACGGCCAGCAAGATGGAGCTCGCCGGTTGATCCCGCCAGGTCCAGACCTCGGCTCAGACACTCGCAATTTCGTTCCATGACCGATCGGTCGCCGACTGATGTCGACGCAGCGAACCCTCATTAATCAAATTTTTACGAAGTAATTTTCAAAAAACATCTTCTTTAACAGAACCGTTAACTTCCCCATGATTGCGCTGTGCCCGACAACGGATTTCGTTGTTGTTGCACAACATCTCGCCTTATTTCATGGAGGAAATTTTGGACAGAGAAGGTCGTTTTCCGGTCAGTCGTTCGCATACCGCCACGTTGACCACTCGCTCGGGTAGCGCCATCGCGCTGCCCGCTGACGCCCAGCGCGTGCTCAGAAACACGTATGCGCTGCTGTCACTGACATTGCTGTTTGCTGCGGGCATTGCCAGCGCCAGCGTGGCATTGGCACTGCCCGCGCCTGGTGTGATCCTGACGCTGGCGAGTTACTTCGGCCTGCTTTTCGCGGTTCACCGACTCAAGCGCAGTGGCTGGGCGCTGGCAGCCGTATTCGCGCTGACGGGCTTCATGGGTTACACGCTGGGGCCGGTACTGGCACGTACGCTGAGCCTGCCGGGTGGCGCGAGCACGATCGCCCTGGCGCTCGGCGCGACTGGCGCGATTTTTCTGGCGCTCTCCGCGTGGGTACTGACCACGCGTCGCGATTTCAGCTGGATGGGCGGCATGCTGTTCGCCGGCATGGTGGTTGCCATTCTCGCCGGTCTGGCAGCGATCTTTTTCCAGATGCCCGCGCTGGCGCTTGCCGTGTCGGCGATGGTGGCCTTGCTGTCGGCCGGTCTGATTTTGTATGAGACCAGCGCCATCGTGAATGGCGGCGAGACGAATTATGTGTTGGCCACGGTCAGCCTGTTTGTGCCGCTGTTCAACCTGTTCACCAGCTTGCTGCAATTGTTCGGCTTTGCCGGATCGAGCGACTGACAGCCACTTGCGAGAAGGAGTGCTTGATGAAATGTCCCGTGTGCCCCAACAGCCTGCTCGTGATGAGCGAGCGGCAAGGCGTTGAAATTGATTACTGTCCGCAGTGTCGAGGTATCTGGCTCGATCGTGGCGAGCTGGACAAACTGCTGGAGCGGGCTGCCAGCGCGCAGCCCGCGCAGGTCAACGAACGGCGACACGACCCGGGGCATTCGGGGCATTCGAGCTACGGCCATCGTCGCAAGCATTCATCCTGGTTAAGCGACATCTTCGATTAAGGACTACGCAAGCCGACCGACCGTGCGTCCGGCCGAAAAACAGACAAACCGACAAACTGCTTACAAGACCCCCCATGAAAAACAACGAAGAACAAGTCAGCTATTCACCCGAGAGTTTCATCGATGGCCTGCTGCGACGGCTGGGCGTTCGGAGTTACGCCGCACTCGGACGTTTGATCGGACTTTCTCCGTCAGTCATCAGCAAGGTACGGCATCGTCGTCTGATCATCAGCAGCAAAATTCTGGTACAGGTGCATGAGGCCACCGATATACCGATTCGCGAATTGCGCCGCATGATGGGCGACACCCGGCGCCACTTCAGTCCGCTGAAGCTTGGAGCTTCAGCGATGACTTGATGGCACCGGCGCGTTGTCAACCAAGGCCGTTGCTGGTCTGGTAGTGATTGACGAAGTCATTGAGCTTGACCCCGTCAAGCTCAATGATGGCCGAGATGCCGGACCCATCAATATCGTAGGCGACGAAGGTCTTGTTCAACGTCGATGAGCCTGCGGCGAATACTGCCGACACCGGCGTACCTTGCGCACCGGTATTGAAATGATCCAGCGCAGCACTGGTGAACGCGTTCAATGATGTGATACCCGTTTCAAATTCAAGACCTGACACAGTCCCGAAGTAAAGGGAATCGGCATCCAGGCGGAACCCGAACAACTTGACGACAGGCAAGGCAGACGCTGTCAGGTTGTCCTGATCGACGTCAAACTGAATTGCAGCCCGGCCCGCCTTACCCGAGAAATCGATATCGATCACGTCGACCAGCTTGTTACCCGTTGCTGCAGAATGGCCGGTTAATGTCAGCTCAGCTGTGCCACGCTGTCCGGTGCCGCCGATCTGAACAACGCCCCCCTGAGTCATCAGCGACAGTGACGCATTGACATGGTCGACCGACTGAACTGCACTCATCGATAAATCAATACCCGCGTTACCGAACTTCCCGAGAGCAAACACGGCGTCCGTGGTAGCGCTGACTGTCGAGGTATTGCCGCTGTCACTGAGCAGCCGGATTTGTCCAGCTACGGAAACGGCTCCTGCCGCACCTCCATGGGTCAGAGCCAGGCTGAGCTCACTGCCCTCAGCCAATGCCATTGCATCCACGTCTTTTGTAATCGACAGTCCGCCACCTGACGTCAGGGAAACATCCATCGCGCTGGCTTCGCCGCTGGCAATCGCCACCACGCTACCATTTACCGTGGCCATGCCAGCAGTTGACGACAGCAAAACGCTAGCCGAACTGTTATCACCGCTCGCAGCTAACTGAATACCCCCAGACGAGAACGTCAGGCTGCCGGCGGCGGAGCCAACAAACGTCGACTGGCTTTCGCTACCACCGGCAGACAATTCAAGGCTGCCAAGCGAGACGTTTCCGTGTGGTGAAATGAAAGTCGCCTCGGCCTTGCTGGCGGAAGACGATGCCACGACGCGTACCGCGTTATTGACAATCACTTCATTACCGTCTGCCACGTCAAATTGATCTGCGGAGGTCAATGTCAGGCGCGTGAGCGCGCCAGCGCCAGATGCGAGGAGATCGACGTCTTTTCCAATGCGGATACCGTTCACAGGGTTCGCAATCAGGCTCACTGCAGATATCGCGCTAACCCCGGTCGCAGCCAACGCAAGCGTACCGTTGATTTCGATCTGGCCCGCCGCATTAGGCGAAGTTGGCACTCCCGGAAGCGGCTGTGTGTTAACCGTTAACGTTGCCGTACTAAGGTCTCCTGAGGAAAGCGCGGTCACATCACCCTGTAAGGCAATACCTGTGGCCCCCGCGACCATTGTAGTAATCGCAGATGCCTGCTCCGCCATTGCCCTGAGATTTACATTGCCGCCAATTCGTAGTTTCGAAAGACTCGACGAAAGGTTGGCAACTGCCTGAGCGCTCGTATTTGATGCAATCACGGAGAGGTTCTTTGCCACATCCACGCCCGATAACGCGTTTACTGCGCTTCCGGTCAACCCGAGTGACGTGACACTACCGTGGCCGGTGGAGTGAACTTCGAGAGAACCGCCAAATTTCGTAACACCATCCGACGACCGAAGTTGGGCGATGGCTGAACTGAATGCCGAATGGGCACGCACACTGAGCCCATCAACTACGTTCATCGCTTTTGCCTCGATGCCTAAACCAGCTGCTGCTCCTTCCGCAACGCCTTCGATAACCAAGCTGCTGGCTTGAATTTCTTTTGCACTCAATTGGGCGTTTGAACGTGCGCCTTTGCCTTCGGCACGGACCAAACCTTCCTGCAAAAGGATCTCCCAATTCGTTGCATTCCCTCGAATCGTCGCAGTTGCATCGCTCTGGAACCCTGATGCATGGACTTGTAGTGACGGCAAACTAATTCCGCCGTTTTCTGAGGTCAACGTGAGTGTTGACTTTGAATAGTCACCACTCGCCCTCGCCAATGTCAATCCGGGACGCGCAACATACAGACTATGGTCGAGCGCGATTTCAGCAATTGAGGTCGAATGTGCGCCAAGAGCCTCGGTAACCAAACCACTCCCGACCGACATGTCGAGACGAACTAGATCTGCGTATTCCGACCGAAGTTGATGCACCCTGAGTACAGCATTTGCGCCAGTCCCTTCGGCTAACGCCGAGATCCCGCCTTGAATACTTGTCCCTATCGTCCTTATCTCTCCAGTCATTGAAGCACTTGCTTCGTCAGCACTGGCTTCTACATTGATGCCACCTTTCAGAGTCAATCCTCCGCCCGAAAAAAATCGAAAGCTCAATTCTGAGATCGCTGCAAAACCAGAGGAACTGATTTTCCAATTATCGTTAAATAAAAAATTGGGAACAGGCGATGACAGCGACAGCGCAGTGCTTTCCATATGAACCCGTACACTTGCATGCGCTCCAGAAGAATCAAGTGTGACGGATCCGGTCTGAATATCGCGACCAGTCGTCAGAGCCATATCAGCCGTCGCTCTAGCTCCAGAGGCGGCTACAACCACATTGCCTGCTTTAATGCTTCCGCTGCTGCCACTGTCAATTTCTATGTTGGTGTGGCTAGCCAAGGCACTACTCTCAACCTCAATATTGTCGTCGAAGATGACGCCCCGACCATCACCATCAGCGCGCAACTTGATATCGATTTCGCCGCGATAGCCAGCCGCATTTGTATTTAATCGCGGTACCAAAACTTCGCCATTATTTGTGCTGAGGCTTACGACGATAGACTCAGCAACACCGCGTGTCTGCAAATTAGATAGATCGCGACTGATATTTCCAAATTCGATTTGCTCAGAATCCGAATGGATATTGATCACGGCTACCGTCGATAGATCAGTCCCGGCTCCATCCGGTATCAACTCTCCTCCAATTCGGAAGTCGGATGACCTATAGTCTTCTAGTTTGATCAGACCGGTGATTCCCTCTCCATCAAAGTCATATGCAATAAATAAGCTGTTATCGATGACAGCTTTTGCGATCATTCCAGCAGGAAATTCTGAAGATATACCTCCAGCCCAGCCTAAAAAGCTATTGATCCTCTCATCTGCCGTACTGCCACCAATCATGCCGCTACCGTCGATAACGGTTAAATACCCACCCAGCGAATCCTTGAATAGCAGTTCATCATGTGCTAAGCGAAACCCATTGATACTCATCATTCTTGCAAATGCCTCTGGATTACTTAGATCTTTGTCTGGCATCGTCAATCCGATGACACTTCGTTGCAGCTCCTCATGAATGCTCACGGAACTGAGTTGCTCACCCCCCAATTCCAGATAAGCAGTACCCTGGTTACCAAGAATCCCAAGCTGGACGTGACCACCAAACCTGAGCGATGAAATACGCAAAGCGGCACGATCGAAGAGTTGCACTGCACTGACCTGCACAGTTCCGAGTTCGCCAAGTGTCGACTGTTCATCAGTGCTGGTAACCTCGTCTAGAGACAAACGTGCGAAAGCTCCGAACCTGGCCGCCTGCAAGGAATCGGCTTCAACCAAGACATGATTGGAATTCTCGGAGAGATGTTGCACCAAGAGCGTCGTAGCAGCGCCTACACCCTTGGCGCTCACCGTGATAGGTCCGCCGATCATCAGTGTAGGTGCACTAACGACAGCATCAGTTTGACTGCCTACGCCATTCGCAGAGACCAGGAGCTGGCCCACAATTTCGCTGCTTGCAGGCGTTGCCGAAGGGCCGGCGACAAAGCTCGCGGTGGAGGAAGTGAATTCGCCAATCGACTCGACAACCATGGCACCGCCAACATGAAATCGTGCGCGATCTCCATTGACGAGGATAATGGATTGAGTCCCAGGTGCTCCCCCCGGCTCAACGATCCCGCTCGCCAGCTGCTGGAAGTTACCAAGTACGGTATACGCGGACTAAGTAGCATCTCCTTGCGGTTCACCCGACATCTCGACGTCGAAAATCACATGGCTGTTAAATGCCCGCGATGAAGTAACTACTTGTCCCGTATTTATAAGTCCAGATGCCGACTTGATTCGAGCCGCTACCGTTCCATTCGTCGCCGATGTGTCTGCCGTCAGGAGAACCGGCCCATCGATAATGATGTTTCCGGTAGCCCCTGATTTCTGAATAAACAATTCAGCGTGAGCATTTGCATCGGCTGTCATTTCCGCTGCCCCTGAGCGGGAGACTAGCAGTCCACCGTTCAGGATCAGGTCTTCCGGACCAATATCGAGTAATGCTTGAGCCTTGCTGCCGTACAAAGCAGATTTGATCGTGAGCGCTGGAGACGGCGGCTGCGAAGATGAAGGTGAGGAAACGGACAAAGGCCCTGTCGTATTCAGATTTAGCCGGGATTGGGCAAATGTTCCGACTGCTTCGATATTAATTTCACGATCAATGATCAACTCATTACCGCCGACCAGCCGAGTATTTACGGTGCTACTGTTACCAAGTGCAGACTGGTACCAGCTGTTTAGCGATACTGGTCCTGCGTCTGATCCAAGGGTGGCATCGATTTTTGCGCCAACACCGCTAGATGTAGCGTGCAGCCCGGAGGAACTGCTGAAGCCACCCTCTCGTGATACCAACGACAAATCAATTTGATTGTCAGGTAATGACTGACTTGCTGCTGCACTCAGGCGAATTTCCTTCGTCTGAATGCCACCCGTCGACGATGGAGCCGGAAGCAAGTGCATTGCGGTACCGCTATTCATGCCACTGACCTGCATTTTCACCGACCCGGAGATGTCAAGCAGACTACTGCCCGTGCCACCGGTAGTTCCCTGGTGCTTAATCTCCGTGTCCGCATGCACTCCATAGCCTGAAGCGGATTGTGTCCAGTCGCCCTGCACAACAATGGAGGCATCGTTAGTATCGATACGTAGCTTGGAATTCGCAGATCCACCGGAGGCCAGCGTACCAATATTGCCGTTCACTTTGATCGAGCCACCGGACGCGAAAAGCTCGGTGGATGCACGTGCACCACCGCCGGATGCCGACTGCCACAAGCCGCCCATCTGTACCGCTGTTGCTCCGCTTGACGCGTGACCCGTGACGGTCAATGTCGCCTTGGATAGATTGCCCCATGCATCAACAGTGACCGGTCCGGCCAACTGAACGGTACCGGCATCAGCCTGTAGTACGACGCTGGCATCACTGACTGCCCCAGTGGCTCGTACCTTTACCGCGCCAACGACGAGGTTGCCTCCCTCCGCACTTGCCGTTAATTGCGAAATACTTCCCTTACCTGTCGGTCTCAAGAAAGAACCTGATGCTACGGCTTGCACGTCACCATACGTGAACGCACCACCTGTGCTCGCACCAATCCGCGCACCACCACTGGTAGCTACAAAATTTAACATCGACATCGTGCCGGCTCCGCCTGCCAGCGTACTCAGGCTTGCCGCTTCAGCACCGCCAGTGCCTGCTGCCACCGACAGGTTGGTCTGGCTTGCGTCCGCATAGCTTGCAGCCGACAACGCACCACTAGTCAGTCCTTTGTCTGCAGACGAACGAATGACGCCACTCGCTGTCGCGCCATAACCGGTAGCCACAACCGCCACGTCCCTCGTCGTTACTGCGCTGTTCGATATTGCAGTCAGGGTCGCCCGAGATCCCACGCCGGCGGCCTGCACGCGTACCGGTCCGATGACCCCTCCCTGTCCAGTGCTTCCTAAGCCGATGACGAGGCTGGCATCGCTGCCAGCAACGCCGTTCCTGCCGCCCACCGCGAGGATTGACAAGCTGCCTAGTGGGGCGATGACGCCTTGCGTGCTATCTACCTCGGGTAATCTGCCTACACTGAGCCGAGCTGTACCACCTAAGCCATTCGCAGTTATTGACACATCGGACTTCAATCCTTGTGCCTGCATCGCCTGCAGCCAGCTATTGGCATCGTTGGCGATCCATTTCAAATCGGCAAGATTCCCGTAGTTCGCGCTGGCTATATCGAGCTTCACCCGGTCATTTGAAGTCAGTCCCGCCAAGTATGTGGCCTGGGAAGCAAGGGGCAGATTGTGCGAAGTGATCACCACCCGTTTTGCGGCCAGATCGGCATTACCACCGGCACCATAATTTGCCGCAATGAGAGCGCCACCGACCTTGTCTGCATCGTCCAGTTTTCCATCGGCGTTATTGTCGATAAACGCTCCACTGGCGTTGACGATGACGCGCGCATACCCAAAAGGGGTCGCATCTGCCACCACGCTCTGTAATTTCTAGCGCAACAGCGCCAACTGTTCCGCCAGCTGTGCCTGCGTCGCGGGCAAGGCCAGAGTGCCGCTCACCATGGCAGCATGCATTCCGGCGAATACTTGCGCCAGCTGCGGGATCAGACTCTGAGCAGCAACCGACATCAACGCATCACCGTCGTTAGCAAGTGCGAAGGCTGACATCACCGGCGACAATCCTTTTGCCAGCAAATCGGCGACTGGTGCGACGTCAGGCAATACCGTCACTAAAAGCTGCCTCAACTTCGTCGAGTCGGTAGGATCAAGACCGCCATGGCTGACCAAATAGCTAGCCAGCGCCTTGCCCATCTCGGCGCTTCATTGCTCTGCAAGTACCGCATTCGCGACATTTGACTGTCCACTTGCCAGTGCAGTCGTTGCATTCAGTAGAGCGTTCATCTGGCGCTCGGCAACGACTCGCTGCACCGCACTCTGCTCGGGCGCGATTGAGGTGAGTTGGTCAGCGGTCATTGGAACGCCGAGCGTAGCGCCAACGAAACCCAGGTCATCTTCGTAACGTTGACTGAGCTCAATTCGTGCTGGGGCCTGGGTCAAGGTGTTCTTGAATAGATGCGAAGCGAGCGTCGTCAGGGGCGTCAACGTTGTCTGAAAGTGTGTCGTGTCCTCTGTCAATGGATGGGTCACGTACGCCATGTACTGAAATGGTCCGGTAACGGCGACCTCTTGTCCCGACACGGTCATGGTTCCACCGGTCGAGGTTATCTGCAGTACGCCGCCGGCACTGTTAAACCCCTGGACTGTGCTGTTCGGTATACCAAACTGACCGCGGTGGGCAGTCGACCCACTCGTAGACAGCTGAACTGCGAGCGGTTCAGACGTATCAATGCGCCCATTCGCATTCACATCCTGCGCAATACGAACCGTCGCATTCGCCAACGCATCGTCGGCCACCATCCCCGCGTACGGAGAAATAAGGGTTGCCGCCGGTGGCGGCGGCGGCGGCGGTGGCGGCGGCGGCGGTGGCGGCGGTGGCGGCGGTGGCGGCGGTGGCGTGGTGGAACCGTCATCGCCTTTGCGCTGTGCGGCAACGATAGCGCCCAGTCCGAGCAGTGCCCCGAGGCCAAACAAGGAAGACTCGCCCGCGTCTGCGGCTGCCGTCGTGTTTGACGTACCAACAATGACCTGCTCACCCGCATTCAGCGGCGCGCCAGTCAACAACGCATAGCCACTGTTGTACTGGCCTGGCGTCGCAGCAAACATCTCCCCCGAACCATCGAACGCTGTGTCACCGTTCGTTGGCTTGTAAAAACCCTCCAGTCTGACAACCGGCTCGCCATCAGCAAACACCTGCAAATCCTGCCCGACACGGCGGGCCTGCAGCTTTTTCGGCAATTTCCCCGTCTCGACGTCGACCAGGGTGTAGGCATACGACCCTTCGACCGGCACGACTTCCTTGATGAGATCCTGCGAAGAAATTTTTCCCGCAGGACTACGCTTGAGCAGTTTGAATCGAGCCGAATCCACCTTTGCCATCGTTCTTCCTCATCTTGTTTCAATTTCACAACGAGCCGCTTGATGTGTGGCTCAACCCATTGAATGGTGCGGAAGAATGATGCGCTATTGATAAGCTTTTTATTGTTGTAATGGCAACACGTTTGTTTTTTGCCAAGGCAAGTCCGGTAAGCTTCGGCACGACAAGGGCTGGTCTTACCTCATTGTTTCGCCTGAAAAATTCTTGGCGAACTCACCTTCTGCGAGCAAACAAGCTGCCATCGGCAGGCCATTTTCAGCACCTGAAACCGTATGGAACACGCGCCAGAATTAGTATTTCGACAATACAAATCGCACGGTCAACTGTGTCAAAAAAGCAATCAGAATCATCGACAACCGAGGTCACTGATGCAGCCGCATCCAACCGACCCAACCGGAGGTAACTCGATGAGTCGACACACCGTCGCGCTGGGCGCGCTTCTGCTGATGCCCCCCCTGTTTGCCGCCGACCTGCCGACGCTGCCTGCGGAAGATCCTGCCGGGCGACCGGCCGCCCTGGGCGTGCCGCTCAGCTTGCTGACACTGGACGATGCGCTGCGCAGCGCCGTCGAATCTCATCCCACGGTTGCCCTGAAACTCGCGGAACAGGGGGCGAGCGAATTCAGTCTTGATGGCGCACGCTGGCAGCGCTGGCCGGGCGTGTCGATGTCCTCCTCCCGTGGGCCGCTGGGGCATTCGCTGACCGAAGTGCAGGTCGCACAGCCGCTGTGGGCTGGCGGACGGATCGATGCCTCGATACGCGCCGCCGAAGCGCGCGTCGATGCCGCGCGTTCGAGCGTGACCGAAGCGCGTCAGCAGATCCTCGACCGCATTGTCACCAACTATGCCGAGGCCATGCGGCTGCAAGCCCGAATGGCCGCCGCTGAAGCGACGATCGCTGACTACGTCAAGCTGGCCGACATGATCGACCGGCGCGTCGCCAGCGGCATCAGTCCGCGCAGTGACGGCGTCACGGTGCGCGCGCGAATGCAGCAGGCCCAGAGCGAGCAGTTGCAACTGACGCTGCAAAAAAAAAGCACCATGACGCAACTCGAAATGCTGGTGGGCCGCAAATTCAGCGAGCTGGCGGTACCGCCTTCCCCCCGGCTGACGCTGGCCACACTGGATGAGGCCATTGACAAGGCACTGGCGCAGGCGCCGCAGCTGGAACGTCTGAGTGCCGAAGAGCGCGTGGCCGATCAGGCCATCGCCGTGTCGAAAAGCAGCCTGTGGCCCGAGCTTGCGCTGCGCTACCAGCGCACCTTCGGTGGCGGTGGCCTCTATCCGGCCGATCAGGTATTTGTCGGGGTGACGTTCCAGCCAGGCAGTGGCTTGTCGTCCATGACGTCGATCCGGGAAGCCCAGCAACGCCGCAGCGGCTCGATTCACTCGCGCGAAGCCGCGCGGCGTGACATCGTCGACCGTACCCAGGGCTTGTGGAATCTTGCCGAGTCAGCGCGCAGCGAGCTCGCGCTGCTGAAGGAACTCGTCAGATCGACCCAGGAAGTCTACGAATCCTGTCTGCGCCAATTCCCGGCTGGCCGGCGCACCTGGCTGGAGGTGCTGCTCGCCCGGCGCGACGCAACGCAGGCGCAATACTCGCTGGCCGACGCCCAATGGACCCGCTTTTCTGCCGTGTTAAGACTGGAGATTGCCGCAGGACGAATGGCCGGCGGGAAATTCCTGCCTGAGTACGAGCCGGCTGAATGAGTATCGCCCCAGCGAATCTCTCGGCAGCGCGGCTAACGACGAGCGACGAGATCCATGTCGGCAAGCTACCGGCGCTGCTGTCACGCTTAGCCGCCCTGCTCGGCCATGCGATGCCGGCTCACCGCTTTAGTCATGTAGTCGCCGAAGTGGATATCTCTGTGCCTGCGTCAACCCTCGCCGAGGCACTGTGGCATGCCGCATTTCCTCAGGGTGGCAGCGAGCGCCTGACTGCGTCACCGACTCGCGAAGAATTGCCCTTGCTGTGGATCGCCGCCGACGACAGCGACGCGCTGATCCTGCGTGGCCGCAACAGCAACGGCCGCTACACGGGCGAACGCGGCGACGGTACGACCCTTGAACTCGCCAGCCAGCTGCTGACCACGGGCCACCTGCTGAAGCTGATACCGCCTCCAGTGCCCGCTGCGGATACGTCATCCGACGCCTCACCGCATCCCGACAGCGCGCGACGCTGGTTCCTGCACGCGATCGTTCAGCGCCGGCAGGTCTTCGTCGAAGCGGTGGTGGCGACCTTCGTCGTCAGCATGCTCGGGCTCGCTGCCTCCTTCTACAGTCTGCAGGTGTATGACCGCGTCATACCCACGCAGGCGCATTCAACCCTGGTGGCGCTGACGGTAGGCGTGGGTATCGCCGTCCTGTTCGAGTTCATACTCAAGCAGGTCAGGTCACTAATGGTTGACCGCGGCTGCAAGGCGATTGAAGAAGAACTGTCCGATGTCTTCTTCGGCCGCATGCTCGCCATTCGCATGGAGGCGCGTCCGCGTGCGGTGGGCAGCTTTGCTGCACAGGTCCGCCAGTTCGAGCTGGTGCGCAACTTCATGACCTCGTCCACCGTCTTCCTGATCGCTGATCTGCCGTTCAGTTTGCTGTTCATCGCCGTCATCGGCGTGATCGGCGGACTGCTCGCAACCCTGCCACTGTTGCTGCTACCGGTCGTGATCGTGTCGTCCGCCTGGCTGAACTGGCGCATGCGGCAACTGACGCAATCGCAGCTGAAAAATGCGCGTCACAAAAACGGCCTGCTGGTCGACGTCATCGACGGCATCGAAAGCATCAAGGCGGCCGGCGCGGAATGGAAAATGATGCGCGACTGGCGCAAGCTCACTGCAGCGGCTTCCAACCTTGAACTAACGCTGCGCCATCTGTCGAGCACCTCCGCGCATTTTGCGCAGCTGCTGCAGCAGCTGTGCTACGTGGCCATGATCGGCCTTGGTGCGTGGCTGGTCGGCACAGGGCATCTCACGATGGGAGCGCTGATTGCCTGCTCGATCCTCAGCAACCGCGCGCTCTCGCCGATCACGCAGATCGCCATGCTGGTCTCGCAATGGCAGCACGCGCAGGAAGCGCTAAAGGGACTGGATGACCTGATGGCCCTGCCGATCGAACATGCGCAGGGCGGCGGCATCATTCCCTCATCCTGCGCCGGTGAACTGCGCGTGGACGATGCCACGTTTAGCTTTGATGGCAAGTTGCCCGCCCTGCTGCCGCTGCGACTGATGCTGCGCGCTGGTGAACGTATCGCGATCATCGGGCCGGTCGGCTCGGGCAAATCGACGCTGATCCGGCTGCTGTCGGGGCTGTACCGGCCCAGTACTGGCAAGGTCTTTCTGGATGGCGTGGATATGGCATTGATCGCGCCGGAATTCCTGCATGAAAAGATCGCCTATCTGCCGCAAGACGTGCGGCTGATGCGTGGCTCGCTGCGCGAGAACCTCACGCTCGGACTCGCCCCGCCGCCCGATGGCGAGATCCTGCGCGCCGCTGCGCTGACCGGCCTTGACCGCGTGCTGGCCGCGCATCCGCTCGGGCTCGAACTGCCGATCTCCGAAGGGGGGCGCGGCCTCTCTGGCGGACAACGGCAACTGGTCGGCCTAACCCGGCTGCTGATCGCCTCCCCCCGTGTCTGGCTGCTCGATGAGCCCACTGCCGCCATGGATGGCGACCTAGAAGCGCGGGTGATGGAGCAGGTGTTCGCTACACTGCCGGCTGATGCAACGCTGGTGATGGTGACGCACAAGGCCAGTCTGCTGCGGCTGGTCAGCCGCATCATCGTGATGGATCAGGGACGCGTCGTGCTGGATGGCGCGCGCGCCGACGTACTGGCCCGTCTGGGTAAAGTACCTGCCACGGGAACGCCAGCATGAATGACCTGTCTTCTCAACCGCATCGCGAGCGCTCGCGCCCCAACTGGGTCATCTGGACCAGCCTGATGGCGCTGGTCAGCTTTGTCCTGTGGGCGTGGCAAGCCGAACTCGAGCAGATCACACGGGCACAGGGCCAGATCATGGCCAGTTCGCGCACGCAGATCATTCAGGCCAGCGATGGTGGGATCCTGTCTGCGCTGTTGGTGAAGGAGGGCGACAAGGTCAAGCGCGGCCAGCTGCTGGCCAAGCTGGATGCCAACAAGCTGCGTGCGTCCTACAACGAAACGCGCTCGCGCGCCGTGGCGCTGCAGGCCACCGTCACCCGCCTGCGTGCCGAACTGTCCGGAGACACACCGGCCTTCGACGCCGGAAGCGAAGCCTATCCGCAATTTGTCGATAACCAGCGCGCGCTGCTGAAACAGCGACAGGCATCGATCACCGAAGAGACCGAAGCCCTTGAGGCGATGCTGGCGCTGGCCAAACGTGAACTGGCGATGGTTGCGCCGCTGGTCAAGACCGGCGACGCACCCGAAGCCGACCTGCTGAAACTCGAGCGACAGATCGCCGAACTGCAGGGGCAGATCACCAACCGCAACAACAAGTATCTGCAGGATGCGCAGTCCGATCTGACCCGCGCAGAAGAAGAACTGGCCGGCGTACAGCAGATGCTCGCGCAGCGGGCCGATCTGTTGTCGCGCGCCGAAATCAGGGCACCGGTGACCGGGCTGGTGAAGAACATCCGTGTGACCACACTCGGCGGCGTGCTGAAGCCGTCTGAAGAGCTGATGCAGATCGTGCCGCTGGACGATGAGCTGATCGTCGAGGCACGCGTTCGCCCTGCCGACATCGCCTTCGTGAAGATTGGCCAGCCCGCCAGCGTGAAGATCGACGCCTACGACTACACGCTATATGGCTGGCTGGACGGCAAGGTCAGCTACATCAGCCCCGATACGCTGACGGAAGATCTGAAACAGGGCGAGCAGGCGTACTACCGGGTGCAGGTCAAGGCGGGCGACCGCCGCTTCGCTGGCCAGCCCGGCAAGACGATCGACCTGCAGCCCGGCATGACGGCTACCGTTGAGGTCAAGACCGGCAGCAATACCGTGCTGCGCTACCTGATCAAGCCGATCGTGAAGACGATGCGTGAATCACTGGTCGAAAAATAGGCTGCGATTAAGCCTCGAAGATGCACCTGCGATCCGCGTCGCGTCATAAGCGGCCAGTCATCCGCGACCAGTCATCCGTAACCAGTCATCCGCAACCAGCAGCCTGCCCTTCAAACACCCGGCTCACATCAGCGGTCCCAGATCACTTCCGCCTGCAACACGCCCCGCAAGGCATTGCACACGACCAGCGCATCGGCATCCCGCAGATCCTGCAAGCTCAGCGGGCGCTCGACCGCGGCCCATGCCGGATCGGCCAGCAACTCGGCTCGCATCACGCCCGGCAGCAGGCCGCACGACAAAGGCGGCGTGACCCAGCGACCCTGAACCCGCACGAAGACATTGCTGCGCCCGCCTTCAGTCAGCTCATCGCGCTCATTGAAAAACAAAGTATCGAAGGCGCCGACCGCCTCGGCCTGCCGCCAGCCGGCGTCATAAACAGCGCGCAATGTGGTCTTGTGCGCGAGCAGCGCATCGTCCGACGGCATACGCAACGGTGACAGCACTACGCGCACTGGCTGTGTCAGCGGCATCACTGGCGCATGACTGCACTGCAGGTCACCACTGGGCGCAAGTGACAGGCGCAGCCGATAATCCTGGCCCGCCGCCATCGCTGCGCAGGCAGCGGCGATACAGTGGCGGGCCGCGGCGTCATCGTAGGCAAAACCCAGTGCGGCCGCCGACGCGGACAGCCGTGCAAGATGCCGCGACTGTAATGCGCATCCGTCAGCCGTCGCACGCATCGTCTCAAACAGCTCGAAGCCCGGCGCCATACCGGTGAGGAAGCGCGCCTTCAGCAGACATTCCTGATACTCCGCGCGCGCATCGCCGTCATACACGATGCCTGCGCCCACGCCGAGTTCGCCATGCCGACGTGCATTGGCATCGGGCGCATCGAGCAGCAAGGTACGAATCGGCACCGACATCATGAAGTCGCCGAGCGAACGTCCCTGTGATGGCGGCTCAAACCAGCCGATCGCACCGGTATACAGCCGCCGTGGCCAGCGCTCCAGCGACTGCACGATCTGCAGCGTGCGTCGCTTCGGCGCGCCCGTGATCGAGCCACAGGGG
>JACCDS010107885.1_pt1 | contig 15888 bp, 12 predicted proteins | sample 7446441 | NCBI WGS metagenome assembly JACCDS01 (sample SAMN15323445, study PRJNA562643) | freshwater metagenome | isolation source: river surface water | place: USA:Blue River Watershed | collected 2017-08-17
CTGCGGCGGGCGTGGCCAGGTCAAGACCGCGCGCTCGGTCTGCTACGACATCCTGCGCGAGATCCTGCGCGAGGCGCGGCAGTTCAACCCGAAGGAATTTCGCGTCATCGCCTGCCCGGCGGTGATCGAGATGCTGCTCGACGAGGAAAGCCCGCACCTGGCCGGCCTGAGCGACTTCATCGGCAAGCCGATCTCGCTGCAGGCCGAGGCGACGATGAACCCGGAGCAGTACGACATCGTCCTGATGTGACGACCGACCGAGACGCATGAGCACAGAGACTCCCGCCCAGCCCAGCCATCGCGACACGCTCCGGCGGCTGCTCACCTATGTGGCGCAGCACAAGGCCCGCTACATCGCCGCGATCGTCGCGCTGCTGATGACTTCGGCGATCGAGCCGCTGATCCCGGCGCTGTTCAAGAAGCTGCTCGACAGCGGCTTCCAGGCCGCCGACAGCTTCCCGATCTGGATGGTGCCGGTGGTGGTGATCCTGCTGTTCGCGGTGCGCGGCCTGACCACCTTCGCCGGCACCTACCTGATGGCCGACGCCTCCTCGCGGGTGGTCTACGACGTGCGCCGCGACCTGATGGGCTCGCTGCTGAAGGTCGATGCCAAGGTCTTCGGCTGGCTGACGCCGGGCCTGGCGGTCAGCAAGACGATCAACGATCCGCAGGGCTCGATCACCACGCTGTCGAACAACTTCAACACGCTGCTGCGGGCGTCCTCGACCTTCCTGTTCCTGTTCGGCTATCTGCTGTACCTGAACTTCCAGCTCACCATCCTGGCGATGGTGACGGTGCCGCTGATGATCTTCGTGGTGCGGCGGCTGCACAAGCGCGTCAGCGCGGTCGGCAGCCTGGAGTACGAGTCGCAGCAGCGCCTGGTCAACATCGTCGACGACGCCGCGCGTGCCTGGCGCATCGTGCGCACCTTCGACGCGCACGCCTTCGAGCGCGGCCGCTTCGAGTCCGAGGCCTGGACGCTGCGCCGGCTGATGGTCAAGCGCATCGCCAGCAGCGCGCTGCTGACGCCGGCCACCCAGATCGTCTCGGCGCTGGCGGTGTCGATCATCCTGTCGCTGGCGCTGTGGCAGGCGCGCAATGGCGAGGCCAGCGTCGGCGACTTCGTCGCCTTCCTCACGGCGCTGCTGATGACGATCTCGCCGCTGAAGCAGCTCACCGACGTGTCGCAGTCCTTCATCCACAGCCTGATCGGGCTGCGTGGCGCCTTCGACCTGATCGACGCGCCCGAGGAGCCCGATCCGGGCTCGCGCGACTTGCCGGCCTGCCGTGGCGACATCGACGTGCGCGCGCTCGAGGTCTGCTATCCCGACAGCCCGCGCCCGGCGATCGACGGCGTGTCGATGGCGATCCGCCCGGGCCAGACGGTGGCCTTCGTCGGCGCCTCCGGGGCAGGCAAGACCACGATGGTCAGCACGCTGCTGGGCTTCGTGCAGCCCACCGGCGGCGACGTGCTGATCGACGGGGTGTCGATCCAGGACATCCGCCGGCCCTCGCTGCGGCGCCACTTCGCGGTGGTGTCGCAGGACATCGTGCTGTTCGATGGCTCGATCGCGGCCAACGTCACCTACGCGCAGCCGCGCGACGACGCACGCGTCGTCGCCTGCCTGAAGGCGGCCAACCTGTGGAGCTTCGTCGAGCAGCAGCCCGACGGGCTGGAGAGCGTCATCGGCGTCAACGGCAGCCGGCTCTCGGGCGGCCAGCGCCAGCGCCTGGCCATCGCGCGGGCGCTCTACAAGGACAGCGCGGTCTGGATCTTCGACGAGGCCACCTCGGCGCTGGACGCCGAATCCGAGCGGGTCGTTCAGCAAAGCATCGAGCAACTGTCCGGCCAGAAGACGATCATCCTGATCGCGCACCGGCTCAGCACCGTGCGGCGTGCGGATCGCATCTTCGTGTTCGGCGACGGCCGGGTGGTCGAGTCGGGCACGCACGAGGGGCTGATCGCGCAGCGCGGCGTCTATGCCGACATGGTGCGCGCACAAAGTCTGGAAACGAATCCGGGCCAGACTGCCCCGCTTCCCGACTGAGCCGGCCGGCACGGGCCGTGCTTCGGTCCGCAAGCCGACAACGTGCACAGACAGGGGAAAGCGATGACAGAACATCAAGAGAATCAGGGTGGCGGGGCGCCGCTGTGGCGCCGCATGCTGGGGCGGCTGCGCCAGCTCAATCGAGAGCGGCTGCAGCGTCGCCATCGGGTGCGAGTGGCCAGACCGCCGGCGCCGCTGTCGCACGCCGAGTGGATCGACCGGTTCGACCGGATCGAGGGCGAGAACCTCGAGGCGCTCGAGCGCCGGCTGCAGGCGCTGCCGGCGCGGCCGCTGCTGTCGCTGGTCATGCCGGTCTACAACCCGGACCTGCGCTGGCTGGACGAGGCCATCGCCTCGGTGCGTCGCCAGCTCTACCCGAACTGGGAGCTGTGCATCGCCGACGATGCCTCCACCGATGCCCGTGTGCTGCCACGCCTGCGCGAGCAGGCGCGGCGCGATCCGCGCATCCGCATCGTCGCGCGCGAGACCAATGGGCACATTTCCGCCTGCAGCAATTCGGCGCTGGCGCTGGTGCGTGGCAGCCATGTCGGCTGGATCGACCAGGACGACCTGCTGCGCGAGCATGCGCTGCTGCTGATGGCCGAGGCGATCGGCCGCTGGCCGCAGGCGCAGGTGCTGTATTCGGACGAGGACAAGATCGATGCCGCGGGCGTGCGCCGCGAGCCCTACTTCAAGCCGGACTGGAATCCGGAGCTGCTGCTCGGCCAGAACTATCCGAGCCATTTCACGATGATCGCCACCGCGCGGGTGCGCCGGCTCGGCGGCCTGCGCGCGGGCTTCGAGGGCGCGCAGGACCACGACCTGCTGCTGCGCTGCACGGAAGGGCTGGATCCGCGCCCGGACGGCGGCGACGTCGTTCACATCCCGCACATCCTCTATCACTGGCGCATGCATCAGGGCAGCACCTCGACGGGCGACGCGCACAAGTCCTACGCGGCCCGGGCGCGTGTCCGGGCGGTCCAGGAGCATCTGGATCGGCGCGGTCTGGCCGGGCAGGCCGTCGATGACGGACGGGGCGGCTGCCGGGTGATCTGGGCGCGGCCGGATCCGGCGCCGCGGGTCTCCATCCTGGTGCCCACCCGCAACGGGCTGGCGCTGCTGCGCACCTGCCTCGACAGCGTGCTGGCGCTGACCACCTACCCGAACTACGAGATCCTGGTGATCGACAACGGCTCGGACGATCCGGCCACGCTCGACTACCTCGCCGACATCACGCGCCGCGATGCCCGGGTGCGGGTGATGCGCGACGACCGGCCCTTCAACTATTCGGCGCTGAACAATGCGGCCGCCCGGCGCACCGACGGCGAATTCCTGGTGCTGCTGAACAACGACATCGAGGTCATCACGCCGGAGTGGCTCGACGAGATGGTGGCGCTGGCCGCGCAGGACGGGGTCGGCGCGGTCGGTGCGCGGCTGCTCTATGGCGACGGCCGGCTGCAGCATGGCGGCGTCATTCTGCTCGGGCCGCGCGGCATTGCCGGGCATGCGCACAAGTTTCTCGCCCGCGACTGTGCCGGCTACATGGGCCGGGCGATGCTGCTGCAGTCCTTCAGCGCGGTCACCGCCGCCTGTCTGGTGCTGCGCCGGGTCCACTTCGATGCCGTCGGGGGACTCGACGAAAATCATCTGGCGGTGGCCTTCAACGATGTCGATCTCTGCCTGAAGCTGCGCGAGGCGGGGCTGCGCAATGTCTGGACGCCGCATGCCGAGCTCTACCACCATGAATCGGTCTCGCGTGGCGCGGACGACACCCCGGCCAAGGCCGAGCGCTTCCGGGGCGAGGTCGAGTGCATGAGCCGGCGCTGGGGCGTGCGGCTCGAGCGCGATCCGGCCTACAGCCCCTGGCTGGCCCTCGAGCGCGAGGACATGAGCCGTGCCGACGTGCCGCGTGTCAGCCTGCTCGAGCCCTGGTTCCTGACCGCGCCGGTGATCAGCTCGCCTGCGGCCGCAGATCGCATCAGGGCCCAGGTCCTGGCCGACCAGCCTGTCGAGACCGAGACGGCCTGAGCGGGGCCGGGCCGCCTGGGGGATCAGTCCCTCCGGCGCAGGCGGGACTGCAGCCGCTTGATCGCCACCGTCGGTCCCGGGAAGATCTGGTGCAGCGCCTTGCGGGTGCGCCACCACCAGGGCAGCTCGCGATAGCTGCGCGCCAGCGCCCAGCGCTCGGCCGCGGTCGTCGCCTCGCCCAGCCGGAACATGTAGTCCGAACGGTAGGGGTTGAGGCCCAGATGTTGCCGGAGCAGCGCGACGGCCTGCGGCCCCAGCTGCTCGGCATCCCTGTGCAGCTGGCGCATCTCGGCCAGCTCGCGCAGCGTCTGGCGGCGTGTCCAGCGCTTCATCTGCTCCGGATCCTGGAAGGTCGGTCGACGCGAGGTGCCGCCGCGCCGGTAGTGCACCAGCGCCGCGTCCACCGTCAGCGCGCCGCCACCGGCCAGCGCACGAAAGGCCATGATCTGGTCCTCGTAGAAGACCTCCGGATCCAGCGGGCCGAAGCGCTCCATCATGCGCTTCGTGAAGGCATGGGTGGCGCCGATCACATAAGGGCGCTTCTCGGCCCAGGCCTGCAGACCCTGCCAGCGCGACAGGTCGTCGACCGGCATGACGTCGTGCAGCACGCCCTCGGTGTCCATGTCGATCACATGCGAGGCGATCAGGTCGGCGCGCCGCCCCGAGGCTTCCCAGGCCGCGAGCAGGCGCTCGACCCGATCCGGCACCGAGAAGTCGTCGGCGGCCATCGTCACCAGCAGCTCGCCCTGCGCCAGCGCCACCAGATCGTTGTAGTGCCGGCCGATGCCCACGTTCTGGGGCGACTGCCGCACGATGACCCGGTGCGGCCCCCGGTACGCGGCCGCGACCTGCTGCAGGATCTCGAAGGTGCCGTCGCTCGAGTGGTCGTCCGACAGGATGATCTCGCAGGGGGCGCCGGTCTGTGCCAGGCAGGCCTCGGCGGAGGCGCGGGCCCACTGGGCCTGCTGGTAGGCCAGGAACAGGATGGTGACGAGGGGGCGGGGGGCCTCGGGGGCTGAACTCATGCGTGCAGGTGCGTTCTCGGGGGCGTGGACGTCAGGGCGGGCGATCAGACCGAGCGCCACTGGCCCTCGGTGCGCAGCATGTGCAGGCTGTGGCCGCAGCGCGCGTTTTCCGCGATGCTCCATTGACGGCGCTGGCGCTCGCGCTCCAGCTTGAAGCGCTTGCGCGCCAACCAGCCCATGCCCAGGCGGCTGTAGAAATAGTGGCGGTCGCCGAGGGACTTGGCGCCCGATTCCTTCTTCATCGCCTTCTGCGTGATCGAGCCGAAGTGGTGGAAGACCGCGTCGCCGACGGTGCCGACCGCGATGCCCGCGCGCAGGCAGCGCACCAGGTATTCCATGTCCTCGTGGCCGCCCAGGCGGCGATCGGTGTCGGGAAATCCGATCGCCTCGAAGACGCTGCGATGCACCGCGAAGCACACGCCGTGGAACCAGCCGCGGCGCGCCGTGCCGGCCATCTTCAGCAGGTACTCGGGCGCGAAGGCCGCGAAGCCGTAGTCCTCGGCGCCTTCGAGCAGCGCCGGGCTGACCACCTTCAGGCCCTGGGCCTCGGCGGCGTCGAGCATCGCGTCGATCGCGCGCGGGCCGGCCAGCACGTCGTTGTTGAGCAGCACGACCCAGTCGGACTCGCGCGCCAGCAGCGCGCCTTGCGTCCAGGCGCCGCCGCAGCCCAGGTTGACGCGGTTGGTGAGCGCGCCCAGGCCGTCCTTGGCGGCACGTTCGGCCAGGCGGGCGGGGGTCTCGTCGGTGCTGGCGTTGTCGATGACCAGGATGTCGGCCGGGCGCACGCCCTGCGCCTGCAGGCTGTCCAGGCACATCGCGGTGTAGCGCCACTGGTTGAGCACCGGGATGACGATGGTGTAGCGGGAACTCATGCGTGTATTGTCAGGCCACCAGCTTGTAGTGCTTGTGGCTCAGGTCCAGCCCGAACCAGCGCTCGAGCACCATCGCCTTGCGGTGCTTGCGCTCGCGGCGGGTCAGCGGGTGGGCCGGGTCGGGCGTGAAGGCGGTCTCGGCGTCATGGGCCAGCCAGTCGGCCACGCAGGCCGGGTGCGTGCCCTCGAAGCGGCGCAGCGCCTGCGGGTCGATCGAATACGCCATCTTCGGCGGCTGGTGCGACCAGTACTTGCTGACCTGGTCCATCTTGGCCTGCATGTAGTCGAGCCGGCGCACATGGCCGTAGTGGTAGATGTGCGCGCCCGCCAGCGCCGCCTGCGGATGGCGGCCGCGGCGGTGGCGGTCCATCACCACCCAGAACTGGCCGTCGGGCGCGTAGCTGCGGATGGTGTTGCGGATCAGGCGGCACTCGCGCCGGTACCAGGCCGGGCTCACCGCCAGCCATTCGGGCGAGCCGTAGAAGTGCAGGTAGTCGAAGACCAGCGCCTCGACCGCTGGATTGCCGTGGTGGCGGTCGACCGCCGCGCGGATGGCCGGCAGCTCGGCCTCGTGCAGCACCTCGTCGCCCTCGAGGTAGAAGGCCCAGTCGCCGGTGCAGGCGTACTGGGCGATCATCTTCTGCTGCGCGTAGACGAAGCCCTTCTCGGCCATGCGCTCGTTCCAGCGCGTCGGGAGGATGCGGATCTTGGGCTGCTCGGCCGCCAGCGCGTGGATGCGCGCCTCGGTCGCGTCCTCGCCGGCGCCCAGCGCGATGACGAACTCGTCGACCAGCGGCAGGATCGAGCGGATCGAGGCCTCGAACGGGAAGCCGAGCTTCACGCCGTGGCGCAGGAAGGTGAAGCCGCTGATCGAGGCGGAGGCAGCACGGGACATCGTCATCCGGGAATCGTCGGGAAGGGCAGGGCTCAGGGACGCGGCGCGCGTGGCACCCGGCCCATCAGGAAGAACTCGTCGTTGGGCCGCATCGCGATCAGGTTGGCCAGGCGGTTGGACAGGCCGAAGAAGGCGGTGATGGCGCCGATGTCCCAGATGTCCTCGTCGGAGAAGCCGTGCGCGTGCAGCGCGGCGTAGTCGGCCTCGCCGATCTCGTCGGCCTGGCGGCAGACCTTCAGCGCGAAGTCCAGCATCGCCGTCTGGCGCGGCGTGATGTCGGCCTTTCGGTGGTTGACGGCGATCTGGTCGGCCACGAGCGGATTCTTCTCGAGGATGCGCAGGATCGCGCCGTGCGCGACGACGCAGTACAGGCAGCGGTTCACGCCCGAGGTCGCCACCACGATCATCTCCTTCTCGCCCTTGCTCAGGCCCGAGGGGCGCAGCATCAGCGCGTCGTGGTAGTCGAAGAAGGCGCGGCACTCGTCGGGCCGGTGCGCCAGCGCCAGGAAGACGTTGGGCACGAAGCCGGCCTTCTCCTGCACCGCCAGGATGCGCGTGCGCAGGTCCTCGGGCAGGTCGGCCAGGTCGGGCACGGGGAATCGGCTGATCGGTGGGGTCATGGGCGTCTCCTCGGAGTGTCGGGGCCGATTATCGACGCTGCGCATGAACAGGCCTTCATCATGCCGCGTGGCGGCCGGTTCCGGCAGGTGCCTACAATCAGCGCCTTGCCTGCCCATGACAACCCATCCCGCCTCCCCCGATTGCGCCTCGACCGCTCCCGCCCTCTCGGTCGTCCTCATCACCCGTGACGAGGCCGCCCGCCTGGAGCGCTGCCTGCGCTCGGTGGCCTTCGCCGACGAGATCATCGTCGTCGACAGCGGCAGCACCGACGACACGGTGGCGATCGCCCGCCGGCGGGGTGCGCGGGTCGAGGTCACGCCGGACTGGCCCGGCTTCGGCGCCCAGAAGAACCGGGCGCTGGCGCTGGCGCGCGGGCGCTGGGTGCTGAGCCTGGACGCCGACGAATGGCTCGACGAGACGCTGGCGGCCGAGATCCGGCGTGTCGTCGCCACGCCGCCGGCGGGCGTGGCCTACCGGCTGTCGCGGCTGTCGTCCTTCTGCGGCCAGTGGATGCGTCACGGCGGCTGGTACCCGGACCCGGTGCTGCGCCTGTTCCCGCGCGGCACGGCCCGCTTCAGCGACGACCGGGTCCATGAGCGGCTGCTCTGGGACGGCCGCGTCGAGGGGCTGGGCGGGCATCTGCTGCACGAGAGCATGGCCTCGCTGACGGTGGCCAACGACAAGATGAACCGCTACTCCAGCGGGCGCGCCGCCGACCTGGCCGCGCGCGGGCGCCGCGGCGGCCTGGGCCGCGCGATCGGCCACGGCCTGTGGGCCTTCGTGCGCACCTGGATCCTGCGCCGGGGCTTTCTCGACGGTCGCCTGGGTTTCGTGCTGGCCGTCCACAATGCCGAAGCGTCCTACTACCGCTATCTGAAAATCTGGCTGGAATGCGCCGACGCACCCCAGCCGCCGAGTTCTCCCAGACCTCCGTCCCGATGAACGCACCGATGAGAAGATCCACCGATCGTCGCCACTTCCTGCGCCAGACCGCCGCCGGCTGCGCGGCGCTGGGCCTGACGGGCGGCCTGACGTCCGCGCAGGCCCAGTTCCGCGTCGAGATCTCCGGCATCGGCGCCTCGCAGATCCCGGTGGCGATCGCGCCCTTCCGCGACGAGGACCGCGCCGCGGTGCCGATCTCGCAGGTGATCCGCGCCGACCTGGAGCGCAGCGGGCTGTTCCGCATCGTGCCGGCCGGCGGCGAGGCGATCGACGAGCTCTCCCGCCCGGACTTTCCCGGCTGGCGCAACCGGGGCGCCGATGCGCTGGCCGGCGGCTCGGCCACCCGCCTGGCCGATGGCCGCCATGACCTGCGCTACCGCCTGTGGGACGTGGTCAAGGGCGCCGACCTGCTCGGGCAGTCGCTGGCGGTGCCGCGCGAGGACCTGCGCCGCGCCGCGCACCGCATCGCCGACGAGATCTACCAGAAGCTCACCGGCGAGCGCGGCGTCTTCTCGACCCGCATCGCCTATGTCTCCAAGAGTGCCGGGCGCTACACGCTCTTCGTCGCCGATGCCGACGGCGAGGGCGCGAAGGTGGCGGTCGGCGGCGCGCAGCCCATCATCTCGCCGGCCTGGTCGCCCGACGGCGGCGATCTGGCCTATGTCTCCTTCGAGAGTGGCAAGCCGGTCGTCTATGTGCAGGACGTTTCCTCCGGCCAGCGCCGGGTGGTGGCCAGCTTCAAGGGCTCCAACAGCGCGCCGGCCTGGTCGCCCGACGGCAGCCAGATCGCGGTGACGCTCACGCGCGACGGCAACTCCGAGATCTATCTGGTGGGCCGCGGCGGCGGCGAGCCGCGCCGGCTCACCCAGGCCTCGAGCATCGAGACCGAGGCGGCCTGGTCGTCCGACGGCCGCTCGATCTACTTCGTCAGCGACCGCGGCGGCGGCCCGCAGATCTACCGCATGAGCGCCTCCGGTGGCAATGCCGAGCGGGTGACTTTCTCTGGCAGCTACAACATCAGTCCCGCACTGAGCCCCGACGGCCGCTGGATGGCCTACATCACCCGCAACGGCGGCGGCTCCTTCCGCCTGCAGCTGATGGACCTGTCCTCGGGAACCGTGACCGCACTCACCGACACCAACGACGACGAAAGCCCGAGCTTCGCGCCCAACAGCCGGCTCATCATCTACGCCAGCCGCTCCGGCGGGCGCGATGTGCTGATGACCACCACGCTCGACGGATCCATCAAGGCCCGCCTGAGTCCGCCGATGGTCGATGTGCGCGAGCCGGTCTGGGGTCCTTTCGGCCGCTGAACCTGGCCGCTTTCACGGAGAACATGTCATGTCCAAGATCCTTCGCTCCCGCGCCGCCTTCCTGTCCCTGGGCCTGAGCGCCGCCTTCCTGGCGGGCTGCGCCTCGAACACCCGCGTCGAGCCGCCCGCGCCGGTCGAGAGCCGCGGCACCGGCACGATTTCCGGCGCCGGCACCGGTGCGGCCCAGGGCGCCGGCACTGGCGGTGTCGGCAGCTCCGCCGTCACCCCGGTCGACACCGGTCGCCAGGCCGATGCGGCGGCGGGCGCCGGCCGTATCGTCTACTTCGACTTCGACAGCTTCGTCGTCAAGGACGAGTACCGCAGCGTCGTCGAGGGCCAGGCCCGCCGCCTGGGCGCCGACCGCAAGCGCCGCATGATCGTCGAGGGTCACACCGACGAGCGCGGCGGCCGCGAGTACAACCTGGCGCTGGGCCAGAAGCGCGCCGATGCGGTGGTGCGCTCGATGGTGCTGCTGGGCGCGCAGGACGGCCAGCTCGAGGCCGTCAGCTTCGGCAAGGAGCGCCCGGCCGCCCAGGGCAGCGACGAGGCCGCCTGGGCCAAGAACCGCCGCGCCGAGCTGAAGGACCGCTGAAATGACGCGCCGCCCCCTGTCGATCCGCGCCGCACGGGCTCCGGCGGCGCTGCTGCTGGCGCTGACCGCGGCCTGGCCCGTCGGCGCCCAGGCCGGTCTGTTCGATGACGAGGAGGCCCGCAAGGCCATCGTCGAGCTGCGTGGCCGCTTCGAGCGCGCCCAGCAGGAAAGCAGCGAGCGCGATGCGCGCCAGCGCGAGCTGGCCGAGCAGGTCGAGACGCTCAAGCGCAGCCTGCTCGATCTCAACGCCCAGATCGAATCGCTGCGCGCCGATCTGGCGAAGCTGCGTGGCCAGGACGAGCAGCAGGTGCAGTCCGGCAAGGACCTGGCCCGCGAGATCGCCGAGCTGCAGCGCAAGCTCAAGGACCAGTTCGCCGCGATCGACGAGCGCATGCGCCGGCTCGAGCCGCAGCGCGTCTCGCTCGACGGCCGCGACGCGGTGGTCGAGGCGCCCGAGAAGAAGGCCTACGACGAGGCGATCGGCATCCTGCGCAAGGGCGAGTTCGCCAATGCGGCGGCTGCGCTGACCAGCTTCCAGAAGCGCTTTCCCTCCAGCCCCTACCAGGGCCATGTGCAGTACTGGCTCGGCAACGCGCTGTACGGCAAGGGCGAGGTCAAGGAGGCGATGACCATCTTCCGCACGCTGGTCACCTCGACGCCGGACCATCCGCGTGCCTCCGAGGCGCTGCTGGCGCTGGCCAACTGCCAGATCGAGCTGAAGGACCCGAAGAGCGCCCGCCGCACCCTCGAGGAACTGGTGCGCAACTATCCGCAGTCCGAGGCCGCGCAGGCTGCGGCCGAGCGCATCCGGCAGCTGAAGTGAGCGTGGCTTCGGTGGTTTCCGCGCAGCAGAGCGATGCCGATCTCGAGCGCCGCTTCGGCGGTCTGCGCCGGCTCTGGGGCGATGCGGCGTATGCCCGGGTGCGTGCGGCCCGGGTGGCGGTGGTGGGCGTCGGCGGCGTCGGCTCCTGGGCGGTCGAGGCGCTGGCACGCAGCGGCGTGGCCGAGCTGGTGCTGATCGATCTGGATCATGTCGCCGAGTCCAACATCAACCGCCAGATCCAGGCCCTGGGCACGACCGTCGGCGCCGCCAAGGTGCAGGCGTTGCGCGAGCGCATCGCCGACATTCATCCGGGCTGCCGGGTGCATGCGGTCGAGGACTTCGTCGAGCCGGAGAACTGGCCGGCCCTGCTGCCGATCGCGGTCGATGGCGTCATCGACGCCTGCGACCGCAACGCCGCCAAGCTGGCAATGGCGCGCTGGGCGCTGGCCGGCGGGCACCGGCTGGTGATGGCCGGTGCGGCCGGCGGCAAGTCGCATCCCGAGCGGGTGGAGGCGGCCGATCTGGCCGAGGTCACGCACGATCCGCTGCTGGCCCGGCTGCGCCAGCAGCTGCGCCGAGAGGGGGCGCCGCGCCAGGGGCGCATCGGCGTGCGCTGCATCTTCTCGCGCGAGACGGTGCAGCGGCCGCAGACGGACGGCGCCTGTGCGACCGATGGCAGCCTGAACTGCCACGGCTACGGCTCCAGCGTGATGGTCACCGCCAGCTTCGGCCTGGCGGCTGCGGCGCAGATTCTCGAAGGCGTGCGCGCAGACGCACGAGGTGCTTGACGACACCGCGGTGGGGTGTATTAGAATCTAGGGCTCGGCTGATCAGTGACTGATTTGCCGAGGCGGTGGGGGTCGTTAGCTCAGTTGGTAGAGCAGCGGACTTTTAATCCGTAGGTCGCAGGTTCGAGTCCCGCACGACCCACCAAAAACATGATATAGTCACAGTCTTGATGAAAATCAGGGCTGACAGGCAAGGGCTCTTAGCTCAGTTGGTAGAGCAGCGGACTCTTAATCCGTAGGTCGAGTGTTCGAGTCACTCAGGGCCCACCAGACTTGCCTGAATGTCGTGTGTTTCATTCGTCTTCCTTGCCTCATGGGCAATGAATACGGGCTCTTAGCTCAGTTGGTAGAGCAGCGGACTCTTAATCCGTAGGTCGAGTGTTCGAGTCACTCAGGGCCCACCAGAACAAAAGACGCAGCAAGCGTTCAGCAACAAGGACTTGGCAGCAGTGCCAAGTCCTTTTTTGCTTTGGCGCCGGGTTTGCTGCCGTAACCCCACGCCGCATTCCCCTTTCACGTTTCTGCGACCATGCGCCGGCCATGAAACGCCTGTCTGCGCTGAGTTTCCTGCTGATCCTGTCTTCCACGCTGGCGCTGCTGTCGGCGGGCTGCACCTCGCTGGACGAGCGTCAGCGGGCCTGGATCTTCCAGCCCTCGGACCGCAGCTGGGGGCGCGCCGAGGAGATCGCGCGGGGCATGGACGAGGTCTGGATCGACTTCCGTTCCGCCGAGACCGGTCGGCCGGTGCGGCTGCATGGCCTGTGGAGCGCGCACGAGCGCTTTGCCCGTGACCCGCAGGCGCCGGTGCTGCTCTATCTGCACGGTGCGCGCTTCAATGTGGTGGGCTCGGCGGCGCGGGCGCAGCGGCTGCGGCAGCTCGGCTTCTCGGTGCTGGCGATCGACTACCGCGGCTTTGGCCGCAGCAGCGACGAGCTGCCCTCGGAGACGCTGGCCCTGGAGGACGCCCGGGCGGCCTGGGACTGGCTGGCCCGCGAGCATCCCGGGCGGCCGCGCTACATCTTCGGGCACTCGCTGGGCGGGGCGATCGCGATCGACCTGGCCACCCGGGTGGCGGACGAGGCCGGCACGCTGGTGGAGGGGACCTTCACCTCGATTCCGGAGGTGGTCGCCTCCTACCGCTGGGGCTGGCTGCCGCTGGAGCCGCTGATCACCCAGCGTTTCGCCTCGGTCGAGCGGGTCGCGCAGATCGGCTCGCCGTTGCTGGTGGTGCATGGCAGCGAGGACCGCACCATCCGGCCGGAGCTGGGCCGGCGCCTGTTCGAGGCCGCGCGCGGCCCCAAGCGCTTCGAGCTGGTCGAGGGCGGCACCCACCACAACACCAATGCCATCGGTCTGGCGCAGTACCGGGTGGCGATGGCGGAGCTGTTCGGCCTGAGCGTGCCGGCGGCGCCCTGAGCGCGTCCGGCCTGGCCGCCACACGGGCCGCTCAGCACGCCCCGCCGGTCGCCTGCGCCGGGTTGCCCTGCCAGCGGCTGCCGGCCTCGAGCTGCTCGCCCTTCATCACGAAGGATTCCGGCGCGATCCGCGCCTGCGGGCCGACCTGCACGCCGTAGTGCACGAAGGCGCGCTCGCCCAGCGTGACCTGGTCGCCCAGCACGATGCGACCGGACTTGAACAGGCCGTCCTCCAGCGAATGCCCCTGGATCAGCGACTGATCGCCCAGCGTGACGTGATCGCCCAGCGTAGTCATCGTCTTCTCGACGATGGAGGCGCCGTCGTCGAAGAGCTGCCGCCCGACCCGCACACCCAGCATCCGCCACAGCAGGCCCATGAACGGCGTGCCGCGCAGCGCGGTCATCAGCACGCCGTCGCCGGCGAAGCCGAGCTTCCAGAAGCGCTCATGGCGCCAGAAGCCGGGCTCCAGGATCGAGCAGGTCAGCGGCTCGAGCCGGCGCCAGCCCAGGCTGGCGCGATCGACCAGCACGAACCACAGCAGCTCCAGCACGATCGCCACCAGCGTGCCTGCCGCCAGCGACAGCGCCGGCGGCAGGCCCGGCACACCGACATAGGCGCCATACAGCACCATCGCCGCCAGCGCCGCGCCGACGCCGTGCGCGCCGACGAAGAGCAGCATCGTCAGCCGGTTGACCCGGGTCTTGCGCCGCAGCGCCTGCGCCCGCCAGGCCGGATCGCTCCAGCGCGGATCGGGCCGGTCGCGCAGCACCGAGCGCGGGATCTCGAAGGCCGGCGAGCCGAGCAGGCCGATGTTCTCGCGCCGCGGCCCGTCCAGCGGCACCATCACCCGGGTGGCCAGCAGGCAGTTGTCGCCCAGCGGTGCGCCGGTGGGCAGCAGCACCGCATTGCCGGCGAAGCTGCGCGCGCCCAGCCGGGTCGGGCCGACGCGCCAGCCGCCCGGGCCCTGCTCGACCTGGGCCATCGTCAGCCCGTCGGAGACCATCGCGCCCGGGCCGAAGTGGCTCAGTCCGGGCAGGTCATGCTGCTGCGTCAGGCCGAAGTTCGAGCCGGTCTGCTCGATGCCGCCGACGAAGCGGTAGCCGACCACCGCGCGCAGCCAGACCACCACATCCGGACTGTCGCCGGCCAGCATGTTGTGCCAGCGCGAGTTGCTCCAGGCGGTGATCAGGCCGAGCAGCCAGTGGTGCAGACCGTAGAAGCGGTACAGCCGCCCCGGCACGATCGCCCGCGACAGCCACCGCGGCAGCGTGGCCATCAGCAGCGCCCACAGCGCCATGCCGCCCAGCAGTGCCAGCGCGCCGCCCAGTGCGACCCCGCCCAGATCGGCCCAGTGCGCCGCATGGCCGTGGCCGAGCAGATGCAGGTCGAAGCGCTCCTCGAGGCGTCGTCCCGGCTCGCCCGACAGCAGCCACAGCCCCCACAGCGGCAGCGGCAGCGACACGCCGCCCAGCACCAGCAGCTGCCACAGCGCATACAGCCGGCGGCGCAGCGCTGTCGGCCGCGGCTGCGCCGGCACCCGGCAGAAGTCGGTGGCGGTCGGCTGGGCGGGCACGCCGTGCGCATGCATGCCGGCGGCCAGCGTCTGACCGCGCAGCAGCGCCGAGGCATGGCCGAGCTGGCTGCCGTCCTGCATGCGGGTGTCGATGTCGAGCAGCGCATGGTCGCCGACATGGCAGCCGCGACCGACCTCGACCGGGCCGACGAGGATCCGGCCGGCCTCGGCCCGGCAGCCGGGCAGGCGCACCTGGCGGCCGATCAGGCTGTCGTCGCCGATGCGGATCAGGTCGGTGCAGACCGGCAGCACCGGGGTGGCGATGTGCGCGTGCGCGCTGACCTGCGCGCCCAGCAGCCGCAGATAGCCGTTGAGCAGCGGCGAGCCCGCGAACATCACCATCGGGTTGAAGCGCATCAGCTGGCGCACCGCCCACCAGCGCAGATGGCGGCCGCTCCACAGCGGGAAGCTGCCGGCCTGCCAGCGGCCGACCAGCAGCCACTTCAGCGCCACCGGCAGCAGCACCGCCAGCGCCCACAGCGCCGAGCCGGCCAGCGCGGCCCGCAGATAGGCCTGCAGCGCATCGGTGGCGGTCAGCAGCCAGTCCATGCCGATCAGCAGGGCCTGGAAGTGGATCGTCAGCCAGGTCAGCGCCATCAGCACCTGGGCCAGGCCGCAGCCCAGATAGGCGGCGCGTGGTGCGCAGGCGGGCGCCTCGGCCTGCGACTGCGGCACCGGTTCGGCCATGGCCGCGGTGACGGTGGTCGTGGGGGCTGCGGTCTGCTCCAGATGCGTCGAGAGCGCACGCAGGCTGGGATGCGCGTAGATCGCGCGCATCGTCACGTCGCTGCGCCCGAGCTGGCGGCGCAGCCGCGCGCCGAATCCCGCCATCAGCAGCGAATTGGCGCCCAGGTCATCGAAGAAATGGGCGGTGGCCGACAGCTCGTGCGCCGCGCTGCCGAGCGTGGCCGCCAGCGCGGCCGCCAGCGTCTGCTCGGTGCCCGGGCGCGGC
>JACCDS011690704.1_pt1 | contig 15883 bp, 12 predicted proteins | sample 7446441 | NCBI WGS metagenome assembly JACCDS01 (sample SAMN15323445, study PRJNA562643) | freshwater metagenome | isolation source: river surface water | place: USA:Blue River Watershed | collected 2017-08-17
GGCCCGCGCGCTTACGCGATCATCGGGCAGGGCATGATCTCGCGCATCATCGAGGCGCGGCCGGAAGAGCTGAGGATTTTTCTCGAGGAGGCCGCCGGAGTGTCCAAGTACAAGGAGCGCCGCCGCGAAACCGAGAACCGCCTGCAGGACACGCGGGAAAACCTGCAACGGGTCGAGGACATCCTGCGCGAGCTGAATCTGAATGTCGACAAGCTGCAGGGCCAGGCTGAGGTGGCGCAGAAATTCCATCAGCTGCAGGGCGAGCAGGAGGAGAAGCAGAAGCTGCTCTGGCTGCTGCGCAAGAACGAGGCGATGGCCGAGCAGCAGAAATTCGCCCGCGATATCGAGCGGGCGCAGACCGAGCTTGAGGAGCAGGCCGCCAGGCTGCGTCATGTCGAGACCGAGCTGGAGCATCTGCGCCAGGAGCATTACGCCGCCGGCGACCGCATGCACCAGGCGCAGGGGGCGCTCTACCAGACCAACGCCGAGATTGGCAGCCTCGAGGCGCAGATCAAGTTCGTGATCGAGTCGCGCAGCCGGCTGCAGACGCAGCTGAACTCGCTGTCTGCACAGCGCGACCAGTGGCAGCGCCAGAGCACCCAATTCCAGGACGAGCTGGCCCAGTCGGAGCTGGAGCTCGAGGAGCACGGCATGCGGGTGGCCGAGGCACAGCAGTCGCTGCAGATGCGGCAGGAGGAGTTGCCGGCATTCGAGGAGTCCTGGCGGGCCGCGCAGCTGGCGACCACCGAATCGCGCTCGCGCATCATGCAGGTGCAGCAGCGTATCGAGCTGGAATCGGCGCACCAGCGCAACGCGTCGAATATCCTGTCCGGCCTGGCGCAGCGGCGCGAGCGCCTGGCCCAGGAAAAGAACCTGCTGGCGCTGCCCGACACCGCGCACCTGGGCAACCTGAAGGCACAGGTCGAGGAAAAGCAGATGCAGCTCGAGCAGTCGCAGGCCGATCTGGCCGCCGCACGCGAGCATCAGCCGACGCTGGAGCAGGAACGCCGCAACGCGCAGCAGGCGGTCAATGACGAGACCGCGACCCATGCGCAGCTCGAAGCACGACTGGCCGCGCTGCGCCAGCTGCAGGAGAGCGTGCAGACCGGCGGCAAGGTGGCACCCTGGCTGAACAAGCATGAGCTCGAAAAACTGCCGCGGCTGTGGCAGAAGCTGTCGATCGAGCAGGGCTGGGAAACCGCGCTGGAATCGGTGCTGCGCGAACGCACCGGTGCGCTCGAGATGTCGAACCTTGACTGGGCCAGGGCCTTCTTCAGCGACGCGCCACCGGCCAAGCTGTCGCTGTACACGCTGTCCGGCACGGCGGCGCCGGCCGAGCCACCGGTGGCCGGCATGAAGCCGTTGCTGTCGATGATGAAGGTCGACGATCCCGGCCTGCGCGCGCTGCTGCAGGACTGGCTGCAAAGCGTCTACATCGCCGACGATGCGGCCGCGGCGCTGGCAGAGCGCACGAAATTACCGCCTGGCGCAATGCTGGTCACCCGCGCAGGACACCTGATTACCCGGCTGTCGGTGCGTTTCTATGCGTCCGACTCCGAGCAGGACGGCATGCTCGCCCGGCAGCAGGAGATCGACAACCTGACCCGCCAGCTGCGCGCGCAGCAGATGCTGGCCGACGAGGCAAGGCAACGCTCGGTGCGTGCCGACGCGGCGCTGACCCACGGCACGCAGCGGCTGGAGCAGCTGACGCAGCAGGTGTCCGCTGTGCAGCAGACGCTGCACAGCCTGCAGATCGACCTGCTGAAACTGACCGAGGCGGTCGAGCGCTTCAGCCAGCGCAGCACGCAGATCGAGAATGACCTGGCCGAGATCGCCGCGCAGGAAGCCGAGCAGCAGCAGATTCAGGCCGAAGCCGAACAGGCGCTCGAGCAGCTCGATGTCGAGCTGGGCCAGGTGCAGGAGGCGCATGAGGACGGCCAGACCGTCTACCTTGAGCGAGAGGCCGCGCTGAGCCGTGCGCGCGAGCAGCTTCGCGAACTGGAACTGTCGGCACAGCAGGCGGAATTCGCCCAGCGCTCGCACGAAAATCGAATCGAGGAACTCAAGCGCAGCATCGCCACCGCGCTGGAGCAGTCGGCACGGCTGTTCGCCAGCATGGAGCAGGGACAGCTCGAGCTCGAGTCACTCGACGACCAGGCGGCGCAGGCCGGCCTGCAATCGCTGCTGGATCGCCGCAGCGAGCAGGAGCGGGTGTTGGCGAATGCGCGCCATGAGCTGGACCAGCTGACGCAGCGGATGCGCCAGCATGACGAATCGAAGATGGCAGCCGAACGTGGCCTGCAGCCGATCCGCGACCGTATCGTTGAGCTGCAACTGAAGGAACAGGCGGCGCGTCTGAACCAGGAACAGTTTGCCGAGGCGCTCGCGAACACGCAGGCCGACGAGGCTGCGCTGGCCGACAAGCTGACCGACGAGCTGCGTCCGTCTTACCTGCAGGGCGAGGTCACGCGGCTGACGAATGCGATCAGTGCGCTCGGCCCGGTCAACCTCGCCGCGCTCGACGAACTGACGCAGGCGTCAGAGCGGAAGAATTTCCTCGATGCGCAAAACGCCGACCTGACCGAAGCGATCACGACGCTGCAAGACGCGATCCACAAGATCGACCTGGAGACGCGCGACCTGCTCAAGGACACCTTCGACAAGGTGAACCATCATTTCGGCCAGCTGTTCCCGATCTTGTTCGGCGGCGGCAATGCGAAGCTGGTCATGACAGGCGAGGAGATCCTCGACTCCGGTGTGCAGGTGATGGCGCAACCACCGGGCAAGAAGAATGCAACGATCCACCTGCTGTCGGGCGGCGAAAAGGCGCTGACCGCCACCGCCCTGGTGTTCTCGATCTTCCAGCTGAACCCGGCGCCGTTCTGTCTGCTCGACGAGGTCGACGCGCCGCTCGACGACGCCAATACCGAGCGCTTCTGCAACATGGTGAAGAAGATGGCAGCCTATACGCAGTTCCTTTTCATTTCGCACAACAAGATCGCGATGGAAATGGCGCAGCAGCTGATCGGCGTCACAATGCAGGAACAAGGGGTATCGCGGATTGTGGCGGTCGACATGGAATCGGCTGCCAACCTTGCGTCGCAGCAGCAGGCGGCGTGACGCGCCGGCAGGCTAGTCGAAACGCAGCACGGAGCGCGCCATCGCGGCGCGCTTCTGGTAATACGCTTCGTTGTTTTCTGCTTCGCGCGCGCGGGCATGCTCGACGGCGGCGCAGATCAGGTAATGTTCCTCGGCGCGGCGATACCACCAGAGCCGCAGGCGTCGCAGCAGCGGGCGTATCGACAGCGTGGTGAGTGCGGGCAGCTTGATTTCGAAAGGGTTCGACATGGACATTCCTCCTTCTGCTTGCCGGGTTTTATTATCGTAATGACAAAGTTTTGCTGAGGATTGATGACCGTCAACTTTAAAGTGAGGCAAGTGCCAATCCACTTGCAACAGTGCGTCGCCCTGCTGCAGAGTGAAAAATGGGGATGTCTCGCCTGATGTTCGCTAAAATCTTTCTTTATTGAACATTTCTCGTCAGAAAGAGCTTTGAATGACTGAGTTCCATGCCAGCCTGGTAGCGATCGGTGTCGCGATCGTGGTGGGCGTCATTTCCTACAACAAATGGCAGGAATGGCGAGCGAAGAAGTCGGTCGATCAGGCCTTCTCGCCGATGGAAGACGACGTCCTGATGAACGACGGTGAATCCTTGCCCCGACAGGAGCCGGTGCTGACGCCGTTTGAGGGGCCGGATCTGGTCCGTGGCGCTTCGGCGCAGGCGGGGCACGGTCCGCTGGCTTCGTCGGCGGCGCTCGCCGCGGATTACGCCGCAGCGGAGGTTCCCGAGGCGGCAGCGCTTGCGCCGGCGTCCGCTTCCGTGGCGGTCGACCCGCTGCCAAAACGGTCGCCGCTTGACCCGGCGCTCGACCTGATCGTCCCACTGGTGCTGGAGGCGCCGCTGCGCGGAGAAAAAATCGTGCAGGTATTCCAGTCGCTGCACCTGGTGGGCAACAAGCCGGTACGCGTGGTGGGCGAGACCCATCGTGGCGACTGGGAGTCGGTCTCGGTCGGCGGCATTTATCGCGCGTTGCAGGTGGGCGTGCAGATGGCAACACGTAATGGCGCGCTGACCGAGCTGGAGTTTTCCGAGCTTGCGTCGCGGCTCGACCAGCTCGCCGATGAACTCGCGGCCAGCCTGGCGCTGCCGGAGATGAGCGATGCGATCGCCGCGGCACGCGCGCTGCAGCAGCGCGTACAGGAGTTCGAGGCGCGGCTGTCCATCAATGTACGCGCCAATGCCGCGCCGTGGATGATCTCCACGCTTCGGCCAGCGCTGCAGCGGCAGGGCATGGAACTGCGTCCGGACGGACGACTGCTGATGCCTGACGGCGATGGCGGTCAGCTGTTTTCCGTCAGCATCACTGCCGATCCGGCCGAGGAAACGACGCGCCAGATCACCTTGCTGCTGCCGGTGGCGCTGGTGGCGCCCGAGCGCGAGGGCTTCCGCGCGATGACGGCGTTTGCAAAAACGATTGCCAGCCGATTGTCCGGTATGGTCGTCGATGATGAAGGACAGCCGCTGTCTGATGCGACGCTGGAAGCCATCGGCCAGGAGGTCGATGCGTTTTATCGGGATATGGACAAGGCCGGCATTCCGGCCGGTTCGCTGCGCGCGCAACGCCTGTTCGGCTGATGGCGCAGCATGACCTGTTCGGCGGACCGGCCGCCGAACCCGATCCGCAGGACTGGCGTGCGCGCAGCGACTGGCTGCGCGAAGCGCTCAACCGCCACGCGTACGCGTACTACGTCCTCGATAATCCTGTCATTCCCGATGCCGAATACGACCGGCTGTTCCTCGAGCTGCAACAGCTGGAGGAGGCTCATCCGGCGCTGGTGACGTCGGATTCGCCGACCCAGCGGGTTGGCGGCATGCCGCTGCCGGAGTTCGCGCAGGTAGCGCATGACGTGCCGATGCTGTCGATCAGCAACGGCTTCACCGATGACGACATCCGCGGCTTTGACCGGCGCGTGCGCGAAGGCCTGGCCTCGCTGCATGACATCGATTATGCGTGCGAGCTGAAGTTTGATGGCCTGGCGATCAACCTGCGCTATATCGACGGCCTCTTGGCGCAGGCGGCCACCCGCGGCGATGGCAGCACCGGCGAGGACGTGACCGCAAACATCCGTACGGTGCGCTCGATCCCGCTGCGCCTGCGCACCGATCGCCCTCCGGCCGTGATCGACGTGCGCGGCGAAGTGCTGATGTTCAAGGCAGACTTCGCGCGATTGAACCAACGCCAGCGCGATGCCGGGCAGAAGGAGTTTGCCAACCCGCGCAACGCCGCGGCCGGCAGCCTGCGCCAGCTGGATCCGCGCGTGACCGCGCAACGCAGCCTGCGTTTTTTTGCTTACGGCATTGGTCATCTGGACGGCGCCCCGTTGCCGGACACCCATGCCGGCTTGCTCGACTGGTACCGCACGCTGGGCATTCCGGTCTGCGCCGAACGGTCGGTTGTGCGTGGCGCCGACGGCCTGCTGGGCTTTTTTGCCGGGATCGGCGCGCAGCGGGCGGCACTGCCTTACGACATTGATGGCGTTGTGTACAAGGTGAATCGTATCGACCAGCAGCGTGCACTCGGCTTCGTATCGCGCGCCCCGCGTTTTGCGCTGGCGCATAAATTTCCGGCCGAGGAAGCGATCACCACGGTGCTCGACATCGATGTCCAGGTCGGCCGAACCGGCGCACTGACGCCGGTCGCGCGGCTGGCGCCGGTCGCGGTCGGCGGCGTGACGGTGACCAACGCGACCCTGCACAACGAAGATGAAGTCCGGCGCAAGGACATCCGTATCGGCGACAGTGTGATCGTGCGGCGCGCCGGCGACGTGATTCCTGAGGTGGTGTCGAATATTCCCGAGCGCCGGCCGGCCGATGCGCGCGAATTTTTGATGCCGGCCGACTGCCCGGTATGCGGCTCGCCTATCGTGCGGCCCGAGGAAGAGGCGGTGGCTCGCTGTTCCGGCGGCTGGATCAAATGCGCCGCGCAGCGCAAGGGCGGTCTGCTGCATTTCGTGTCGCGCCGCGCAATGGATATCGAAGGCCTCGGCGAGCAGCTGGTCGAACAGCTGGTGGACCGCGGCCTGGTCACCACCCCGGCCGATTTTTACCGGCTGGGACTGGTCACGCTGTCCGAGCTGGACCGGATGGCCCGCAAGTCGGCGCAGAACGTGCTGGATGCACTGGAAAAATCGAAAACGACCACACTGGCGCGCTTCATCTACGCGCTTGGCATCCGCCATGTCGGCGAATCGACCGCGAAATCGCTGGCGCGGCATTTCGGCCAGCTCGACGTACTGTTGCAGGCGAGCGAGGCGCAGATCCTCGAGGTCGAGGACATCGGCCCGGTGGTCGCGCATTCAATTCTCGCCTTCCTTGCCGAGCCGCTCAATCGCGAGCTGATCGAGCAATTGCGCGCCGCCGGCATCCGTTGGCAAGAGCAGGTGGTCGAGCGACGCGCGCTGCACCTGGCGGGCCAGACCTTCGTGCTGACGGGTACCCTGCCGACCCTGCGTCGTGACGAAGCGCAGGCCATGATCGAGGCGGCCGGCGGCAAAGTGGCCGGCTCGGTGTCGAAAAAGACCCGCTATGTGGTGGCGGGCGAGGATGCTGGCAGCAAGCTGGCCAAGGCCGCCGAGCTCGGTGTGCCCGTCATCGACGAGGCAGGATTAATGAAATTACTGGAGATTTCCGAATGAACAAGCTGATCAGGAAAGCGGTATTCCCGGTCGCCGGACTGGGCAGCCGCTTCCTTCCCGCGACCAAGGCGCAACCGAAGGAAATGCTGCCGATCGTCGACAAACCGCTGATCCAGTACGCGGTGGAAGAAGCGGTCGAGGCCGGCATTACCGAGATGATCTTCATCACCGGCCGCAACAAGCGAGCCATCGAGGACCATTTCGACAAGGCCTATGAGCTGGAGGCCGAGCTCGAGGCGGCCGGCAAGCAGAGGCTGCTCGAGATGGTGCGCGAGGTGATTCCGAAAAGCGTCAATTGCATGTACATCCGGCAGCCGCAGGCGCTTGGCCTGGGCCATGCGGTGCTGTGCGCCCGCCCGATTGTTGGCAACGATCCGTTCGCGGTGCTGCTGGCTGACGATTTCATGCAGGGCGAGCCGGACGGTGCCGGCGTGATGACGCAGATGTGCGAGCAGTTCGCGCGCCAGCAGGCCAGCATCCTCGGCGTGCAGGACGTGCCGCGCGAGCACACCCGACAGTACGGCATAGTCAGTACCGAAGCCTTCGCCGACCGGCTGGAGAAAGTGAAAGGCATCGTCGAGAAGCCGGCGCCGGAAGTCGCACCCTCGACGCTGGCGGTGGTTGGTCGCTATGTGCTGACCAATCGCGTGTTTGCCTGCCTCGAGAAGCTCGGCAAGGGGGCCGGTGGCGAGATCCAGCTGACCGATGGCATCGAGGCGCTGATGCAGTACGAAACCGTGCTGGCGTATCGTTACCGCGGACGGCGCTTCGACTGCGGATCCAAACTGGGCTACCTGCAGGCATCGGTCGAGATCGGCTTGCAGCATCCGGAAACCGGCGCGGCATTCGCCGAGTGGCTCGCCCAGCGCGGCTGACAGGAGGACACCATGGCCGTACGCGACATTCTGAAGATGGGCGATCCCCGCTTGTTACGCGTGGCAGAACCGGTGCGGGAGTTCGACTCGCCGCAGCTGCATGCATTGATTGCCGACATGTTTGACACGATGCATGCGGCAAACGGTGCCGGCCTGGCTGCGCCGCAGATCGGCGTCAACCTGCAACTGGTGATCTTCGGGTTCGGCCAGAACGCGCGATATCCTGATGCGCCTCCGGTGCCCGAGACCGTTCTGCTCAATCCTCTGCTGGAGCCCTTGTCCGATGATGTAGAAGAAGGCTGGGAAGGATGCCTGTCGGTTCCCGGGCTTCGCGGCTGGGTGCCGCGTCACGCGCGCCTGCGTTACAGCGGCGTTGACCCGTTCGGCAAGCCACTGGTACGTGAGGTGGACGGTTTCCACGCACGCGTCGTGCAGCACGAATGTGACCACCTTGTCGGGGTGCTGTACCCGATGCGTATCAAGGATTTCAGCCGTTTTGGCTTTACCGAAGTGCTGTTCCCGGGGAGGGATGCGAGCGTCGACGATTAGGCAAATGTGCAACCGTATGTGATCCGCTCTTTCTTCAGAAAGGAAGCTGTGCTAGCCTTTCTGGAGAAAGGGGGCGGCATGATTGCACATGAGCAAACACATGCGAACCGGGCCGATGCATCGGCAGTTCTCTGCAAGGCGGTGATTCGCGCAGCCGAACGGCTGGCGCTCTCCCAGGCCCTGCTGGCACGCATTCTTGGTGTCAGTGCACCGACCATCAGCCGCCTGTACGGTGGGGATTACCGCCTCGACCAGCGCCGCAAGGAGTGGGAATTGGCGCTGATCTTCGTGCGCATGTTTCGTTCGCTCGACTCGATCGTCGGTGACGAGCAGACGGCGCGCCGCTGGCTCAATAGTGACAACCGGGCATTGGGTGCCCGCCCCATCGATTTGCTTCCGCAGGCAGAAGGGCTGGTTCGTGTCGTTCACTACCTGGACGCCTCCCGCGGTCTCGTCTGAGGCGCGCGCCTGGAGTGCAGTGGCCTGGCGGATCGTAGAGTCACAGCACATCGCCGCGACGATGAAGCTGGTCGATACGCATGACGAGCAGGATCTGCTGGAATCGCTGCTTGAGTCGAGCAAGCCGCGCCTGACGGCCGGCCTGTCCGGGCTCGATTACCTGCTGGCGACGCCGTTTCGCTATTCCCCGCTGCGCAGCGGTTCACGCTTTCGCGGCATTACCGACCCGGGTGTTTTTTACGGCGCTGAATCGATCCACACGGCGGCTGCCGAACTCGGCTACTGGCGCTGGCGCTTCCTGCAGGACGCGCCGGATCTCGAGCGGCTCGACCCGGTCGCGCACAGCGCATTCAGCGTGGCCCTGCGCACGCCGGCGATCGACTTGCGCTTGCCACCGTTTGACGCCGATCGGACCGTATGGCGGCACCGCTCGGACTATGCGGGAACCCAGGCTTTCGCGCGCATTGCGCGTCACGCCGGCGTGGGGGCGATCGTTTATCAGTCGGTGCGCGATCCGGCGCCAGCCTGGTGCGTCGCCGTGCTGGACCCGGCAGGCTTTGCGCAGCCAACACCGCGCGCCGGCATGCAGACCTGGTACCTGGCGGTATCGCGCCGCGCCGTGACCTGGCGACGCGAAGCGGAATCGATGACGTTCTCGGCCGCCGAATGGGGCCGGGACGCGTGATGCCCGCGCGGGCCGGTCGCGACGCTGTCAAACGGACTGTCAGAATCGTTCGTCGTCGCGCAGGTAGCGCCACTGGCCGACCGGCAGATTGCCGAGCTTGACCTGACCGATACGCACCCGTTTCAGGCCGATCACTTGCAGGCCGACCAGTTCGCACATGCGGCGGATCTGGCGCTTTTTCCCTTCGCGCAGTACGAACCTCAGCTGATCCTCGTTCTGCCAGCTGACCTTGGCCGGCCGCAGCGGCTGGCCATCCAGCGACAGGCCATGGTTGAGTCGCTTCAGGTCGGCATCGGGCAGGCGTCCCGCTTTCAGGTATTTCACCCGCACCAGATATTCCTTCTCGATGTTGCTATCCTCGCCGATGAGCTGCTTGGCGATCCGTCCGTCCTGCGTCAGCACCAGCAGGCCGACCGAGTCGATGTCAAGCCGGCCGGCCGGCACCAGGCTTTTCAGCTGTGCGCCCGAGAATTGTAGTGGCGCGCTGTCCTCTGACCAGCGATTCTCCGGGCGCACCAGGGTGGCCGCCGGCTTGTAGCCGTCTTCGGCCTGGCCACTGACGAAGCCCATGGGTTTGTTCAGCACGACCGTGACGCGGCGCGCCTGCTCGGCCTGTGCCTGCCGTTCGATGCTGATCTTCTGGTGTGGCAGCACCTTGCTGCCGAGCTCGGCGATGACTTTGCCATCGACCCGCACCCAGCCTTTCGCGATCCATTCGTCGGCTTCGCGGCGCGAGCACAGTCCCAGCTCGGACATGCGTTTGGACAGGCGTAGGGGTTCGGTCATGGTGTCAGTGTAGGCAGGGCGCCGGCGATTCGATGGTCGCCGACGGGTTCGTTCATATGCGTAGCGCGTTCAGCAGCTCGGATTCGAGCGCGATCTGCGTACGTGCGTTGGCCAGTGTCGGGCCATCGACCAGGAAGACGTCTTCGACGCGCTCTCCCAGCGTGGTGATCTTGGCCGTGTGCAGGTTGACCTTGTAGCGTGCCAGTACGCTGGCGATTGAATACAGCAGCCCGGTGCGGTCGCTGGCGGAGATCTGCAGAAGGTGGTACTGGCCACGCTCATCGGGCTGGAGGTGCACGGTGGGCGTCATCGGAAACGTGCGCGACATGCGCGACAGCCGTGGCTTTACCGGCGTCGGCAGCTCATCGTCATTCTCCAGCCAGCGCGCCAGTTCATGCTCGATCAGCGCGATCAGCTCGCGGTAGTTGTCGGCAAAGGTCGGTTCGCTGACCACGAAGGTATCGAGCGCGTAGCCATGCCGGGTAGTCTGTACCTTGGCATCCAGGATGCTGAAATTCTTGCGATCGAAATAGCTGCAGATGCGTGCAAACAGATCGGGACGATCGCGCAGGTAAACCACAACCTGCAGGCCTTCGCCAATCGGGCCGAGTCGACAGCGCACCACAGCGCGCGCACTGTCGACGTGCTCGGCGAGCACGCGCGTCTGCCAGGCGATCTCGGACGCATCGTGGCGCAGGAAATAGCCAACGTCGAGGTTTTTCCACAGCGGTTCGTGGACATTCGCCGGCAGCCCGAACAGTCGCAGCGTCGCCATGGCTTCCTGCTGCCGGTTTTTCAGCTCGCGGTCGGCCGATGGCGCTTCCCCGCCCAGCACACGCAGGCTCATCCGGTACAGGTCTTCGAGCAGCTTGCCCTTCCACGCATTCCAGACCTTCGGGCTGGTGCCGCGAATGTCAGCGACGGTCAGCAGGTAGAGCGCGGTCAGGCGGCGCTCGTTCTTGACTGTGTCGACGAAGGCACGCACGACATCCGGATCGGACAGGTCCTGCTTCTGCGCGACTTGCGACATCAGCAGGTGGTGTTCGACCAGGAACACCACGAAATCTGCATCCTCTTTTGACAGGCCGTGGTCGCGGCAGAAGCGCCGCGCGTCAACCATGCCGAGTACGGAGTGGTCGCCGCCGCGGCCCTTGGCGATATCGTGAAAGAGGGCGGCGACGTAGATCAGCCAGGGCTGCGGGAAATTCGCGATCAGCTGGCTGCAGAAAGGGTATTCGTGCGAATGCTCCGGAATCGCAAAGCGGCGCACGTTGCGCACCACCATCAGGATATGCTGGTCGACCGTATACACATGGAACAGGTCGTGCTGCATCTGCCCGATGATGCGCCGGAAGTTCGGCAGGTAGCGACCGAGGATGGACAGCTGGTTCATCGCCCGCAATGCGCGGGTGACGCCCTTTGGCGCCTGCAGGATTTGCAGGAACAGGCGGCGGTTGGCGGGGTCGCGCCGGAATGCGGCGTCGATGCCGAAGCGCGCATGCCATAGCGCGCGCTGCGTGCGTGCGGTCATGCCCTTGATCTCACGGTGCTGCTGCAGCAGCAGGAAAATCTCCAGCATCGCCGACGGTGTGCCCTCGAACACGCTTTCGTGCGCGATATCGATGAGTCCGTTGATTTCGTTGAAGCGCTCGTTCAGCGGGCGCGATACGCCCGCTTGCGGGAACAGGTGCGCCTCGATGTTCTGCAGCAGTATGGAATTGAGCTGCGTGACGGCCTTCGCCGCCCAGTAGTAGCGCTGCATCAGCACTTCGCTGGCGCGCCGCTCGGCGGTGGTCTTGAAACCGAAAGTCTCGGCGATCGGGCCCTGCAGGTCGAACACCAGCCGGTCCTCGCGCCGGCGCGCGAGCAGGTGCAGGCGGATGCGGATGTCCTTGAAAGCGCGTTCCTTGGCGGCGATCTGGCGAGCCTCGGTTGCGGTGATCATGTTGCTGGCCGCCAGCGCGCGCCACGAGTCGCCAAGGCCGGCCGCCTTGGCGACCCACAGGATGACTTGCAGGTCGCGCAGGCCGCCCGGGCTTTCCTTGCAGTTGGGCTCCAGGCTGTACGGCGTGTTGTCGTACTTCACATGGCGCTGCCGCAGTTCCAGCACCTTGGCCTGGAAAAATGCACGCGGATCCATCGCCTGCGCGAAGCGCTGCCTGAGCTCGCCGAACAGCTTGCGGCTGCCGCAGATCAGGCGTGCCTCGAGCAGGCTGGTCTGCACGGTGATGTCGGCGGCCGATTCGGTCAGGCAGTCATCGACCGTGCGGATGCTGTGGCCGATCTCGAGGCCAAGGTCCCACATCAGCTGCACCAGTTGCTCGAGCGTGCCGATGAGTGCGGCATCCGGTGCCTGTGGCAACAGGATCAGCACGTCGATATCCGAGCCGGGAAAGAGCTCACCGCGGCCATAGCCGCCGACGGCGACCAGCGCCGCGCCTTGCGGCAGGCCGGCACTGTGCCAGGCGCATGCCAGTACCAAGTCGGCGTTGCGGCAGATGCGTCGCAGCAGCCTTTGCGCCCGCCGGTCGCGCTCGTAGTCGGCGACGATGTCGCGCCGCCCTTCCTTCAGCTGTTCCCTGAGGGACGGGGCCAGCGTGTCCATGTCACGAAGCGCTGGCTGTGTTGACGCTGGCCGGCGTGCTGATCACCGCGGGCGGCGGCGGCGATCCGGCCGAGACGGTCAGCACCTCGTAGCCGGTCTCGGTCACCAGCACCGTATGTTCCCATTGGGCCGACAGGCTGCGGTCACGCGTCTTGATGGTCCAGCCGTCACTCATCTCGCGGATTTCACGTCGTCCTGCGTTGATCATTGGCTCGACCGTGAAAATCATGCCCGGCACCAGTTGCTCCAGGGTTCCCGGACGTCCGTAGTGCAGCACCTGCGGCTCTTCGTGAAACACCTTGCCGATACCATGCCCGCAAAATTCACGCACCACTGAGAAACCAGCCTTCTCGGCGTGCTGCTGGATCACATGGCCGATGTCACCCAGGTGGGCGCCCGGACGGATCTTCGAGATGCCGAGCCACATGCATTCGTAGGTGATCTCGCCGAGACGCTTCGCGAGGATCGACGGCTCGCCGACATAGAACATGCGGCTGGTGTCGCCGTGGTAGCCATCCTTGATCACGGTGATGTCGAGGTTGATGACGTCACCTTGCTTGAGTACCTTGTCGCCCGGGACGCCGTGGCAGACGATGTCATTGACCGACGTGCAGATCGATTTCGGGAAGGGCGTGTAACCGGGCGGGCAGTAATTCAGCGGCGCCGGAATCGTGCCCTGCACATTCACCATGTAGTCGTGGCAGAGGCGATCGAGCTCGCCGGTGCTGACGCCGGCGCGTACATGCGGCGTGATGAAATCGAGGACTTCCGACGCCAGCCGGCCGGCGATGCGCATGCCCGCGATGTCTTCAGCGGTCTTGATGGTGATATTGCCCATGATGGAAATGATGACGTGCTGCCGGCGAAGGGCAGCCGCGTTTGTGTGTCAGGAAAGGCAAAATTATAGTCGAGGCGCGCGCAGGTCGCCCTGCAGGCGTGGCCAGCGGGGCAGGGCAAGGTGACATTTGTATAAAAGCGGGGATTTCAGGTAGAATTGCGGGTTAGCTTGGACGGTATGCCATTGGCACGCCGGCAACCCGGGCGACACTGCCTGACAGCACGCGAGTGGCGGCCTGCATTGCAGCACGCACGTCGACGCAGGTTGCAGGTTATTTTTTGTAAATCGCGAGTCCGCGCCTTCAAAGGGTGCCCGCCGAATCTGTCGGCCGGGTTACTGGCCGGACTCAAGACCCAACCCTGGAGAAATCATGTCCGTTACCATGCGCGAAATGCTGGAAGCCGGTGTCCATTTCGGTCACCAGACCCGTTTCTGGAACCCGAAGATGGCCCAGTACATCTTTGGTCATCGCAACAAGATTCATATCGTTAACCTGGAAAAGACCATCGTCATGTTCCAGGACGCGATGAAGTACATCCGCCAGCTGTCGGCGAACCGCGGCACTATCCTGATGGTGGGCACCAAGCGTCAGGCGCGTGACCTGATTGCGGCCGAAGCGCAGCGCGCCGGTGTGCCTTTCGTTGACCAGCGCTGGCTGGGCGGCACGCTGACCAACTTCAAGACCATCAAGATCTCGATCAAGCGCCTGAAGGACATGGAAGCCGCTGTCGCCGACGGATCGGTCGAAAAGATGTCGAAGAAGGAAGCGCTGATGTTCCATCGCGAACTCGACAAGCTGCAAAAGGCCATCGGTGGCATCAAGGACATGAACGGTGTGCCGGACGCGATTTTCGTGATCGACGTCGGCTATCACAAGGGTGCGATCACCGAGGCTGCCAAGCTCGGCATCCCGGTCGTCGGCGTGGTCGATACCAACCATTCGCCGAACGGCGTTACCTATGTGATCCCGGGCAATGACGATTCGTCGAAGGCGATCGCGCTGTATGCGCGCGGCGTTGCCGATGCGATCCTGGAAGGCCGTGCCAATTCGGTCGCCGATATCGTCGAGGCAGCCAAGGGCGGCGCCGACGAGTTCGTCGAGGTCAGCGACCAGGCCTGATTTGCCTGAGCCTACTGCCCCCGGGGGGCAGAAAATCAGGGGCAACGGGCGTTCGCCCCTTTTTTTCGGGCCGGCGGGGGGCAGGAGCGGGGCCGGCGGCCCGGAAAGCATTCAAAGATGTTGATTCTGGCTGCCTGTCGGGCAGCAGCACTGATTAGGAGATAACGATGGCGGCAATTACTGCAGCAATGGTGGGCGAACTGCGCGCAAAGACGGATGCGCCGATGATGGAATGCAAGAAGGCGCTGACCGAGGCTGACGGCGACATGGTCAAGGCGGAAGAGATCCTGCGTGTAAAGCTGGGCAGCAAGGCATCGAAGGCCGCTTCGCGCATTACCGCCGAAGGCGTGGTCGCAGCGCACATCGCCGGCGGCGTCGGCGCGCTGGTCGAGATCAACTGCGAAACGGACTTCGTGTCGAAGAACGACGACTTCCTGAAGTTTTCCAGGGACATCGCGCGCATGGTCGCTGAACAGAAGCCGGCCGATGTGGCAGCGCTGTCCGCACTGCCGCTCGAGGGCAAGACGGTTGAGGAATTCCGTGCGGCACTGGTTGGCAAGATTGGCGAGAACCTGTCGATCCGCCGTTTCCAGCGTTTCGAAACGAGCGCCAAGCTGGTCTCTTACCTGCACGGTACCCGTATCGGCGTGATGGTCGAATATGATGGCGCGGATGAGCAGGTGGGCAAAGATGTTGCAATGCACATCGCTGCCATGAAGCCGGTCGCGCTGTCGTCCGAGCAGGTCCCGGCCGATCTGATCGAGAAAGAGCGTTCGGTCGCCGTCCTGAAGGCGCAAGAGTCCGGCAAGCCGGCCGATATCGCCGCGAAGATGGTCGAGGGGTCGGTGCAGAAATACCTGAAGGAAGTGTCGCTGTTCAACCAGGCTTTCGTGAAGAACGACAAGCAGACCGTCGAGCAGATGCTCAAAGCTGCCAACACGTCGGTGAAGGCGTTCACGATGTTCGTCGTCGGCGAGGGCATCGAGAAGAAGCAGGACGACTTTGCTGCCGAAGTGGCGGCGCAGGTGGCCGCCGCAAAGAAAGCCTGAACCAGCTTTCTTTTAAAGAAACGGGCCGCAAGGCCCGTTTTTTTGAGTCCGAGGAGCGCCTCCGCGTTGCCTGCCCGGGGCAGGTTCCGGCACGTCGCAGAGCGTTTCCTGAAGACTCGATGGCGGCTGGCCGGCTACAATAGAGGCCACCCGCCCGCACC
>JACCDS012353375.1_pt1 | contig 15882 bp, 19 predicted proteins | sample 7446441 | NCBI WGS metagenome assembly JACCDS01 (sample SAMN15323445, study PRJNA562643) | freshwater metagenome | isolation source: river surface water | place: USA:Blue River Watershed | collected 2017-08-17
ATCGGAATGTCACCATGCACATGGATTTCAAACGCAGCGTGGTCGTGGTTCATGGTGTTCTCTCCTGGTGCCCCGAGCCGGAATCGAACCGGCACGCCCCTTTTCAGGAAGCGGCGGATTTTAAGTCGAGCCCCAACACAAAGCACGTCGGCACAACTCAACACAACCCAAGGCAAATCAAGGCCTTAGTGTAGTTGGTTTGTGTTGGTTCGCGGTCCGGATGGGGTCGGTTGCGGTGGCATACTACGCACGAATTACGCACCGACGCCCGGATGGTGAAATCGGTAGACACAGCAGATTTAAAATCTGCCGGCCGCAAGGTCGTGCCGGTTCGATTCCGGCTCCGGGCACCAGGAAAGGGTAATCCGATGGACAAGGCTAGACAGGCTCGGCCGCACCTCGACCCCGATCGCACGACCCCCCTGGGCACTTTGCGTTACGCGATCGAGTTCTACGCCGCGGCCATCGCCACCGATGACGCCATCGGCGACATGCCTGGGCATGAGGCCATTGCGCCGATCACGGTCAACTACCTGATCGGCCACGCCATCGAGCTCGGATTCAAGGCGTACCTGCTGCACTGCAGGGTGCCCCTTGACCACATCAAGAACAAGATCGGGCACCGGCTGGTGCAGGCGCGTGATGAGGCGATGGCGCTGGGCCTGGGTTCGCACTTTCAACCCAAGGCGGAATGGGGCGACGTGCTCGAAGTCTTGAGCGACTTGTACTCAGACAAGCAATTCGAGTACATCGAAACCGGCTCCAAGTTGTTCCCCATCTTCGGCCCCCTCCAGGGCTACGCCGCCGGCCTGCTGCGCGCAGTGGCCGGCGTGGTGCCATCGGGCGACCTGCTCCTGCGCGAGAATCACAAGCCCGGCGCGATTCTCGCGAAAGCCCCTTAATCCTTCGGCGGCGGGCCGAACAGCACGGCCGTGGCCGGCGCGTTGCCTTCGGTCCAGGCCACCCATCCCCGATAGCTTCGGATCGCCTGGGTCGTCGGGATGCCCAGGGCCGTGCCCAGCAGCCGCACGATGGCCAGCACCGCCGGCTCGTCGAGCTCGCCCTGCGCCACCTGGGTCGCCGCCTTGCCGGTGTCCGTCACGACTCGCGACACCGGCGGGCCGTTGTAGGGGTAGCCCGACACCATGCCCGACAGCTCGCGCACGCCGACCAGCAGGCCCAGCAGGTAGCCGACCTGCGCCTGGGCGATCTGCTTGGCGAGCTCGTCGTCATCGTCGCCCCTGAGCATCGACAGGACCAACATCGGGGCGATGGCGGGGATCGCGGCCAGCAGCGCCATGTCGGTGAGCCACCCGGCCACCGCGCGCGGGTTCTTGAAGTCGGTCGTGGCGGTGGACTCGGCCACCAGGTTGAGGGTGGTCGAAAAGTAGCTGTAGAACTGCGTCAGGAACGGGTGCTTTCGCTGCACCTCGGCCAGGTCCTTGATCTGCCCGCCGCCCTGCGCATCGAGCACCGCCTGGTCGGCGAGCGCGATGGCCGTGGCCTCGCTGGCGCCTTGCTCCAGGGCCTTCTCGTACTGGCCGATCCAGGTCGGGACGTCGGCGACTAGCTGCATCTTGGTCGTGAGGCCGAACAGCACCCCGTCGCGAACCTGCGCCAGCGTCGACTGGCCCGACACCCGGCCGGCGATCTCGTTGAGCTCGCGGTTAAAGGTCTTGGCGCGCAGGCGCATGAAATCGGACTTCTCGCCGATCCACTGCATCGAGCTCTCCAAGCGCGCCGCGTCGCCTGCCCAGCGGGCCACCCCGCGCAGCACCGGGCGCACGCCGATGCGCGCCATCGACTGCGTGAGGCCGAACGGCTGCAGCAGCGCCGTGGTGAACGACAGGCCCATCGTCGAGCGCGTCACGTTGGCGCGCAGCACGCGCAGCGCGCGGTCGATGGCGGTCTGCGACACCAGGTCGCCGGTGGCGATGCCCGCCAGGTTGTCCTTGAGCGTGCGCACCACGTCCGGGCCGTAGTACGTGCGGATCGCCTGGTCGATGGGCTTGGCACCGATCAGGCGGTTCGCGTCGATCAGCCACTCATGCCAGGCCAGGTCGTGGACGACCTGGGTGACGTGCTGGGTGATGACGTCCAGGTCCTTGCGGATCGGGCGCTTGACGATCTCGGCGCGCGCCTTGGTATGCCCGCGGCGCGTGGTCGAGCGCGTGAAGGCGCCGCGCATCATGTCCTTGGCCACCTCGGCCGCGTCCAGCGACTCGGCGCGGCTGGAACGGTCGGCGTCGTACTTCAGCGGGTAATACCCGCCGCGCATGAGCATGGTCGAGCCATCAGCCAGGGTCAGGGTGAATGGCTCGGCAGCCACCTTGTCGGGCGCGATGCCATCGACGCGCATCGCCTTGGCCTCGATCTGCGGCCAGTAGCTGTCCAGGTACTCCCATGCCTGGTTCACGAAGTCGAGCTCGGTGCGGCCCAGGGTGCGCAGGATCGCGCCGACTTGCGCCGGGCTCCAGCCCTCGCCGTCGAGCATCCGCTGACGGTTGACCTCGTTGCCCCAGTTGAGGGCGACGGCCAGGCGGCCACCGCGCGACAGGCTCGCGCCGATCTCGGGGATGAACACCTTGGCGCCGGCCAAGCCGCCCTTGAGCTTGAGCAGCGGCGCGTATAGCTGGGCGAGCGTCATGGTCGCCTGCTCGGTCATCACCTGCTCGCGCGTGCCGGCGTCGTTCATGCCGCGCACCAGGATGCGCCACATTGGGCCGCCGTCCTGGCCGCCGTCCATCTGGCGCACCAGGCTGGCGATCTTGCGATGCGAGGCCAGCACGCCCTGCAGCCAGGGGCGCAGGCCCTTGCGGCCTTCGAGCTCCAGGGGCTGGGCCTTGCCGCCATGTGCCTCGATGCTCTGGGCGGCCTCGGCCACCAGCTCGTCGAATCGGCGCTGGTCCTGCACCGTCAGCAGCTTTTGCTTGAGGCGGCCCAGGTGCTCGATGTTCTTCACCGTGTCGACCAGGCCGCGCAATTCCTCCAGCGTCATGTCGCGCACCGACACCAGCTTCGCGTCGGCCAGCAGGCGCTCGTCGATGTTGGGCTCCAGGCCCGCCTCGCGCTGGGACTCGACCCACTCCAGCAGGGTCTTGCGTCGGTCGATCTGCTTGAGGGTGGCACGCGGGCGCAGGTCGAATCGCTCCAGCAGGGCGTCGATCTGGTCGGCGTACTCGGCGCCGATGGCCTTGCGGGTGGCGTCGGTGTCGAACTTGGCCAAGTAGTCCACCGCGCGGCCGACTTCGCCGATGGCGCGATGCGCCACCCGAGACAGTTGGTTCTGCAGCAGTTGCTCGCGCTTGCGCACGGCCGCGGCGGTGGTGTCGCCCTTCTTGAAGGCGGCCTCGGCTGCACGCGCGGCGCGCGCCTCGGCGGCGCTGTACTGCGAGGGCTTGATCTCGCGCACTTTCTTGCGTGCGATGGCGGCCTCGGCGAACTCACGCGCGGCGCGCGCCAGGATCGGGCGACTGCCCACCGCCTTGCCCAGGGCGTTGACTTCGCGCTCCAGGAATCGAGCGCGGGCCTCGTTGTGGATCAGCTCGTCGGCAGCGCGCGCGATGGTCTGCGGGTCGCTCAGGTCGCCGTATCGCTCCAGCATGCGCCGGTCGGTTTCGGCCTCGACGTAATCGGACTCCTTACCGGCCGCGACGATGGCGCGCACCATCGCGTCGCCCGAGTCGAAGGCGCGCTCGCCATTGGCGTCGACAAACACCTCGGCCACCTCGTCGGGGTGCATGCCGCCCTCGGCGTCGATCATGTCCGTCGACAGGTAGCGGCGCGGGGTGGCCGGGCCGTCGCCGTACATATCGGCCAGGGCCTTGCCCGACAGCTTGGTGCCGTCGGGCAGCTCGCCGGTCTTGAGCCACCGCTGCGCGGCGAACTCGGGCATCTGGCGCGCCTCGGCCTCGACCTCGGCCTGCACGGCCGTGCGCTTGTCCTTGGCCTCGCGTTGGAGCTTGCGCAGTGCGCGGCTGCGCGCGTTGGCGAGCCACTGCATATCGCGCAGGCTGCGGCGCTGCAGGTTGTCCACCGCCTCGGTGGTCGCCTGCACCCCTGCGGCCTGGTAGTCGGCCCACTCCTCGGGCGTCATGCCGGCGGCCTCGGCGGACTCGAACAGCGGACGATACCGGCGGATCGCCTCCATGTTCTTGATCTGCTCCTCGGTGGCCAGCATCCGACCGAACACTGCGCGCACGTCGTCGGACAGGTCCACGCGCAGGGCGGTGAGGGATCGGTACACGCGCAGCAGCCAGCCGCGGAAGCGTTGGAACACGCTTTGCAGCTCCTGCGACGGGGCCTCGCCCTCGAACGCGTAAGCCTCGAACCCGCGGGCGAACTGCTCATGGAATGGGCGCTTTTGCTCCAGCGTCATCGCCTGCCAGGTGGCCAGGTCGGGCACGCCGAACCAGTCCAGCACGATCTGCGCATCGGCGCGCAGGCCCGCGGGCGCGTCTGGGCGCGCGGCCAGCTCGGTCTGCACCTCCAGGAAGTAATGGCCGGCCTCGTGAATGAACGTGCTCAGGTCAGCCTGCGACAGCAGCGCGATGGTGCGGGTCGCCGGGTCATAGGCGCCGCGTCGGCCATCGGCCTGCCCCATCGTCCCATCGGTGCCGGCAGCGGCGGCCGGGTTGATGGTGCCGTCGGGGTTGACCATCGCGCCCAGCAGCGATGCGTCCGGGTCGCCCTGCTCCAGGGTCTGCGCCGGGCGGCTCATGTCGAGCTGCGACACGATGCGCGGCCCGATCAGGTTGTACAGGTCGGCGACGTCCATGCGCGTGCGCTCGGCGCTCGCCTGGAAGAACTGCAGCAGCAGCTCGCCGTATGCGTTGTTCACGTCAGGCGTGAATCGGCCGGCCGACTTGAGCTGCTCGCCGATGGCCTCGCGAACGATCTCCAGGCTATTGAGGCGCGCGACGATGGCCTCGGGCTCATTGGCCGCGGCCTCGATCTCGGCCTGCAGCTCGGCGCGCCCCTCCTGGGCGAATGTCTCGGACTCGCGCAGGCTCATGCCCTCCTCGCTCGTGCGCAGGTGCGGCACCAGCGCCTGGGCTACCTCGGGCGGCACATACGCGGCGAACTGCTCGACCGGGATGGCGACGGTGCCCTGCGCGGTGAGGGCCTCGTCGAGCTGCTCGCGCAGGGCCGGCACGGCCTGCACGACCGCCTCTAGGTTCGGGCCCAGCTCCTGCGCCAGGGTTTCGGCCTGGATGAACAGGGTCTGCACCGGGCCGTCGGCGTTGACCTGGGCCATGAATCGCTCGAAGGTCTGCGCATCGCGCTCGCGCAGCTTGGACTGGCCAACAGTCTCGACCAGCGACTGCAGCACCTTCGCGTCGTCCTGGGCTGCCTGCACCTTGAGCTGGCCGTCGTCGAACCGGCGCACGGCCGCCTCGATGGCCTTGACCGTCGTCACCTGGCCACCGGCGCCCACCATCGTCGCGATCAGGGTCTGCGCGAAGGCGCTGGGGCGCTCGGCCAGGTAGTCCTTGAACGGCTTGGCCGGGTTCAGTACGGCCCACTCGTTGAGGTCCTGCAGGACCGTGGCCACCTGCTCGCCAGGGATTTCTGCAGCCACCTGGCGCGCCAGCATCTTGCCGAAGCTCGTGCCGACCTTCAGGTCGCCCAGCAGCCGGGAAACGGGGATTTTTTCGGTCGCGTACTCGATGGCCGCCTGCGATGCGCCGAAGGCGAGCGCCTGCGGCTGGCCGACGCCCTTGTCGCGCGCCTCGCCGTAGCTGCGGCCGAACTCGGAGCCGACCATCGGCGCCAGCATCGCGGTGGAACCGCCGCCCATCAGCGCCAGCGGCAAGGTGGCCAGGTTGCCGCCCAGCGAGCGCGCGCCCTGGTTCACGGCCTGCTCGACAAAGCCCAGACCACTCGTGTCGCCTTGGATGTTGCGGCTCACGGCCTGCGCATCGCGCTGCAGGCCGGCGAACCCAGCGGCCACCCGGCGCAGCGGGTTCTCGGGCAGGATCGTGCCGGCCAGCGGGTCGAGCAGCGGCGCGGCAGTCTCGAAGATCGCACGGCCGCCACCGTAGACAAGATCGGCCGGCATGCCCTGCGCACCGGCGGCCACCGACCGGCCGAACTGCCAGGCGCTGCGCGCGATTTTCTCCAGGGCGCCCAGGTTCTCGACGTCATCGTGCGACACCTTGGCGTTGTTCTGCTCGGTGAGCCACTGCGCCAGGGTCGGCGAGTCGCGCAGCACGCGGTCGAACTGCTCCAGTTGGACGTTGCGCTGCACCTCGTCGAAGTTGCGCTCGACCACCTCCGCGGGGATGCCGGCGCTGCGTCCGAGTTTCTGCGCGCGCGCGGCGACGTTGGGGTCGGCCAGCAGCGAGTTGTAAAGCGTCGAGCGCAGCGCCGTGCGCTGGCCGTCGACCACCTGCTGCGCCGCCATATCGACGGGGTTGGCGGGGCGGTTTGCTCGCTCGATCACGTCGACCGCTGCCCGGTCGAAGTCGAATTCGGTTTTCATCTGTAGTTGCCTTTCTTCTTGGTCGTTTGGTTGTCGCGCTTCATCTGCAGCGCCAGGCGCTCCAGGCTGCGGTTGCCGGTCGCCTGCGCGATCTCGATCAGCCGGCCAGGGTTCGATGCGAACCTGCGCGCGAACAGCTCATCGGGGCGCAGTGGCGGGCCAGGGTTGCGGGGTCGGTCGTTCATTGGTCTTTCGGGAACTCGTCGACCACAAACACCGGGCGGCGCCGGGCGACGGCCGCCTGCAGGTGTTGACGCTCGACGGCATCGCGCAGGCTTTCATCCTCGCGAACGGGAATCAGCAGCGGGCCTCGGTCGGGACTGCGCTGCTCCAGGCGCTGAAGTCGTCGGCGAAGGTCTTGGCTCATATCAGGTCCAGGTATTTGTCGCTCTCCAGGTCGGCGACTCGGCGCGCGAGCTCGTCGACCTCGACGGCCTTGGCATATGCGGCCAGCGCGTTGAGCAGTTGGGTGGCCACGTCGGGCGTGATCTCGCCAGCGCCGACGGCCTCGATGATTCGGTGCGCCTTGTCGGTGAGCGTCGCGGCCTGCGCCAAGCCGGGGATCACCACCGGCGCGGACTCGGAGCGCGGCGGCGGCGCCAGGCGGTCCATGCAAATGCGCAGCGCCGTCGAGTCACCTTTCAGCGCGAGCTCGACCGCCTTGGCCACCAGCTCCTCGCGGCGCGGCTCCAGCAGTTGGCGGATTCGCTCGACGCCGGGCGTCCTGCCCTTGGGGTTGCCCGATTGGCCGGGCTTCCATACCGTCGGCGATGCCTTACGCGTGCTGGACATAGCTCCCCTTTGGCCTGAGCTCGCGAAGCACGTATCGGTCGGCGATGCCGCCGCGGCGGCGGCCTTGGATCAGGCCGGCAATGCAGCTCTTGGACACGCCGAAGTGGGCGGCGATCTCCTTGTAGGTCCAGCCACCGACGTCGCGCAGCTCGTACACGGTCTGCACCTGGGCGTCGGACAGCTTGGCGTTGTGGTGAGCCTGGCCCAGGGGGATGCCGCGAGTATTTACGGGGATCAGTGCTTGCATGAGCAGCCTTTGCGAAGTGGACTCATGCAGCATTGCATCGGCCCTTTTCGCTGGTGCGCGCACCCCTGAGCGCGGCAAGTAAGGCGCCGACGCTCGACTCGTTACAGGCGAGCTCCTGCGCGATGCGCCGACGCCCCAGGCCCTTCGCATGCAGCTCGGCCACCCTGGGCAGGTCGGAGTCGGTCGCGCGGCGCAGCGTGCCCACTGCCTCGGCCACCCAGCCGCGGCCGGCGCAGATTTTCCAGATCAGCGACAGGTGGACGCCGTATTGCAGCGAGATCGCGCGGTAGGTCTTGCCCGACGCGCGCAGCCGCTTGATCTCCTCGACCTGCTCGCGCGTGAGCTTGGCGAAGGGATTGGCCTCGCCAGGCAGTCCACGCGCCAGACTGGTCGGAACTTCGAGCATTACGCGTCGGCCCTTCGCTCGCGATCCTCGTGGGACCAGAGGGCCTCGCGCTGGACTTGAAGGTTGAAATTGGCGATGGCCTTGAGCAGCGCCAGGCGCAGCTCGCGCGAGGCGTCATCGGTCACGTAGGGGCTACCCTGCACGTCCAGCCCGGTGACGATCTGGCGCTCGGCGGCCAGCGCGATCTGCAGGTGCGTCTGGCTCACGGCAGGTCCCCCGGCGGGTGCATGATTTCCGCCGACTCGATGCCGGGGTTCGGGTTGGCCCTGGCCGCGGCCATCATTACCGTGTCCCAGGACTTGGCGGCCTGCTGCGGCGATGGCGCCATCGGCCCCTCGCCCAGGTTCGCGTGGAAAGGCGCGTTCGGGTTTCTCGTGAGGTTCTTGTAGAACAGCTCGGCGAGGTTTGTGGTTGCCATAGCTCTAGCTCCTTGGTGATTACTTGATGCGGCCGTGCATGCGGGCCTGGCGGCCCAGGCGGGCGAACATCGACACGACCTGCGGGTGATTGCCTCGGCCACCGGCGCGCATGATCTGCACCAGGCGCGGGTCGCGCGAGATCAGCGCGTTCGCATCGGCCAGGGCCTGCTGCCACTCCTGGCCGTAGTCGCGCTGCAGGGCCAGGATCGAGTCGTTCTGCCACTGCGCCACCTGCTCGGCGGTCGGGGCCGAAAACTGCGGGCTCAGGGCCTTTAGGGTCGACACGTCCTCATTCGTGAGCCCGACGTCGGCTGCGAGCTCCCGGACCTCAGCGATAGCGGCCCTGCGCATTTCCTCGGAGAGCGCGGCGAACTCGGTGGACCCGTCGGCGATATCCTCGGCGATGCTCTGGCCGAACTGCCCCTGGGCGCCATAGATCGCGCGCAGCTCGTCGGCCTTGCGCAGCTCCGCGATGGCCTCGGGTACGTCGACCTTGACCTCCTCGGCGGGGGCGTAGAGGCCGCCGGCGATTCGCTCGGCTTTGGCCAACGGGTGCTCGGGCGCAGGTCGCGCGCTCGCGGGCGCCTGGGCGGCGGGCTGGGCCGCCGGTGCCTGCGCTGCGGGCTGGGCGGGTGTCTGCGGCTCGCCGTAGAGGGCGGCTGCGCTCGATTGCATGTCGATCACAGGACACCCCCTCGCTGCGCGGCGTCCTCCATGCGGGCCAGTACCGTGTTATTCGAGCTGCGCGCGGCGTCGACGGCCAGCTCGGGCCGGTGCGCCTTGCGTCGCAGGTAGTTGAACGCCAAGTGCTGGCCCATGTTGAGCCCCTTGAGCGCGGTGTCGATCTCCGCGGTGATGGCGTTGGCCGCGGCCTGCTCCAGGTTCTTCGCGTCCATGCCGAAGTTCAGCAGGCTCGCGTGGTCCTTGGCGTAGATGTTTTGATAGAAGTCGGCGACGTCGCCCGACAGGCGCCCGTTGACCTTCACCCACTCGGCCACCGCATCGCGCAGCGCCACCAGGGCCTGGTCGATGGCCTCGGCAGCCGCCAGTCGCGGCTGGACGGCCTCGCGAACTCGCACCAGGGCCTGCGCTGCAGCCTGGCGTCGCGCCTCACCCTCGGGACTGTTCTCCTCGGCCGCAATGCTTTGGCGCGCCTGCTCCAGCAGCTCGATCTCGCCCTGCAGGGCCTGCACCTGGTTGGCCACCACTCGCGCGTATTGCAGCGCGCTCGTGTCGTGCGGGTTGAGGACCAGTGAGGCGTTGGCCTTGTTGCGGGTCAGCTCGGCCAGCTTGAGGTCGGCCGACAGCTCGTCGATGCGGGTCTGAATGTCTTGGATCGTGCTCATAGCGGGCTCGGTGTTTCGATGCCCGCATCTTCGGATCGGGTCGCTGCGCGGTCAGCACCCGCACACGCGACGCACACGCGGCCCCAGCCGCGTCGACGATCTCAGCGCAGCAGCCCCAGGTCGATCTCAGGGTGCGCAGCCGGGTGATAGTTGATCTGCCCAGCGTCGGACACCGACAGCACCGGGGCGCGCAGGCAGCGCGCGAGCTCCGGGCAGCCCTCGCGGTCGAGCCAGTCCGCCGCCTTGGCCAGGCGGTTGCGCAGCGCGTTGCCAGGGCGCGAGACAGGGCCCACCAGGTCGGCCGCGTTGAGCACGTCGCCGGCTTGCACGCCCACCAGGAACACGCGCCAGGCGTCATCGAGGCCACCCAGGTCGGGCTTGCGCACGATTCGCTCGTGCCCCTGCACCCCGAACTCGATGTAGCCGGGCGCGTCGAACCGCATCACCAGCGGCAGGCCCTCGCGTCGCTGCGCGGCTCGCACCCGGTCCCAGGTCTGGCGCTCCAGGTGCCGAAGGTGCCCATTGTCCGGGTCGGCGCTGCAAAGGCGCCGCAGCTCGGCATGCACCTGGTTGAGATATTCAAAGTCGGTCATTGTGCAAATTCCTGCAAAGTAGGTCGTCCACCCCCGCCGCGCTGGCGCTTTTTCAGGTGTTAGTTTCTTGGCCTCGAACTAGACAACCTGACAACCTAGACAACCATTTCCCTAACCTCCTCCCTACCCCCCCTTTTAGTGCTCTCTATCCCTTAATAGAGAAAAGGTTGTCTAGGTTGTCTAATCGGCCGCAAACCCGCATGGTTGCTGGGCTTTCGGCTAGACGACCTCGACCGCGCGAGGTTGTCTAAGGTTGTCTAGGTTGTCTTACTCGCCCGGTTTCTCCCAGGCTCGCGACTGTTTCCCGCAAAAACTTGCGCGTACCTGCACAAAGCCCAGCGCGCGCATCACCTTGGAAAGGCGCATTTCTTCGCGCCTTCCGATCTGCCGGGCCTCCAGCCCTATCGCGCCGGTGAGTATGTCCAGCGGGCGCAGCGGGCCATCCTCGGGGGCCACCTCGGTGAGCACGTCGGGCGTGCGCAGCCATTGCGCGACACGCTCCTGCCAGGGATCGGCCTCGATGAACGCCTCGTGCTCGGCGCGCGCCAGGTGCTCGGCTTCGCGGTACTGCACGCCCTCGCGCTCGAACAGCTCGCGGGCTTCGGCCCAGAGTTGCATGCGGTTGGCCGCCACCAGGTCAGGGTCGCAGGTGCCGACCATGAACGGCAGCCATCGGCGGTGGCCGGTGTCATCCGACAGGAACTCGGCCTGGTTGGTGGTGCCGAAGAAAATGCACCGGCGCGAGTAGCGCACGGTCATCTCGCGGTACTTGGGCGTCCATTCCTCGTGCTGGCGGGTGATGAACGACTTGATGTGCTCGACCTCCTTGGTGCGCAGCCCCTTGAGCTCGCCCAGCTCGATGACCAGCTTTCCGCGCATCAGCCGCGCCTGGTCGTCGTCCTTGGTGCCCAGGTCCAGCTCCAGGAAAAAGTCGGGCGACGGGACGATGGCGGCCACCGTCGACGACTTCATCGCGCCTTGCGGGCCGACGGCCACCGGCACCATGTCCGCCTTCACGCCAGGCACCAGCACGCGCCCGGCCAGGGCCGACCAGAAATACCGGCTCACCGCGCGGGTGTACTCGGTGTCGGCAGCGCCGAAGCAGTCGCGCAGGAATGTCTCGACGCGCGGCACCCCGTCCCAGCGCAGGGAGTCCATCCAAAGGCGCGCGGTATCGAACGTGCGCTGCTCTGCCACGTAGGCCACCACGTCGCGCAGTCGCTCCTTGGGTACCGGCTTGAACGTGAACCCGCGGCCCCCGCGCTCCAGGGTTAGCTGCAGCTCGACGTAATCCGCATCGGTGAACGCGCGCCAGTTGTCGGAGCCGGCCGGGGCGATCAGGATGGCCCCCTGGAACGCGTCCTGGCGAATGTCGAACCCGCAAAGCTCGGGCCGGCTCAGGGCCAGCACCAGCGCCTCGGTGGTCGGCTCGACGCGCCCCTGGCGGTCGCGGTCCTTGAACGGCAGCGGCTCGCCCTGGCTCGCAGGCGTGGCCACGACCTCGAAGTCGTCGCCGCAGTCCTCCACCCAGCCGGCCGCGCGTGCCATGCCCAGGATCGTGCCGCCCGTCACCGCGCGACGCTCGGTGCGCCGACCGAAGCTCGCCCACTTGGACTCGACCTCGCGGCGGCCGGTGAACTTCTTGCCGCGGCTGCTCCACTCGATGGCCAGCTCCAGGCCCTCGGCGCTGCCCTCGGTGTCGTGGTGCAGCCCCATGAGCACGCGCGCCCATTCGTCGTGCGGCAGGTCGGGGTCGAGACTGCCCAGCGCGTCGCGCAGCGTGCCCAGCTCGACGCGCGCGGCGCTGGCGCTGGCCTCGGGTTCGGTGCGCTCGACCAGCGGCACCGCCGGCGAGCTCGGCCACTCCATCACCGCGGCCCACTCCCGGCCCATTGGCTCAGGCAGCCCGGTGATCCAGTCCAGCGGCTCGCTGGCGCCGGCCAGGGGCAAGATGAACATATTGCCGAACCCGTCGGCCGGCACCGCGTCCTGCTTGGGGAATACCTCGACCTCGCTGCGCGCGACGCCGGCGGTGCCATCGCGCCAGCCCAGCGCGGCCAGTGTCTCGCGCATGAAATGGCGCACGCTGTACGCGTCCTGCGCCTGGTCCCATAGCAGGAACACATGCACGCCGCGGCCACCGCTTGAGCGAAAGGCCACCGGCCGCATGCCCATGAGCTCCAGCGCGTCGATCAGGTTCTGCGCTGCGCGCTGCATGTCGGGCCAGGGTGTCTCGCCCTTGTGCGAGTCCAGGTCGAACAGCGCCAGCATCGTCGTGGACTCGCCGGCCTTGATCGGGCAGCAGCCGCGCGCCGGGCCGGTGCTCAGGTGCTTGGCCAGGCGGTCCTTGGTCAGTCGCTCGCGCGTCCATACCGTGCCGCCGGCCTTCTTGATCGCGGTCGCATCGGTGCGCACGCGGCGCACGATGGGCTCGAGCGCGCTGGCCTCGATCTCGGGTGCGCGTACTACTTCGGGGTTGTCGTTATGCTTCAAGAGGTTCTCCGGTCGTTCTGTGCTTGTTCATCGCGCCCCGCCTGCCAGCGGGGCGTTTTCTTTTTCTTGGATCGCTTGCAGGTGATTCATGTCCTGCACAAACCGATCAAGGGCCGCGGGGTTGCTGGCGCACTCGGTGGCCAGGTGGCCGGCGATGAACCCATCGAGCCAGCCCATCACCTGCGCGTCGCTCCAATGCGGGCCACCCTCGGCCACGTACTCGGGCTGCGGAAAATCCAGCGCGCCCAGCTCTGCCTGGTTGAGCCCGAACGGGCGGCAGATTGCGAAGTCGACGTCGACTGCGCTCCAGTCCATCGGGTCGCGCTTGCTCACTTGGCGCCCCCTGCGACGCGGCTGCGCGCCAGGCGCTCCTCGATCCATTGGTTGATCTGGTCGGCGGTCCAGCCCACGGCCTGCGCCCCCAGCTTCATCGGGCGAGGGAACGTGCCCGCCTTGATCTGGTCGTAGATGGTCGAGCGCGACATTTTGGTCAGCGCCGTAACCTGTTTGATTCGGAGTATTTCGGACATTTGCGCACCTATTCGGATTGATGACGACAGGATCGTCGGACAAGTTCGGACAGGTACGCGCACCCCCTCCAGACAACAAAAAAACCGGCGCGGTGGCCGGGTTGCGATGGGCGCGGGGTCTGCTCAGGTCAGGCGGCGCGCGGCGGCCTGGGCCGCTTCGATCTGCCCCTGCAGCGCGCTCAGGCAGCCAGCCAGGGCCTGGGGGGCGAGCGACTGCAGCTCGTCCTCGGTGGCCACCTGCAAGGCGGCCAGCACCGCATGCGCGCGGCTCAGGTTCAGGGTGAGCTCGTCAAAGGCTGCGAGCTGGGCGGTGGGGGTGCGGGTGATGGTCTGCATGGTTGGCCTTTCGTTGCAGGGGTTGTCGATGGGCTCGATTGTCGGAAGCGCACCGGCCCACAATCAAACAACTTTGAGGGCGGGCCGAAAGTTGTGGGCAAAGTTGTGGCGCTCCAGAGGGAGCAGCCACAAGAAATAACCCTACGAATTGTTCAAACAATCGGCGAAAGTTGTGGGCAGCCGACGTCGCGCTCGATGCTTTTCTGGATCGCGCGCAGGAATCCGCGGCGCTGCTCGGGGCTCATGCAGTCGAGCGACTCGGCCAGCATATCGGGGCGGGCCTGGCCAGTGCGCACCAGCTCCAGCGTGAGGTGCGCAGCCTGCTCGCCGCTGATTGTCTGCAGGACTTGGGGGCTCATTGCGAGGCCCCTTTCTCGCCGCGCTGGGCGAGCCAGGCCTGGTAACGCGACTTGTCGATCAGCAGCTTTTTGCCGATGCGCACGCACGCGCCGGCGAGCCCATTGGTGTCGCGGTGGCGCAGTTGCCAGCGCAGCGCCTGCACAGTCAGCAGGCGGGGATGCGCGGCGGCGAGCTGCTCGACGGTGTACAGGTCATCGAGTTGGACGGTGGCGGTCATAGGTGGGGCTCCGTTGGGCCCACTGCGCCACAAAAAGAAAAGGCGCAGTGAGATCACTGCGCCATCTGCCCCATGTACGGGGTGCATGCTTCACGCTGCAGGCCTCCACCGGATGGCGGTCACGGGGGCGAGCACTTGCAGGTGCTCCGGGTGATAACTACCCGGCGAGTCTGGCGCGATTATATGCGCTTGTTTGCGTTCGGTTGAACTGGCGCCGATTCGCCAGCGAGTAAACGCTGCGCGAGCTCGACCGCATCGGCCGCGGCCAGGTGCTCGTATCGCTTGAGCATGGCCAGGGTCTGGTGGCCCGATACCGCGGCGGCCTGGGCCAGGTTGGCGCCGCCCTTGAGCATGCGCGTAACGGCCGTGTGCCTGGTCGTGTGCAGCACGACTCGCTCCAGCGGGTCGTCGCGGTCGTTGTACAGGCCAGCGTTGATCCTGCAGGTTTTCCACTCGCTGGCGATGTTCTTGGGCTTGCTCGGGTCCTTGGGGTCGAAGAACACCCAATCGGAGTGCAGCGGCTTGACCTTCTGGGCTTGCTCCAGCGCCGCGCGCACGTCGGCCACCAGCGGCAGCGCGCGCGGCCGGTCGTTCTTGGTCTTGGGCAGGATGGCCACCGACTCAGCCAGGTTGACGTCGCGCCAGCGCAGTCGCAGCGCCTCGCCTCGGCGCGCGGCGGTGGTCATGCACAGGCGCACAAACAGCGCCAGCATGGGCCAGGTGCTCGCCTCGGCCGCGGTCATCAGTCGCGACTCCTCCTCGGGGGTCAGGATGCGGCGGCGGCCGGTGGACTCCTTGAGCTTCTTGACCTTGCCACCCTTCATCGGGTGCTCGTCGACGATCTCGCGCTCCAGCGCGAAGTTGAACACCGACGACAGGCTGGCCAGGTATCGGTTGACCGTGCCGGCCGATAGGGTCGCGCCGGTGGCCTTGACGCCACCGAAGCCCCCACGCTTGGCGGGCATGGTGCGAAGGGTGGCCAGGGCCGCGTTGATGTCTTTGCGGCTCACCTCGCGCACCGGCAGCGCGCCGATCTGGGCCGACCAGAACTCCAGGTGCTGGGGCGCCCAATACTTGCGGCCCGGTGCCGGGGGTTCGAGCGCGAAGTCCTCGATCAGCGCGGCCAGGGTCTTGCCGCGCGACTTGGCCGCCTCGGCCAGCGCCAGGCCGTGCTCGTTCTCGCGCAGCCAGGCCTTGGCCTCGCTGCTGGTCTTGAACACCTTGGACTTGCTCACCCCGGCGCGCCGCACGTACGCGCGGAACACCACGACCTTGCGGCCGGTCGCCTTGTCCAGGCGCTCACCCTTTGTAATCGAACCCATCGCGGACCCCTTGGCTTTCGACTTGGCCGAATTACGCACCGATGCGTAAATCCCGCTCTAAGTCCTTGATAAACAATACACCACCAAGGATTTTAAGTCCGATGTGTCTACCAGTTTCACCATCGGGGCCTGTTTGAACCCGTATTGTGCCCTGAGAACGTCAGTGCATTGACGCGCCATTCTGGAGCCACTGCGCCAGACTGCGACACCTCACGCAGGTGTAAGGGTGTGTTTCCAGACAGCTTCTGCCGGCCAAACCATTCCTAGAATCGACCGCAAGACGGTGTTGTCTTGCCCATGTCCGAAAGGGAACCCCATGCACAAGCCTCTGCGCAGC
>JACCDS010183158.1_pt1 | contig 15879 bp, 13 predicted proteins | sample 7446441 | NCBI WGS metagenome assembly JACCDS01 (sample SAMN15323445, study PRJNA562643) | freshwater metagenome | isolation source: river surface water | place: USA:Blue River Watershed | collected 2017-08-17
GGACTGCTACCTGTCGGCCAACAGCCCGGTGCTCATCAAGCTCAACGGCCAGGTCGTGCAGTTGTCCGATCAGGCCTTGAGCCCCACCCAGCCTCGCCAGCTGGTGGCCGAGGTGCTGTCGCCCAAAGAACTGGCCGAGTTGGACGAGCACGGCGAGCTCAACCTCGCCATCAGCATCCCGAAGGTCGGCAGCTTCCGGCTGAGCGGCTTTCGGCAGCGCGGCTCGATCGCGGCGGTGTTTCGCCACATCGCGCACATCATTCCCGAGCTGAGCGACCTGAAGCTGCCCGGCATCCTGGGTGACTTGGTGCTCGAAAAGCGCGGCCTGGTGTTGATGGTCGGCGCCACCGGCACCGGCAAAAGCACCACCCTGGCGGCCATGCTGGAGAAGCGCAACAAGACCATGTCGGGCCACATCCTCACCATCGAGGACCCGATCGAGTACCTGTTCCAGAACAAAAAGTCGGTGGTCAACCAACGCGAGGTGGGCCGCGACACTGCCACTTTGCAAGTGGCCTTGAAGAACGCCTTGCGGCAAGCGCCCGACGCCATCCTGATCGGTGAAATTCGCGACAAGGACACCATGACGGCGGCGATTTCGTACGCCCTGTCGGGTCACTTGGTGTTGGCCACCCTGCACGGCAACAACAGCACGCACGCCCTGAACCGGATCTTGTCCTTCTACCCGCCCGAGGCACGACCGGCCCTGCTGGGCGACTTGTCGGCCGGCCTGAAGGCCATCATCAGCCAGCGCTTGGTGCGCGCGCAGACCGGCGGCCGCGTGCCGGTGGTCGAAGTGCTGCTGAACAGCAAGCTGATCAGCGAGCTGATCGAGCAAGGTGACTTCAACGGCGTCAAGGAGGCCATGGAGAAGTCCATGGCCGAAGGCTCACAGACGTTCGAGGAGCACTTCGCACAGTTGATCGAATCGGGGGTCATCACCCGTGAGGAGGGCCTGGCCTTCGCCGATTCGCCCACCAACCTGCTGTGGCGCCTTCAGAACACCAACGCCCCCGTCGACCGCGCCCCAGTGCAGGCCGACGACCCCACCCCCGACCAGGCGACCTTCACCGAGATCACCCTGGAAATGACTCCCGAGTGATGGCCCTGAGTTTGATGCAGGCGGTGCAGTCCGCTGCCGCCCGCCTGGACGCCGCCGGCGTTGCCTTCGGACAAGGCACCACGAACGCGTTCGACGAAGCCGCTTGGTTGCTGCTGTGGCGCCTGCAGTTGCCGCTGGATGCTTTGGACGACGAAGCCGACCGCGCCCTTTCGAGCGACGAGCAACAGGCCATTGAGGCCCTCATCGACGAGCGCATCCGCACGCGCCAGCCCGCCGCCTACCTGACGGGCGAGGCCTGGCTTCAAGGCGTGCCGTTCCACATCGACGCCCGCAGCATCGTGCCGCGCAGCTTCATCGCGGAGCTCATCGCCGACGCGAGCATCGACCCTTGGTTGGGCGAGCACACCCAGCACGTGCTGGACCTGTGCACCGGCAACGGCTCGCTCGCCGTGTTGGCCGCCCTGGCCTGGCCCGACGTCGCGGTCGTGGCCACCGACCTCAGCCCCGACGCCCTGGCCGTGGCCCAGCGCAACGTGGCCCGCCACGGACTGGACGCGCGGATCACCTTGGCCCAAGGCGACGGCTTGGCGGCCAGCTCCGGCCGATTCGACTTGATCCTTTGCAATCCGCCTTACGTCAATGCCGCCTCGATGGCGGCCTTGCCCCCCGAATTCCAGGCCGAGCCCGAACTCGCCCTGGCCGGAGGCGCCGATGGCATGGACTTCATCCGAGGCCTGATCGCCGACGCCCCTGCCCGCCTGAACCCGCAAGGCGTATTGGTGCTGGAGGTCGGGCACGAGCGCGCCTTCTTCGAGGCCGCCTTCCCCAAGCTGGAAGCGGTGTGGCTGGAAACCAGCGCCGGCGCCGACCAGGTGCTGCTGCTGACGCGCGAGGCCTTGCTCGCATGATCCGCTTGGTGGGGGTGACGCTGCGCCGCGGCGTCAAAGAAGTGCTCGTCGACGCCAACGTGACGCTCCAGCCTGGCGAGCGCATCGGCCTGGTGGGGGCCAATGGCGCTGGCAAGTCGAGCCTGTTTTCGCTGCTGGCCGGTCGCCTGCAGGCCGACAAGGGCGACGTCGAGATGCCGCCCACGTGGCGCTTGTCCGAGGTGGCGCAGAACCTGCCGGAAACCGAACAAGGCGCCACGGACTTTGTGCTCGACGGCGACCTCACGCTGTTGAAAGCCCGAGAAGCACTGGCGGCCGCCGAGGCCGCGCACGACGGCCTGCAAATGGCCGAGGCGCACGCGATGCTGCAGGACGCGGGTGCTTTCGACGCCCGCGCCAGGGCGCAGTCCCTGCTGCTGGGCCTGGGCTTCAAGTCGGCCCAGTTGGACGCACCGGTCAACAGCTTCTCTGGCGGCTGGCGCATGCGCCTGCAGCTGGCACGCACGCTGATCAACCCCGCCGAGCTGATGCTGCTCGACGAGCCCACCAACCACTTGGACCTGGACGCACTGGTCTGGCTGGAGGGCTGGCTGGCCCGCTACCCGGGCACGCTCATCGTCATCAGCCACGACCGCGAGTTTCTCGACGCCATCACCCGCGTGACCCTGCACCTGGACCGCGCCCAGCTCACCCGCTACGGCGGGAACTACACGGCGTTCGAGTCCATGCGCGCCGAGCGCCTGGAGCAGCACCAGGCGGCGTACGAAAAGCAGCAGGATCGCATTGCTCACCTGCAGCACTTCATCGACCGGTTCAAGGCCAAGGCCACCAAGGCGAAGCAGGCGCAGAGCCGGGTCAAGGCCTTGGAGCGCATGGAGAAGCTCGCGCCCATCTTGGCCGCGTCCGACTTCTCGTTCGAGTTCCGCGAGCCCGCCAACCTGCCCAACCCCATGCTGGCGTTCGACGACATGGCCTGTGGCTACGACAGCACCGCCATCGTGAAAGGCGTGAACCGGACCGTGTTGGCCGGGCAGCGCATCGGCATCCTAGGGGCCAATGGGCAAGGCAAGTCGACGCTGGTCAAGACCGTGGCGCGAGAACTGCCGGTGCTGGCCGGCCGCATGACCGAAGGCAAGGGCTTGACCATCGGCTACTTCGCCCAGCAAGAGTTGGACGTCCTGCGCCCCGACGAAGGGCCGCTGGCGCACATGGTGCGCTTGGCCAAGGCCGTGAGCCCGCAGGCCCGGGAGCAAGAACTGCGCGATTTCCTCGGCCAGTTCCGTTTCACGGGCGACATGGTGAACCAAACCGTGGGCAGCCTGTCGGGCGGCGAGAAGGCGCGCCTGGTGCTGGCCATGCTGGTGTGGCAACGCCCCAACCTGCTGCTGCTGGACGAACCCACCAACCACTTGGACCTGCAAACCCGCGAGGCCTTGTCCATGGCCCTCAACGAATTCGAGGGCACGGTGCTGCTGGTCAGCCACGACCGCGCCCTGCTTCGCGAGGTGTGCGACGAGTTCTGGCTGGTGAGCCAAGGCGGCGTGGCGCCCTTCGACGGCGATCTGGACGACTACCAGCGCTGGCTCTTGGACAGCGCCAAGGAAGCGGCGCGCGCACTGAAAGCGGCCGCTGCCGCCCCGGCGGCGGTGGCCGCGCCCCCCAGCGCCGCGCCCAGCCCGGTCCCGCCGCGAGAGGACCGCAAGGCCGCCTCACAGGCCCGCGCCCGCCTGGCCGAGCAGACCAAACCGCTGCGCCGCGAGATCGAGCGCATCGATCAGCGCCTGACCGAGCTCGGTCACGAACGCAGCCGCTTGGAGACAGAGCTGGCAACGGGGACCCTGGCCGCCAGCGCCATCGCCGACAGCGGTCGCCGCCTCAAGGCCATCGCCGACGAGGTCGACGCGCTGGAGCAACGCTGGTTGGAAGCCAGCGAGGCGGTGGAAGCCATGACCACCGCGGCAGGCCTCTGACCCCTTGCCCCGGTTGACGCTGGCCGTCTGACGCCACTGGCCGAACCGCCACGCTGCTTCGCGCAATTTGCATTGCGTGCAATTGAATTGCGCGCTACACTAATCGCCATGCCAAGCCGCACGCAATGCCCTCCCACCCCGGACCCCATGGACGATTGGCTGTCCCTGGACCGGCAGTTGTGCTTCGCGTTGTATGCCAGCTCCCTGGCGATGACCAAGCTTTACAAGCCCTTGCTGAGCCCCTTGGGCCTCACCTATCCGCAGTACCTCGTGCTCTTGGTGCTGTGGAACCAGGACGCCCAAACGGTCAGCGCGCTGGGCGAGCAGTTGGCGCTCGACTCGGGCACCCTCACGCCGTTGCTGAAGCGCATGGAGCAGGCGGGCTGGCTCAGTCGCACCCGCGACCCGCTGGACGAGCGGCGTGTGGTGGTGCGATTGACCCCTTCGGGCAAGGCACTCAAGGCCAACGCCCGGCACATCCCGCAGACCCTGGCCTGCGCCACGGCCTGCCGGCTTGAAGAGCTTCAGTCCCTCACTCAGCGCTTGCACGACTTGCGGCAGCAGCTGACGCATCCGTTCTCTTCCGCCGCTTGAAGCGGCACCACCCCCGAAAGGAAGCACCATGGCCCTCGACAAAGTCCTCTACACCGCCCACGGCAAGGCCACCGGCGGCCGCGAAGGCACCGGCAGCAGCAGCGACGGCGCGCTGAACGTGAAGCTCAGCACCCCCAAAGAACTGGGCGGCGCAGGGGGCGATGGCACGAACCCCGAGCAGCTGTTCGCGGTCGGCTACGCCGCCTGCTTCATCGGCGCCATGAAGGCCGTCGGCGGCAAGATGAAGATCGCCGTGCCGGCCGACGTCTCGATCGACAGCTCGGTCGGCATCGGCCCCATCCCGGCGGGTTTCGGCATTCAGGTGGCCATGACCATCCACCTGCCGGGCTTGGATCGGGCCGTGGCCGAACAACTGGTGGCCGCCGCACACCAAGTCTGCCCGTACTCGAACGCCACGCGAGGCAACATCGAGGTGAGCCTGACCCTCGCCTGAGTCCGTCAAACGACCTGCATCGCGGCCCCTCGGGGCCGCTTTTTCATGGGCGCGTGGGTTCGCCGTGCGCCCCCGCCAACCACGTCCGCAAGCGCGCCGCCAACTGGCGCACGACGCCGGGGGCGGCCGGGGCCGTCGCGTCGTCAGACAGCGCCTGCGCCATGGTGCGCTGGTCCCGCGCCTGGTACTGCGCCACCGCCAGGCTGAGCTCGTCCACCATGCTGGCCCGCTGGGCCAGCAGGGGCAACAGCTGCTGGCGCCCCACCTCGTACAGCACCGTGGGACACAAGGTGCGCACCGTGGCGCTGCGCGGGTCGCCCGTGAACAAGGCCATTTCCCCAAACACCGAACCAGGGCCGAGGACGTTGACCCGTGGCGCATGGGCATCGGTGCCCAGCCGGACGTCCAGCGCCCCTTCGGCGACCACGAACATGGCGTCCCCCGGGTCGCCCGCGCGCACCGCCGCTTCGCCCGCGCCCAAGGTGCGCACCACCAGTCCGTCCGCCAACTGCGCACGTTCGGCATCGGCCAGGGACTGCAGCAGTGCCACGTCAGCCAGGACCAGGGTACGGTGGTCGGACCGCTCGTGCTCCCGCAAGGCTGACGTCGGCACCGCACCGGCCCCTGCCACCGGCAGCGCGGCGGGCCGCAAGCCCACCAGGCGCAAATGCCGGTGCATGCAGGCCAGCAAGGTGTGGCGGGCCGCTCCTTTGCCCCGCAAGCGCGGATCCAAGAGGTACACCACACGCCAGCCGATGCCACCCCCATCCATCCTGCACATGCGCAGCTTCGGCGGACGGTCCCCCGCCGTGGCGCCCAATGCCCAGGCTTCCGTCGCGGCGGCCGTCAACACGCGCTCCGCGCGCGCCTGCGGCACATCCCAATCCAAGGTGATGTCCTGCTCCTGCTCGCTGACCGGCGAGGGGTACGACAGGTTTTCAACAATGGATCCGGCCACCACGCTGTTGGGCACGCTGACCAGGTTGTCTTCGGGCGTCAACAAACGCGTGCTGCGCCAGTTGATCTCGCGCACGGTTCCAGCAAAGGGGTCGCGCTGGCTGCGCACGCGCAGCAGGATGAAGTCACCCAGATCGAATGGCTTCTCGATGTTGAGGGCGATGCCCGAGAAGAAGTCCGCGAGGATGTTTCGCAGCGCCAAACCGAGGACGATGCCCAGCACGCCGGTGGTGGCCAACACGGCCGACACCGCCAAGCCCCAGGTTCGGCTGAGCACCACGGCCACGGTGAGAAGCACGAGCAGCACCGCCACGAACTGCCGCAACAAGCCCGGGGTGCGCACACCGAGCCATTGGGGCACCCAACGCTCCCACACCACCAAGTCCATCACCCGTATGGTCAGCCACACGCCCACCAACCAAGTCGCGGTTTCGGTCAGGCGAGCCAGCAGGTCCCCGAGGGACCCAGTCGCCCATGGATGCCCATGAAGGACCAGCTGCAGGGCCGCAAACAGCGCCGTCCACACGAGGGGCCACAGCAACTGACCGAAACGGAAAGGCCGCGGTGCGGCCAAAGAGTGGGTGTCTTTCAAGGTGGCGCGGATCGTAGGTCACGCGCCAACCGAACGCCCCCTCAGGGCGCCAACAACTGCAACAGCAAGGCCACCCGAGCTTGGGGCCAACTCATGGCCCCGGCGTTGGGAAGCCCACCGCCCCCCACCACCGGGCCGGCTGCGCAGCGCGACGCTCGGATCACGGCCACCCCGCGCGACTGGGCCGACAGCAAGGCCATCTCCAAACCCTCCGACAAGGTGCCGTTGCCGGTGCCCGCTGCCACGAGCCCCAAGCGGCGTCCCTCCTGCCGCGCCAACGCCTCCCACATCGACACCGCCGCCCCGTCCTCTCCCACGGAGTTCGTCACCACCGCCACGCGGGGCCATGCGGCGGGCGCCTGCGGCAACCGGTGCGCCCCCCACCCCAATGGCAAAGTCCAGGGCTGCAGCGCGCGAAGCGCCCCGCCTTCCAGCAGCGCCACCACCCCATCGGGCGATTCGAAGGCGTCCACTTGATAGCTGTGCGCCTTGCGCACGCGGTCGCCTCGGTGCACGCGCCCGGCAAAACAGACCAACACGCCAGAGACGCCCGGTGTCTGCGCCACATTCACGGCATCGAGCAGGTTCTGCGGTCCGTCGGGACTCAGGCTGCTCGCCGGCCGCATCGCCGCCGTCAGCACCACCGGCTTGGCGCCCGTCAGCACACGGTGCAGCAGGTAGGCCGTTTCTTCCAAGGTGTCGGTGCCATGGGTGATCACCACCCCGGCCACGCCCGGATCGTCCATCGCCTGCTGAACGCGAACCGCCAGGCGCTGCCAGGTGGCGAAATCCATGTCCTTGCTGTCGAGTTGCGCCAGCTGCTCGAAAGCCAAGTCCATCGCCTGCAGCGGCGGCACGCTGGCCAACAGGTCGCCGATGCCCACCGCCCCTGCCGTATAGCCCACGTGGTCGGTGCTGCTGTCGGCCCGGCCAGCGATGGTGCCACCGGTGCCAATGATCAATACCTGCGTCGCCGTGCTTGGCATGTGCGTGATCCTGTATAAAAATGCAGTATCTGGATGTCCATCCAGTTCGTCAGGAGCGTACCGCGTGAACCCCAGCTTGACCCCCCGCCAGCAACAGATTTTCGACTTGGTTCGGCGATCCATCGAACGCACGGGGACCCCACCAACTCGGGCAGAGATTGCGCAGACCTTGGGATTCAAATCGCCCAATGCCGCGGAAGAGCACCTGCAGGCGCTGGCCCGCAAAGGGGTCATCGAACTGGTGAGCGGCACGTCTCGCGGCATCCGACTCAAGGCAGACACCCTGCGTGCGATGCGACGCAAGCCCAGCCACACCGAGCAATTGGACTTGCCCATGCCGGGGCTGGCGCAACTGACCTTGCCCTTGATCGGTCGAGTGGCCGCGGGCTCGCCCATCCTGGCGCAAGAGCACGTGGAGCAGCAGTACGCCGTGAGCCCAGACCTCTTCAGTGCACCGCCCGACTACCTGCTGCGCGTGCGAGGCCTGTCGATGCGTGACATCGGCATCTTGGATGGCGACCTGCTGGCCGTGAAGCGGACCAGCGAAGCAAGAAATGGGCAAATCGTGGTCGCACGGCTCGGCGACGAGGTGACCGTCAAGCGCTGGCAACGCCAGGGCGATGAGGCGTGGCTGCTGCCCGAGAACCCTGATTTCCAACCCATTCGCGTGCCGCACGAAGGCTTCAGCTTGGAAGGGCTGGCCGTGGGTCTCATTCGAGCCGGGTTGAACGGCTGACCCTGGTCAGGCAACCGCACATTCAATCGGCGCTTACCCCGCCGATCTGAACGTCGAACGGCAAAGAAAAAGGGCCTGCTCGTTGAGCAGGCCCTTTCAAACTTTGGCGGAGTGGACGGGACTCGAACCCGCGACCCCCGGCGTGACAGGCCGGTATTCTAACCGACTGAACTACCACTCCGCGTCGGGGCTGCGTTCGCAACTTGCGTTGCCGGTGCTGCCAGACCAATCTAATTTTTGGCGTCCCCTAGGGGATTCGAACCCCTGTTACAACCGTGAAAGGGTCGTGTCCTAGGCCTCTAGACGAAGGGGACAAATCCTTCCATCTTGAACTGCGCGCCACCAGAAAACTTGGTGGAGGTAAGCGGGATCGAACCGCTGACCTCTTGCATGCCATGCAAGCGCTCTCCCAGCTGAGCTATACCCCCTTGGTGAACCGCAGCTTCAACTGTCGTTGTTGCTGCGTTTCGCTTTAGGCGTCGCGCTGTTCAAGCGAGAAAGAGACTATAGCGCGAATCTCAAACGGATTGCAAGCGTTCCATCAAAATTTTTTGATTGAACAGCGACAAGCACTGGTCAATGGCCGGGGTCTGCGTCTTGCCAAAGACCGCCACACGCACGGGGATGGCCAGTTGCGGCATCTTGAGGCCATGGGTGGCAAGCACGGCTTTGAAGGCTGCCCCGATGCCAGCCGGTGTCCATTCAGCCTCTTTCAATGCAGTTGCCAACGCATGCACCGCCGGACGAACCGCATCGGTCAAGTGCTGGGCACGCTCGGCCTCAGGAACCGCCACCTCTCCGTAATAGGCGGCGAGCCAATCTGCCAATTGCTCCACCGTGCTGCAACGGTCTTTGAACAAGTCGCACTGCGCTGCCAAGGGGGCCCCGGCGGGCACAACTCCACCGCGCGCCGCCAAACGCGGCGCCACCATCGCGGCCAAGCGATCGCCGCTGGCCGCCTTCATGTACTGGCCGTTGACCCACTCCAACTTGGCAGGATCCCATTGCGCGGGGCTCTTGCTCAGGTGGGTGCCGTCGAACCAGGCCACCATCTGCTCACGGCTGAAGATCTCGTCGTCGCCATGGCTCCAGCCCAAGCGGGCCAAGTAATTCAGCATGGCCTCTGGCAGGTAGCCGGCCTCTTCGTACGCCGTGACACTCACCGCGCCCCGCCGTTTGGACAGTTTCTGCCCGTCGTCACCCAAGATGACCGGCATGTGTCCAAACTGGGGCTGGGGCGCTCCCAGCGCGTTGAACAGGTTGATCTGCCAGGGCGTGTTGTTGATGTGCTCGTCACCACGGAAGACGTGGCTGATTTGCATGTCCCAGTCGTCCACGACCACGGCGAAGTTGTAGGTCGGCACGCCGTCTGGACGAACCAAGATCAAGTCGTCGATCTCGCGGTTGTTGATGCGGATCTCGCCTTTGACGAGGTCTTGCCACACCACGTCACCGTCCAGCGGGTTCTTGAAGCGGATCACGGGCGGCACGTCAGCCGGCGGCACGGGCAGTTTCTTGCCCGGCTCCGGTCGCCAGCGACCGTCGTAGCGTCGCTTCTCGCCCCGGGCCTCTTGCCCGGCCTTCATGGCCTCCAACTCCTCCGGCGAGGCATAGCAACGGTAGGCCTTGCCTTCGGCGATCAGTTGTTCGGCCACGGCTTGGTAGCGATCCAGGCGTTGCATCTGGTAGACCGGGCCCTCGTCGTAGTCCAGGCCCAGCCAATGCATCGACGCCAAGATCTGTTCGACCGAATCTTGCGTAGAGCGTGCGACATCGGTGTCCTCGATGCGAAGCACGAACTGGCCACCGTGGTGGCGTGCGTAGGCCCAGGAGTACAGCGCCGTGCGCGCCGTGCCCAGGTGGAGGAAGCCCGTCGGCGATGGGGCAATGCGGGTGCGAATCATGGGGTCAGCATCTGGGCCAGTTCGGCCTTGAGGTCGTCAATGTGTTCCAGGCCCACGGCCAGTCGGATCAGGCCCTGACCGATCCCTGCGGCTTGGCGCTGCGGCTCGGTCAAGCGTCCGTGCGACGTGCTGGACGGGTGGGTGATGGTCGTCTTGGTATCGCCCAGGTTGGCCGTGATCGACAAGAAGCGACTGCGGTCGATGACACCGAATGCGCGTGACCGGTCGCCATCGGGGTCATTGCCCTGCCCCACTTCGAACGACACCACGGCTCCACCCAAGCCGGACTGCTGGACCATGGCCAGCAGGTGCTGGGGATGCGACGCCAGGCCGGGGTAGTGCACGCGGCGCACCAAGGGCTGCTCGGCCAACCATTGCGCCAGCAATTGCGCGTTGGCGCACTGGGCCTTCATGCGGATGTCCAGCGTCTCCAAGCCCTTCAGGACCACCCAGGCGTTGAACGGCGACAAGGACATGCCTGCGCTGCGAAGCACCGGGGTCAGCACCTTGTCGATCAAGGCCTGGGAGGCGCAAAGCGCGCCCGCGATCACACGGCCTTGTCCGTCCAGGTACTTGGTGCCCGAGTGAATGACCACGTCGGCGCCCAGCTCGATCGGTCGCTGCAAAGCCGGGGTCGCGAAGCAGTTGTCCACCGCCAGCAGCGCGCCCGCGTCGTGCGCCAAGGTCGCCAAGGCGCGGATGTCGCAGACCTCGGTCAAAGGATTGGTGGGCGACTCCGCCATCAACAAGCGCGTGGTGGGCCGCAGGGCCGAGCGCCATTCGGCCACGTCGGTTTGCGACACAAAAGTCGACTCGACGCCGAACTTGCCCATCTCGGCCTGCAGCAGCTTGATCGTGGAGCCAAACACGCTGCGCGAGCACACCACGTGGTCGCCCGCTTTCAGCACCCCCATGCACAGCAGCAGGATGGCGGCCATGCCGGAACTGGTGGCCAAACAAGCCTCAGCGCCCTCCAGCGCCGCCAAGCGACGCTCCATCATGGTCACCGTCGGGTTCGAGAAGCGGCTGTAGACGTAGCCCTCCTCCTCGCCCGCGAAGCGCGCTGCCGCCGTGGCGGCGTTGGGGTGGCAGAAGCTGCTGGTCAGCAGCAGCGCCTCGCTGTTCTCGCCCCAGGGGCTGGCAGGCAGGCCTTCGCGCACCGCCAGGGTGTCGCGGTGCAGGCCTTCGGGCAGGTGTGAGCGGCTCATTCGCTTTGCGACTGCAAGGCCAAACGGCCGCTGTCGGTCCCCTCTTCGTCCTGACTTTGCGGGCGTTGGGCGCGCAGCGCGGCGATCTCGCCATCGCCGATGTCGCCGGTGATGTAGCGACCGTCAAAGCACGAGGCCTCGAAGCCATTGAGCGCCGGTTGCAGGGCCGCCACCACGCGCTTCATCGCATCCACGTCTTGGTAGATCAACGCATCGGCGCCGATGTAGGCGCGAATTTCCTCGTTGGTGCGGCCATGCGCGATCAGTTCTTCCGACGTGGGCATGTCGATGCCGTACACGTTGGGGAAGCGGACCGGTGGCGCGGCCGAGGCCATGTAGACCTTCACGGCCCCGGCCTCGCGCGCCATGGCCACGATCTCTTTCGAGGTGGTGCCACGCACGATGGAGTCGTCCACCAGCAGCACGCGGCGGCCTTTGAACTCTTGCGCGATGGCATTGAGCTTCTGGCGAACCGACTTCTTGCGCACGCCCTGCCCCGGCATGATGAAGGTGCGACCCACGTAGCGGTTCTTGACGAAGCCCTCGCGGTAGGGCCGACCGATGCGGTGCGCCAACTGCATGGCCGACGGGCGGCTGCTCTCCGGAATCGGGATGACGACGTCGATCTCTTGGGGCGGGATCGTGGAAAGGACCCGCTGCGCCAGCGTCTCTCCCATGTTCAAACGGGCCTGGTAGACCGACACGCCATCCATCACCGAGTCCGGCCGGGCGAGGTACACGAACTCGAACATGCAGGGGTTCAAGGTCGGCTCGTCGGCGCATTGACGGGTGTGCAGTTGGCCTTGGGTGTCGATGAACAGGGCCTCACCCGGGGCGACGTCGCGCTCCAACTTGAAGCCCGTGCCTTCCAAGGTCACGCTCTCGCTGGCCACCATCCATTCGCCATCTTGGCCCCGTCCGAAGCACAGGGGGCGGATGCCGTACGGGTCGCGGAACGCCAACAGGCCGTGGCCGGCAATCAGCGCGATCACCGCGTACGAGCCGCGCAAGCGCCGGTGCACGGCGCGCACCGCTTCGAAGATGGCGTCCTGCGTGAGAGGCAGATCCCGGGCCACGCTCTCCAACTCGTGGGCCACCACGTTGATCAGCACCTCGGTGTCGCTGTCAGTGTTGATGTGTCGGCGGTCCACCGCGAACAACTCGTCGCGCAAACTGCCCGGATTGGTCAGGTTGCCGTTGTGCACCAACACCAATCCGAACGGGGCGTTCACGTAGAACGGTTGCGCCTCTTCCTCGCTGTGGGCGTTGCCCGCGGTCGGGTAGCGCACCTGTCCCAAGCCGATGTGGCCGGGCAGGCCCCGCATGTTGCGGGTGCGGAAGACGTCGCGCACCATGCCTTTGGCCTTGTGCATGAAGCACTTGGTGCCATCCATGGTGACGATGCCCGCGGCGTCCTGGCCCCGGTGCTGCAGCAGCAGCAGCGCGTCGTACAGCAGTTGGTTAACGGGTTGGCGGGACAGCGCCCCCACGATGCCACACATGGCGTGTCTCCTCAGGTCGTCGGCTCGTCCGCTGGAGCGGAATGCCCCACCAAACGGTGCAAGTCTTGCGGCAGCAGCGGCGCCAACGCTTGCAGCGCCGCAGCCAGCCAGGGGCGCAGAAGGGAGTCCTTCCACACCGGGTGTTGTTTGAAGGGGGTCAGGCCGATGAGCACCGCCGCCAGAAGGCAAAGCAAGGCGCCTCGCAGCAGGCCGAAACCGGCGCCCAACAGGCGGTCCGGGACCTGCAAGGGGGTGGCGTGCAACAAGACACGCACCAAGCGCGCGGCCAAGCCACACAGCGTCAGCACCAACAAGAAGGCCAAGACGATGGCCGCCAGGGCCTGCCAGCCGGCCTCCGCCGCGCGTTCGGGCAGCCAAGCGGCAACCACTGGGGCCACGAATGGCGCGGCCAAGTAGGCCACCGCCCAAGCTGCCAGGGACATGGCCTCGAACACAAATCCGCGCAGGGCCCCCACGACGATGGAGACCAACACCAAGCCCACCAGGGCGATGTCGGCCCATGTCAGCAGGAGTTCCTGCCCAGGACTCATAGCGTCAGCACCTTGCCGGCCAAGCCCACGGACTGCGCCGTGGCGGCCGCCTTCTCGGCGTCGGCCTTCGCGGCAAAGGGCCCCAAGCGCACGCGGATGCGCTCTCCCTCTTTGGTCTGCGCCACCTGGGCGTAGGTCTTCAGGCCCTTGCGCTCCAAGCGCTGGCGCGCATCTTGGGCCGACTTCTTGTCGGCAAAGGCACCCACTTGCACCACGTAGCGGGCGTCCGACGCCACTTTGCCGGCCACGGACTCCGACCGAGCGGCCTTGGGCTCCACCGCCGTCGTCGGCGCCGGATCGGCCGCACGCGCTGGTGCCTCGTCGGCGGCCGTGGCGGGAACCGCTTCTGGCACGGGGTCGCTCACCTGCGCCTGGGCGGCCTCGGGCAGGCTGGCCGGCAGTGCCGGCGCTGGTGCCGCCTTGGGCGCCGCCGCTGCATCCTGACTGGGAATGACGATGGGCAAGTCCATCGGCACCGGCCTTGGCTGAGTTTCAAACACCAGGGGGAAAGCCACAATGCCGATGCCGACCAACACCGCCGCCCCGATCAAGCGGTGACGGGCCCGTTGACGCAGCAGTTGAACCTGCTCGGTGTGGTCGGTCTGGGCCGCTTTGGACGCTTTCGCGCCCCGCTTGCGAGGGCTGGAAGGGTCGCCAGACGCCGACGGCGCCGGCTCACGCCGAAAGAAGGACAACAGGCCCATCGGGATCAGTCTGTGTGAGGGATTCGAGAGCGGAAAGCGAGGTCACACCGCGCTGGTGGCGGCCGCTCCGGCGGCACCGCGCAGCCCGGCCATGACGCCACCCACCGTGAAGAACGAACCGAAGACGACGATTCTATCGGCGGGCTCACTCAGGGCCCTGGCCGCGGCCAGGGCGTCCCAAGGGTTGGCGTGCTGACTGGCATCCACCTTGGGCGGCAGTTTCAGCGAAGGCCGCAGGCGCTCGAAGCGGGCGCCCAACTCAGCCGCCGAGGCCGCCCGGGGCGTGGGCAGGTCGCAAAAGTGCCAATGGTCGATCCATGGTGCGATCTTGGCGATCACCTCGTCCAGGGCCTTGTCGCCCATGGCCCCGAACACGGCGTGTGTGCGCGGCGAAAAGCCCATCTGATCGAGGTTTTGCGCCAAGGTGGCCACCGCATGCGGGTTGTGGGCCACGTCGAGCACGACCGCCGGCTGGCCGGGCAACACCTGGAAGCGACCGGGCAGTTCGACCATGGCCAAGCCGCTGCGCACCGCCTGGGCGCTGATGGGCAACCGGTCGGCCCAAGCCTCGAAGGCCGCCAAAACGCCCGCCGCGTTCAGCAACTGGTTCGCACCGCGGAGTGCCGGGTAGGCCAGACCGGCGAAGCGCTTGGTCCGACCCTGCCAACGCCATTGCTGGCGGTCACCATCGAAGACGAAGTCCTTGCCCGACTGGCGCAGGTCGGCACCCAGGCGCGTGGCTTCCGCGGCGATGCTGGCCGGCGGCACCGGGTCGGAGCACACGGCCGGCTTGCCCGCGCGCAGGATGCCGGCCTTTTCCCGGCCGATGCTTTCCCGGTCGGGGCCCAGGTACTCGACATGGTCCAGGTCGATGCTGGTGATGACGGCCACGTCCGGGTCGATGGCATTGACCGCATCAAGGCGCCCTCCCAGGCCCACCTCCAGGATCACCAAGTCCAACGGCTCCTGCGCCAAGCGGCGCACGATGGCCAAGGTGGTGAACTCAAAGTAGGTCAGTGCCACATCGCCTCGTGCCGCTTCAACCGCCTCGAAATGGGGCAACAGGGATTCAGCCGATACCGACTGCCCGCCGACGCGGCAGCGCTCCTCAAAGTCCATGAAATGGGGCTTGATGTACAAGCCCACGCGGTAGCCCGCCTGCAGCGCGATGCTTTCCAGCATGGCGCAGGTGCTGCCCTTGCCATTGGTCCCCGCCACGGTGACCACGGGCGCTTCGAAACGCAGGCCCAAGCGGTCGCGCACTTGTTCGACCCGCGAGAGGGTCATGTCGATGGTCTTGGGGTGCAGGCGCTCGCAGTGCGCGAGCCAATCGGACAGGGTTTTCATGGCGCAAAAAAGGCCAGGACGAACCTGGCCTTGGGAATGAGAAAGCGTTCGACTCAGGCCACCGCGTCGGCGCTTTGGCGCTGCAGCATGGCCAGGCTGCTGGCGATGGTGGCGCGCAGCTCGCGGCGGTCGACGATCAGGTCAACGGCGCCCTTTTCCATCAGGAACTCCGCGCGCTGGAAGCCCGCCGGCAGCTTTTCGCGCACGGTGTTCTCGATCACGCGCGGGCCGGCAAAACCGATCAAGGCCTTGGGCTCGGCGATGACGATGTCCCCCACGAACGCGAAGCTGGCCGACACGCCGCCCATGGTGGGGTCGGTCAGCACGCTGACGTAAGGCAGCTTGGCACGGGCCAAAGCGCCCAGGGCAGCGTTGCACTTGGCCATTTGCATCAGGCTCAGCAGGCCCTCTTGCATGCGGGCAC
>JACCDS010399717.1_pt1 | contig 15872 bp, 14 predicted proteins | sample 7446441 | NCBI WGS metagenome assembly JACCDS01 (sample SAMN15323445, study PRJNA562643) | freshwater metagenome | isolation source: river surface water | place: USA:Blue River Watershed | collected 2017-08-17
AAGGTCGCAGGCCCCGTGGGTGAAGCCCTGATCATGACCGCCATCGGCTTGGCTGTGGCGGTGCCTGCGGTGCTGGGCTACAACTTCCTGGTGCGCCGCAACAAGGCCGTGATGGAACAAGTCAACGCCTTCGGCTCTGACCTGCACGCTGTGCTGCTGGGCTCGGCCAAGAAGTAAATCCCTTCGGTGGGGGCAGGTGCAATGCGCCGCCCTGACCGATCACAGGAGGAGCCAACATGGCCATGAACGTAGGCGAAGCCGATGACGAGATCATCGGCACCATCAACACCACGCCCTTGGTGGACGTGATGTTGGTGCTCTTGATCATCTTTTTGATCACGATCCCTGTGGTGACCACCTCCATCAAGGTGGACTTGCCCAAAGAAAAGAACGTGATTCGCGAGACCAAGCCCGAGAACGTGATCATCTCGGTGGACAAGGCAGGCGGAATCTACCTGTACGACACCAAGATCAAAAACAGCACGGACTTGCTCGAACGCATGAAGAAGTTCTCGGTGATGACACCTCAGCCCGAGGTGCAGATCCGGGGGGACGGCCAAAGTGATTTCGAGTCGGTGGGCCGCGTGAGGTACGCGGTGCAACGCGCAGGCATCACCAAGGTCGGCTTCATCACCGAGCCCAGCAACTGAAGGAGCAGAGCATGGGAATGAACGTAGGAACGAGTTCGAGCGACGAGCCGGAAGTCATGATCGACATGAACACCACGCCGCTGATTGACGTGATGCTGGTGCTGCTCATCATGCTGATCATCACGATCCCGGCGCAGCTGCATGCGGTGAACCTGGACATGCCACTGCCCACCAATGCGGCCAAGAAGGTCGATCCGGTGGTGGTGAAGATCGATGTGGATGCCAACAGCGTGATCAACTGGAACGGCAAGGCCGTCAGCCGTGCGGAGTTGGAAGCCAAGCTGACGGAGGCATCGGCGCAGCAGCCGCAGCCGGAGCTGCACATCCGCTCGCACGCGAAGGCGAAATACGAAGCGGCTGCGGCTGTGATGGCCAGTGCGCAGCGCATTGGGCTGACCAAACTGGGGATAGTGGGATCGGAGCAGTTCGTTAACTGATAGACACCAATCACTTCAACAGCATGACTATGAATTTCGAGGTTGTAGAAATCAACCGTCCTAGTGGCATGCCCGAAGGTATGCCTCTAGGCAATGTATCCGATGAGCTGCCTGAACAATGGCTTCAACTGAATTCAGATCTTGTCGTCCGAAATGTCAGTGTCGCTAGGCTCATGTCATTTCCAGCGGCTGCAGGATCTGATTTGAAAAACGAGTCCATCATTATTGCCCCAGGTGGAGGAATGATCGTAATGGCGATGGAACATGAAGGTGTGAACTTGGCGGAAAAATTTTCCGCTTTGGGTTATGACGCCTATGTTCTGCAATACCGATTGAATCTCACGCCGCGTGACAATGATGCATTCATAGAACATTGCTCAAACTTCTACTCAAAATTACTCAATGACGATTTTGGCAATGCAATTGCTGAACTTGATGTGAAAGATGCTGTCGAAGACCTAAAAGAGGCGGTCTCCAAGATCAAAACTCATCCTGCCAATGCGTATGCTCCGGTCCACTTTTTGGGATTTTCTGCAGGTGCATACATCGGACGTCAATACGTTGCCGAGCACCCTATCGATCACGACTTATGCACACTTGGAATGATCTATGGTGACCTTACCACCATGAATATTCACTCCCCAAGGCTTCCCCATTTGTTTGGTGTCATGGCCAGCGATGATCCGCTGTTTTCAAGAAAAGGCTTGGGCATCATCAATACATGGCATGAACATCAACTGGATCCGGAATTGCATTTTTTCCGCAATGGTGGGCACGGGTTTGGAGATCGCATCAATGGAAATACTTCTGACGCTTGGATGAATCTTTACACCGAGTGGCTGAAGAACGTGACTAAGGTTAAAAGCGAAGAGGCTCATGGACTTAAAACGACAAGCTGACCAATGGGCAGAAGTAGGTGGGCACCGCATCCGATACTGGAAAAAAGGCAACTCTTCATCAACAATTTTATTGATACATGGCATGGGTTGTTCATGCCTTGAGTGGTCAGAAAATATTGACGCTTTAGCAAATTCCTGCACTGTAGTCGCCGTTGATATGGTCGGATTTGGGAAAAGCGATAAGCCTGCTGAATATGACTACAGTCCAGTGAATCAAGCTGTAACTTTGATCAAACTTCTTGAACATCTGCAAGTGGAAGAAGTACACTTGGTAGGCAACTCCTTGGGTGGACGCGTCGCAATAGAAATGGCCAGCATTTTGGGCGATAAAGCGAAAAGTCTGACCTTAGCTGCATCTGCCGGGGGAGCGACTGATGCCCCTCACGCAATGCGGTTACAGACGCTGCCCCTCGTAGGTAAATGGCTTACCAAACCAGATCGTATCAAGCATCAAGTTGGCTGGTGCTCTGTTTTTGTTAACAAGAGCCGCCTCTCGCAGGAGAGGATCGATGAAAAATTTCAAGATTCGCTGTTGCCAGGCGCTCAAGCCAGTGCCCTAGCCACCGTCCGTTCAATGATCGATCTTCGAGGCTTTAAACGCCAAGACATCCAACAGTTACACGAGAAGATCAAAGCGCTTAATACGCGCGTCATGATCATCTGGGGTGACTCTGACCCGTTACTGCCTGTTCACCATGCAGCTAAATTTCAGAGTCTATTGAAAAACGCAGTTGTCCATATTTTCAAACAGTGTGGACATGCCCCACAAATTGAACAAGCAGAAAAGTTCAATCAACTTTTGGCGCAATTCATTCGATGAAATGGCAATGGGCGGCTCAACCCTTAACAGCCGCCCATGGCTACCTATCCTTCACACTAAAGAGCTTATGACTTGAGCTTTCCTCAACAGGACGGTGATTTAAGGCGAACAATCGCGGCAAACGACGAAGGAGGAACAGCGTCTTGCGTTTGCATTTTGAGCAATAGATATGGGTGCTCATCGATGTGGTGATAGAGCGACACACCAGTCGAGAGTTTGCTTCCGATCATCGGGGAGCTACAACGGCAACTGCCGTTTGTGAAAATCATGCCCCTTGGTCATGATTTTCTGATACCAGTCATTGGCACTGGGCATGGAGTACGTCGGGCCGCGGCGATAATGAATTACCTGGTAGCAGCCTAAGCAGTACTGAAGGCCGCGATCCTAGTGATGTAGATGACATTGAGTGATCTTTTTGATGGCACCGGTACCGTTGATCCTCTCTGTATTCACTGACAATTCTGCGCTTCTGCGTACGTCAACTAGCCCTTTTTACATTCCCGACTACGGCCAGGTTAAGAGCCTGCTCGTAGTCGTTATTTTTTTCGTGAAGCCTGACTCCATCTAACTTGCCATTTTCTATCTCGAAAAGGAGTTAGTCCTAAAACAGTGCACATCTATATCAGCTACATGCGATCAACGTACACCTTTGATGGGGAAAATAGCCCATGCGCCCAGAACTGCGTAGACTGCAGCCGCAAGGAACAAGGCGTTGTAATTCGGACTATCCGCATGACCCATGAAGAGAAAAATCGGAGCTATTGCGGGTGCTAAAGTTTGTGGCATCGTTCCAGCAATATTGAAGATGCCCAAATCTTTCGCTGCGTTGTTTTCAGGATCGGGCAACACCTCAGTCACCAACGCCATATCCACAGCCAGATACACCCCAAAGGAACAACTCATCACGCTAGCGCCCAATAAGAATGAGTTGTAATCATTAGAGTAAGCAACCAAAACCAAGCCCAAGCCGTACATTGCAGCCGATGTCCAAATAAAAAACTTGCGATTTTTCATACGGTCTGATAGCCAGCCACTCAAGAAACTACTACCGATTTGGATGCCCGAGGTGACCAAATTGAGCTTCAACATCACCTCGGGTATCGCGCTTACTTCATAGCCAAGACGATCCATCAAGAAATAAACCTGATACCCAAAAAACGTAGCCATCGCCATAAAAAACATGAAGCGACTGATAAAGGCCCAAGTGAAATCCAATTGCGCGAGTGGATTGAAATAAAAATCCTTGCCTAAACGACGCAATGAGAATGGAACACTGCTATCGGCTGTACATGGTAAGTCGTGGTATGAGGCACAAAGAACCAGTACAGCAATCAACAAGATTGCCGGCTCGATCAAAAACATGGCGTAAACATTTCCGTCTGTTAAGTTGGTCAAGGCAATGCCTGCCAAAATGCCAGCAGGAATCGTCATTCCCAAGGCCCCGCTCACTAGACCGCGCGTGCGCTGCGGAATTTTGTCAGGAAGCAGTGCCATCAAGGCTGCTGCCACGGCATTCAAGCCCAACTGCGTGAGGCACCAGCCGACCACCATCACCGCAACACCACCCCAGGCAATGAGGCCCAAGCCGAAAGTACCAACCAGCGTCCCCATCACCATCCAAATTTTTCTCTTACCCCATGACGACTTTGTGCGGTCGCTGAAGTAACCAGCCAATGGATTGGCCAAAATTGCAACAACAGAACCAATTCCCAGCAGCAAACCCAGCACATGCTCTTTATTTTCAGGCGCAATTTGTGCCACCCGCATGGCGATGGTCATCATGGGCGGAGTCAACAACGCCATAGATAACGCAAAGTACGCCGCAATCAGGTTAAAAACAAACCATCGCGAGGGATCAGGAATCGTTGGGCTGTTGATATGGTTGGTAACTTCAACACTCATAGCTTTTTCTTTCAGTAAACGGCATCGGGTAGTCCGCAAAACGCATCCACCGGGCACTTCCCTGTGAAGGCACTGCGTCCCATCAATTTTTCGATCAATGCGCTTTGCACCTGCGGCGTAGCGGTGTAAGCGTTAATGACGCAGGGCATTCGAGGTGCGTCATACAAGTAGTAGGGGTGGCCGAATGATATGAGCATGGTGGGCTTATCCCACCACATACGACGCATTCCAGCAAGCGCACCCCCATGCAACTTTGCCCAGTCTAAAAATAGACGAGACTTGGTCAATAACGACTCCTGCGCAATGGCATAGATGATCAAGTCAGCATTTCCGCAGTCATCCAACTTATGCAGTTCCGCATCAAACACATGCACCTCGAAGCCCTCCGCCCGTAATGCATCGTCTATACCAATTCGGAAATCAGCATCGGCACCCAAAGGATGAACGTTCTCTTCTTTGAACATCCATATCTGACGATAGCGCTGCGGGTTCAATGGCAAGACAGCTTTTGTATCCTTCACGCACGTGATTGATAAGTCAGACAAGCGCGACATGATCGCTTGGTGTTGCTGAAGATCAATGCTGGGTTCTTCGACCACATCGGAGGCAGATTGACGATGCAATCCCAGTTTGGCTTTAAGCCCGAGCACTCGGATCACGGCCGAATCTAAACGCTCACCACTGAGGCGACCTGTTTCCAAGGCTTGTTGCAGGGTGTTAATGTCTTCGGTGAGCGACTGTGAAAACAACACCATGTCACATCCGTTTTCAATCACCTCAGGAAGCCATTGATGTCGAGCTCCCCAGCTTTCGAGTCCTCCCATCAATGTGGCGTCTGAGATTATCAGCCCATTGAATCCCAGATCCTCGCGTAACAATCCCAGATTCAAATGCTTACTGATGGATGCGGGTCGATACAACTCTACGCCCTCTTCACCCTGACTTTGCGCATAGGCAGGCAACGCAATGTGCGCAGACATGACCGACAAAACCCCCGAGTCGATAGCTCGGCTGTAAAGACGCCCAAAAACATCTCTCCATTCGGCCATGGTTAAGGGATTGATCGTAGTTACCAAATGCTGATCTCGATCATCGTATCCCTCACCTGGCCAATGTTTGGCTGTAGTGGCAATGCCATTACGCTGAAACACATCTATGTGCAGTTGCGCCATGTCAGAAATCAAAGCAGGGTCACTGCCGTATGAACGCGTTCCTACTATTGCGCTTTGAAACGAATGATTGACATCTAATACTGGAGAAAATGTCCAGTGAATGCCCAGCGCTTTGAGCTCAGTTGACAAAGCGTCTAAAGCATCACCATATGTGGATAGACAATTTGCAGCCGCACAGCCGAGTTGATTAGGGAAGATGCTCGTGAGACGACCACTGGTAACACCACCTTCCAAATCGGCACTAACCAACGGTGGAATGCGACTGAACTTTTTGACATGTGCAATGGCGGCTTGACACGCTACAGGATCAGAAAAGTGAATCATGGATACTGCACCCAGTGGGTGCCGCTCAAGAGCCTGAAGCGCCGCTTTGTCTCCTGAAATGATTTGCAAATTGATCAATTGGCATATTTTTTCTTGCGGGCTAAGCTCGAGAAAGATTTGCCGTACCCAGTCGATCTCGTCAGCTGCAAGCGCAAACGGTGCCTTGCTCAAGATGAAGGCAATAGGGTCTTTATCGGTCATGATTTGTCGAACACGCATAAAAAAGGGCCTGCACATGGTGTGCAGGCCCTCTCAGAGCCGCTTAAAAGCGGAAGTTGCTACGAATACCCACTGTACGTGGTTCGCTCATGTAGCCGTAATTGCCACCAAAGAACGCAACAGAGCCGATAAGCTGGGATTTGTTCTCGATGTTTTTCACATACAGCTGGACATCCATGGTGTCTTCAGCATTCGCGTATGTGAGTGACAGGTTGGACTTTGTAAAAGCTTTTTGCTTAAACTGAATCGGAGCTGCTGTTGCAGTACCTGTGTCAGTTGTCACATAAGATGCTGAATACTTTGTGCCTGCGTAAGCAGTCAAACGGGCGCCCGAAGCCATATTCCAGTTATGTGAGTAACCGAGGTTCAAGGTCACAGAAGGAGTTTTGTCCAGCGCTTTACCAGAAAAATCTGTCCCGTTTGGCGTTGTATAAGTTTTATACTGAGCTTTCAACAAGCCCAAACTCGCATCCAAACGACCGGCCTTGCTAACGCGATAGCGCGCTGAGACCTCAGCACCATCCACAGTGGCTGAACCAGTATTCACAGTCAACATGCTGCTGTTAACAACACCCGACTTTTGCATATCGGTGTAATCGTAGTGGAAGATGGACGATGTCAGCTGCAATGCATTGTCAAAGTACTTTCCGTTCAAACCCGCCTCATAGGCGGTAATTTTCTCTGGACGGAAAATCAATTCAGGATTAGTGCGGGTGTCGCCGTCATTGAAACCACCGGATTTAAAGCCGGTAGAAACAGTGGCATAAGCCATTTCCGAAGCCGACAAGTCCTTTTCATAGCCCAGTTTGTAAGTTGAGCTCTTCCATGTGGCTTGGCCAAACAATGGCGTCACAGCATTACCACTGGCCGAGTAGTCAGTGCCATTGAACGCAAATACTTGGGTACCGTCGCGAGACTTCTTATCCTGAGTAGTCCGAGCACCTACGATCACACGATCCGATGGGGCGATGCTGTAGCTGACTTGACCAAAAAATGCATCTGAAGCATTGGTAACCAATCGATCCTGGTATTGCAAGCCTGGATAGCAGGCTGCAAAGCCACCACACTGGCTGGCTCCAAATGGAGCAGGTCCTGGGGCAGTGGGACCAAATAAATAGAAGGGCGAGTTACCGTCGAGTCGACCGTCAGTGCCTGTTTCTTTAAAGTTGAAATAGCCACCCACCCACTGTAGCGGGGCCTTAACGTCTTTAGACGAGAAACGCAACTCATGCGAGGCTTGCTCTACTTTAAATTGAGTCAACAACAGCAATGGACCTGTGCTGTAGTCTTCTTTGGTTTTCGTGCTTCGATTGCCGTAGATGTAGTTCAGGTTTGCAAATCCAACATCCGTGCTCAGCTCTGCTTTGAAGCCGCTCATCTTATTGTCAAAACGGCCTTGAATCATGGTACTGGTGTCGACCAGCTTAGTGGGAATGCCGTTTTGTAAGTTGTAATAGTTGGGGCCGGTGGCCTTATTGGTGCTCTCGTCATACGACACATTGAGGCGAGTGCTTGGAGAAAACTTGAGCAACGCTTGCAGACGCATTGAATCAGTGTGAATGCTGTCCTGATTTTGTGTAAAGCCGTTGGTGGAGGTTTTAGTTTCCGAGAAACCGTCTCGTCGGTTACTCGAGAGCGCAGCCCTCAAAGCCAAAGCATCATTGACAGGCAGGTTGAACATGCCATCAACACGTTTTTGCCCTAAATTGCCGAGCTCGAAACCCATGGATCCCTCAAGCTTATTCGTGGGGCCTTTTGTGATGACGTTGACAACGCCAGCATTGGCGTTTCGGCCATAAAGCGTCCCCTGCGGACCTCGAAGCACTTCAACTCGCTCAATGTCATAAAAAGCGGCGCCAGCACCTGACATGCGTCCCAAGTACACGCCATCAATGTGGAATGCTGCAGCTGGATCACCCAAATTTGTTGTATTGGTGTTTTCGATGCCACGGATGTTCACCACAACCGAGCTATTACCTGCTTGACTGATCTGCGTGTTTGGCATTAGGTCAGTCAACGACTTGGCATCGGTCACACCTTTGTCGCGGATGTCATCTGCACTGATGGCGGAAAGCGATGCGCCGACTTTGAGTGCCGACTGAGAAACCTTGTTGGCTGTCACCACAATTTGATCAGCATCCGCAGTTTGTGCATGCGCAGCCACTTGGGCGTATGTAGCCAACGCTCCTAGCAAAGCTATAGCCACCGGCCTTTTTTTGAAATTACCCATGTCAATCTCCTGTTGAGTTTTGCCTTGTTTGTCCTGTATGCCAACGCATGTTAACGTTAACATTATCGGACTTTACTCAAACTTCATGCGACTTCCCATTCGTGAATACCCTATGCCAACCGGAATCCATCGGCAGAACTCATGTCTTGAAATCTTTGGGCTTGCGCCATCTAAAAGGTGCCCAAGCATCGTCACAAAACGCCACCCTCCTCCCTAAAAACATCATGTAGTTCGTCAGTTAACATCCTTGTACTGGCCTATTTACCTTGGCTGTCACACCTCAGTTGAACATGACAGCTGTCACTAGTGGTTTGGATCTTCAGAATGCAGCAATCACCGAAAATAACCATCAAAGAAGTTGCAGAAAAGTCAGGCGTCTCCGCCATGACAGTTTCCCGGGTCATCAGAAATCAAGGGCACATCGCCGAAGAGACAAAGAAAAGGATCCTTCAAGTCATCGAAGAGTTGGGATACATCCCTCTTCAGTCCGCGAGAAATTTGTCAGGCTCATTTCCACGAGTGATCGGCATCGTCATTCCCTCTTATGAAGAACTTCGGAAACTACGGCAAGGCTACGAATATGAGTACGCCTTGTTGATGGGGGCCTTGAACATTTGTAACCAGTTCGGATATGCCGTAACCATCCTGGAAATTCGAAATGCCAGTGATGTCAAAACCTTAGTCAAACGCATTGGATCGCGTCAGATCGGCGCATACATCGTGGCTGCTCCCGCAACGGAGTATCCGGGCCTCTCCAAAACACTAAAAGACAACAGAATCATCTTTTCCACCATCAGTGCAAACAACCCGGAAAGCTCAAATTTGAAGGTGATTGCTGATGAGCGAACTGCCACTTACAAAATGGTCTGCTCAATGATCGGTTTAGGTCACCAGCGTTTTGCGTTCGTTGGAGGCAGCAATAAACAACGGGCCACTAAAGAACGACAAAAAGGCTTCACTGATGCCATTCAAGAGTACAACTCAAAAAAAATTCAGTCCGAGATTTACAACTGCGGAGTCTTCTTCGAGGACGGGTACAAGCAAGGACTGATACTTTTACGCCAGAAAAACCGACCTACTGCCATTCAGTGTTTGACCGACGACATTGCCGCTGGCGTTATCGCAGCAGCTCAGGAACTGGGACTTTCTCTCCCAAACGAACTGTCGATCTGTGGCTTTGACAATTTTGGATTGGCTCGGAAAATTTCACCTGCCTTGACTACAGCCCATCTGCCGGCTGAAGAAATGGCAGAAATGGCTACAAGACAAGTGATTAAAGCACTGGAGCAGAAAGAACAAGAAGAAGAGGTCGTCTTGGCATGCGATGTGATCTTGAGGAATTCTGTGGCCAAATTAAGCAGCAAATAAGACCGACTTGAATTGAAATTCAAGTTTTGCGCAAATCAAACGGGACGCTCAAGATCCATTGTTTTACCGTCACCGAAAAGCTGACTGATAAAGCTGCGTAGCCACTGATGACCCGGATCGCGATGTAGCCTGCTATGCCAAAACTGATGGATTGCGCTTTGATCCACCTCGATGGGCAAATTTTGCTTGACAAGACCAAAGGGCTTGAGAATGCGATCAGCAAAACGCTCAGGGACTGTCGCAATGAGGTCAGAGTGCTTCAGCACGTCGCCCAGAGCGACATAGTGAGGAACTGTAAGTCGAAAATTACGACGTAACCGCTTCTTTTCCAAGGCCACATCTACACGACCATGGCCAGTGCCAGCAGCCACGATACGCACATGTTCAGCTTCTGTGAAGGCCGTCAAACTGAGTTTGCTTTTACCCGAGAGCGGATGAGCTTGGCGCATCAAACAAATGTAACTCTGGTGAAACAAGGCTTGCTGGTAAAAGCCCGCTTGCAATTGCGGCAGCAGTCCCATGGCCAGATCAATGCGTCCTGTCGCCATGTCTTCCTTCAGCGAGGGCTGAGTAACACTGACAATTTGAAGAGTCACGCTGGGCGCCACAGCCGACAATTTATCCACCAATACCGGTAAGAAGTACATCTCGCCCACGTCCGTCATGGCAATCGTGAAGCTGCGAGAACTCTTAGCGGGATCAAACGCAGCACGCACATTGAACGCCTGCTGCAAACCATCGAGCGCCACGGCCACAGGCTCCGCCAGTTGCAACGCATATGGCGTAGGCTCCATGCCCCCCTGGGTGCGCAGGAAAAGCTCATCTCCCAAACTGGCACGCAAACGCCCCAGCGCGCTGCTGACCGCTGGCTGGCTCATGCCCAAGGTCTGGGCAACCGCTGAAACCCGTTTGAGCAGCAGCAAATGGTGAAACACCACCAACAGGTTCAGATCCAGACGAGAAATTTCCATGATTATTTGATTTTCGAATTTTAATTATACAAAGAATCCGATTTACTTAATTTTAAAAAGTGCGCATGATGCGCGTCAAGTTTTCTCAAGGAGACAGCATGCACGAGCAAACCATTCACTGGGAGAGGCCCGACTCCAGTCGCGTACCTTTCGCCGTTTACACGAACGAAGACAGCCACAAGAAGGAATTGGATCGGCTGTTTTACAAGAACCACTGGTCTTACGTTGGTCTGGAGGCTGAAATCCCTAACCCGGGTGATTTCAAGCGCACGGTCATTGGCGAACGTTCGGTCATCATGACTCGCAGCCAGGACGGACAAATTCACGTGGTGGAAAACGTCTGCGCCCATCGCGGTATGGCCTTCTGCCGCGAGCGCCATGGAAACAAAAAGGAATTGGTGTGCCCCTACCACCAATGGAGTTACGCATTAGACGGCAAATTGCAGGGCGTTCCCCTGCGCCGCGGCGTGCGACAGGACGGACAGGTCAAAGGCGGTATGCCTGCGGACTTTGATCCCAAGGAGCATGGGTTGACCCAACTCAAGGTGGCGACGCGCGGCGGGGTGGTGTTTGCCTCTTTCGACCACAACGTTGAGTCGCTGGAAGATTACATGGGTCCAACGATCCTCAAGTACTTTGACCGCCTCTTCAACGGTCGCAAACTCAAGATACTGGGCTACAACCGTCAGCGCATTCCTGGCAATTGGAAACTCATGCAGGAAAACATCAAGGACCCCTACCACCCGGGCTTGTTGCACACCTGGTTCGTGACTTTTGGCCTCTGGCGCGCCGACAACAAATCCGAGCTGAGAATGGACGCCCAACACCGTCATGCGGCCATGATCTCGACCCGCGGCACTGGTGGCCAGACTGGAGGCGATAAGGCCCATATCACTCAAGTCAGCAGCTTCAAGGAAAGCATGAAACTAAACGACCCCAGCTTCCTGGACATCGTTCCAGAAGACTGGTGGCGCCTGGGTGAGGAAATGCCCACGGCAGTGATGATGACGCTGTTCCCCAGCGTGATCTTCCAGCAGCAAGTCAACAGTGTTTCCACACGCCATATCCAACCCGATGGCCACGGCGCTTTTGACTTTGTCTGGACGCATTTCGGCTTTGAAGATGACACCCCAGAAATGACCACTCGCCGACTGCGACAGGCCAATCTCTTTGGCCCCGCCGGCTTTGTCTCTGCAGACGATGGCGAAGTAATTGAGTTTTCCCAAGACGCTTTTGAAACCAAGCAAACCCACCGCGCACTTGTCGAGCTGGGAGGCCGCGACGTTGGCGAGACGGATCACATGGTCACTGAGACCCTGATTCGAGGCATGTATGAGTACTGGCGCAAGGTGATGGAGGATTGATGATGGTAGATATGCAAACCTGGTTTGGCATCCAGCAACTTTATGCCGATTACGCGATCACAGTGGACAGCGGCAAATGGGATCAGTGGCCTGAATTCTTCACTGAGCAATGCGTCTACAAAGTACAGCCACGTGAAAACTTTGAAAGAGGCTTTCCTCTGGCCACACTGGCATTGACCAGCAAAGGCATGCTCAAAGACCGTGTCTATGGCATCACGGAAACGATCTACCACGATCCCTACTACCAACGCCATGTGGTGGGCGCGCCAATGGTGCGCAAGGTCGAAGACGGTCGCATCCACAGCGAGGCGAACTACGCAGTGTTCCGAACCAAATATGACAAGGAAAGCACCGTCTTCAATGTCGGACGCTACATCGACACCATCATTCAAACCCCGGAAGGCTTTAAGTTCGCCGAGCGCATCTGCGTCTATGACAGCGAAATGATTCCCAACTCCATCATTTACCCGATCTGATCATGAGCAACTGGACCGATGTGGCCGCCGAGGCCGACTTGTTTGAAGGCGCAGGCGTAGCTGTCGCGCCCGAGGGGCACGACATTGCTGTCTTCAAGCTTGAAGATGGCATTTATGCCATTGACAACCTCTGCAGCCACGGCAATGCCAAGCTGTGCGACGGCTTTGTGGACGGTCACATGGTGGAGTGTCCCTTCCACCAAGCATTGTTTGATGTGCGTGATGGCACCGTGACCTGTGGTCCGGCCACTGAGCCGGTCAAATCCTGGCCTGTGAAAATTGAAAATGGTCGGGTCTTTTTGAATCTGATGACTTGAAGATCGATCAATCATCATGAGTTTTCAAATATCAGTGGAGCCCAGTGGGCTCCACTTTCACGCTGAAGCGAACGAAACGCTGCTCACGGCGGGAATCCGACAGGGTATTGGTTTGCCGTACGGTTGCAAAGACGGTGCTTGTGGATCCTGTAAGTGTAAAAAACTATCTGGTACCGTGTTTCATGGTCCTCACCAAGCCAAGGCTTTGTCGGATGAGGAGCTATCCAACGGATGGGTATTGACCTGCTGTGCAACCGCACAAAGTGATGTGGTGCTTGAGTCTAGGCAAGTGTCCAAAGACGGAGGTCTTCCGGTAAAGAAGATGCCCGTTCGAGTGGTCAGTTTGCTAAGGGCTTCTCACGACGTCATGGTGTTAAAGCTGCAACTGCCCAACACAGAACCCATGAAATTCAGGGCTGGTCAATACATTGAATTCATGTTGCGTGATGGCTCTCGCCGTAGTTACAGCATGGCCAATGCGCCCCACACCCTTGAACAGCATTCTCCGATGCTGGAGCTTCACATCCGCCACATGCCCGGCGGCAAGTTCACTGACCTGGTGTTCACCACCATGAAGGAAAAGGACATCCTGCGCGCCGAAGGGCCCTACGGCAGCTTCTACCTGCGCGAGGACTCCGAAAAGCCTATGGTGCTACTGGCTTCGGGCACCGGTTTTGCTCCCATCAAAGCATTGATCGAGCACATGCAGCACCAGAGCATTAAGCGTCCCGCCACCCTGTACTGGGGCGGCCGCCGTCCAGCAGACCTGTACATGAGCGAATGGATAGAAGCTCAGCTCAAGGTGATGCCCCAGCTGAAATACGTGCCGGTGATTTCCAACGCCGAGGCTCAAGACCAGTGGACGGGCCGCACCGGCTTCGTGCACCAGGCGGTGCTGCAGGACCACCCCGATTTGTCATCTTTTCAGGTCTACGCTTGTGGCGCACCTATCGTCATCGAATCGGCACTGAAAGACTTCACTTCTAAGGCTGGCTTACCACACGATGACTTTTATGCTGACTCGTTCACGTCTTCTGCGGACAAATAGTCCATTACAAAAGTTCGATCCTCTAACTATCACCATCACGGATACACCATGAATGATCTAGGCCGCATTGAAGACCTGCCCAAAGAATACGTTCAAGATCTGAGGGACCTGAACCTTGTCCCGTTGTGGCCCAGTCTGCGCGCCGTACTACCGCCCAAGGTGCCCACCCGCCAGACACAGCCTACCCACTGGGCCTACAGCACGCTCAAATCCTTGCTATTGAAAGCTGGTGATCTGACTCCGATTGAAAAAGCCGAGCGGCGCGTTCTGGTGCTGGCCAACCCCGGCCACGGCCTTGAAAACATGAAAGCCAGCCCGGCCATGTACCTGGGCATGCAGCTGCTGCTGCCCGGCGAGTGGGCACCCAGTCACCGCCATACGCCCAACGCGGTGCGCATGATCGTAGAAGGCGAAGGCGCCTACACCACCGTAGACGGCGAAAAGTGCCCCATGAGCCGTGGCGACCTGATCCTCACGCCCACTGGCCTGTGGCACGAGCATGGTCACGATGGCACTGACCCCGTCATCTGGCTGGATGTGCTGGACTTGCCGCTGGTCTATTACATGGAGGCTAGCTATCACATCAACGGTGATCGCCAGACGATTAAGACGGGTCAAGGCGATCGCCAGAACACCCGATCGGGCGTGGCGCCTACACGCATGTTCGACCGCAACAGCAAGGCCTACCCCATGCTGCGCTACCCCTGGGCCGACACCAAAGCCGCGCTGCAAGCCCTGGCCGCAGATGACGCATCGCAAGAGTGCGTGCAGGTCACCTACATCAACCCCGAGACCGGTGGCGATGCCGAGAACATCCTGGGCTTCTACGCCCTGATGCTGCGCCCGGGCCAGACGCTGCGCCTGCCAGCACGCTCGCCGGCCCAGGTGTTTCACGTCATCGAAGGCCAGGTCGAAGCCAGCATCGTGGACAAGACCTTCAAGATGGTCGAAGCCGACACCTGCTGCGCGCCAGGCTATGAAGCTGTGACGCTGAAGAACCTGCGAGCCGACCAGCCGTCCTTCGTGTTCATTGCCGACGAATCGCCGCTGCACCGAAAGCTGGGCGTTTACGAAAACCGGGGTTAAGCCACAGTCAGTGAGTTCATAACTGGCGGCCTTGATGCAGCCCTTTGCCAACTTCAAAAATAAGTAATCAGCATGACCCAATACCTCTTCAATCCTCCCGCCGTTCAGTCCCTGCCCATCCACGGCAAACAGGAGCATTTCCCGATCAACCGTATCTTCTGCGTGGGCCGCAATTACCACGCACACGCAGTGGAGATGGGCCGCCCCGTCGATAAGAGCGTGGAGCAGGCCTTCTACTTCACCAAGTCGCCCCAGACCCTGGTGGAAAGTGGCGCGACTGTGGCCTACCCGCCGCGCACCAGCAATTACCACTTCGAGATGGAACTGGTGCTGGCCATTGGCAAGTCGGGTTTTCGAGTGAGCGAAGCCAACGCGCATGAGCTGGTCTATGGCTACGCAGCAGGCCTGGACATGACCCGCCGCGACCTGCAGCTGGTGGCACGCGACAAGGGTCGCCCCTGGGACACCGGCAAGGACATCGAAGAAGGCTCGGTCTGTACCGAGATCGTCCCGATGCCTGGCGTGGTCATCGAAAACGGCTCCATTGCATTGGAAGTTAACGGTGCCACCAAGCAGTCGTCCAACGTCG
>JACCDS010931768.1_pt1 | contig 15869 bp, 6 predicted proteins | sample 7446441 | NCBI WGS metagenome assembly JACCDS01 (sample SAMN15323445, study PRJNA562643) | freshwater metagenome | isolation source: river surface water | place: USA:Blue River Watershed | collected 2017-08-17
AACGACCGGGTGATGGGTGAATCACCTGTGACTTCATGATATTCTCTGGGGTAATCGCATTAAATTCTCGTTTGATTAATAAATCAGCCTTGGCATTGCGCTCTAATATATGTTCTGTTCCTAAAGCGGTTCCGATTAAAAAGTCAGATTCATAAACAGACTTCAATGAACTTGGTGACGATTGGCCAAAACTGCACGGAAGTGAGAAAGCACAAGCAACAATTATTTGACAGAGTGGTTTTGATATTCTATGGTAGTTCATGATGTTTTGATTATATTAAATTGGGATAATCAGAAGATTTTTTTAGACGCTGTAAAGTAAGTGAATGCATGAAAAAATGATTAGCACAAATTACTAAATAACCATACCAAATGTTCAATCATTGATAATTTGTTAAATTTTCATAAATAATATAACAAATTGTAGCCTGATTATCTTGGATAAATACATTTTTTTGCAAAATCATCTATTTTTTCGGAAAGCTATCAAAAGGATATCGAGTAGTAGCAAACAAATCGAAAATAAAAAAAGAAGCTGTTTAAATTGAACAAATAGCCAGATATTATTATTGAGCAACGTACCGATTATTCGGAAACATCATTCCAATCTTTTAAAAAGTTGGAATGATGTTTTGTACAATATAATAATTAGCTAATGATTCTTTTAAACAGCTTCTAGCCTTACCAGTTGAGGGATGATTAATAACCAGCGTTTTGAGTAAACGCAGGGCCTACAACGGTACGGTCTATTTCAGACTGTGGAATTGGTCTTAAAAGATGGAAGTCCTTCACATAAGGTGCTGCTTCGCTGTTCCAAAGTTTGATACGTCTTACCAATGATTTAGTACGAACTAAATCTTGGAATCTCATCCACTCACCAAAGAACTCACGGCTTCTTTCATCCAAAATAAAATCGATTGTTACGTCCGATTCTTTGATTAACATAGCCTCAGCAGCAGCAGCGTTCTGAGCTGGAGTGTTTGTCTTGCGGTATGCTGCTCTCTGACGGATTACATTCAACAATTCGGCTGCTTTAGCTTTGTTGCCAGCTTGAAGGTAAGCTTCAGCGCCAACCAAATATACTTCGGCAAAACGAGTAATTACAACTGGTCTGGTAGAAGGGTCATTAATGTTACTTCCACGGCTAGGATCCATGTGCTTTTTGATAGCAGGATAAATATCAGCTTTCCATAAACTTGGCGGCACAACAATACCTTTAAATGGTCTTGTTCCAACAAATTGAGGCGCTCCTGGAACTTCAAAATCTGGAAGCCAAACAGCAGTATCAACGCCTACTTGGGTGGTATAACCTATACCTCTTCTATTGTTGGCGGCTGTAGCAGTATTAGTAACAGCTTGGTTTGAAATATATACTGTATAAAAAGTATTAGCAAATCTTGAGTCAATGTCTCTTTTTACGAAAGCCTGATCCAAAAAGTAGTTTTTACCAGCAGCTTCACCAGCGGCTTGTTTCACACTATTAGGGCGTAAACGTTGATACGGACGACCATAGTAAGAATCACGAACCATTAAAGAAGTTCCAGAATTAACTAACACGCCGTTAGCGTTTACAGTTGAATTTACGCCACTGTTGTTAGGATAATTCCAGTTGGTAAACCATGGTGTAAGGTTTTGTGCACCACCACCACTTGCACCACCACCTACAGCATAATAACCAAATTTAGGGTCATTGGAGTGGTCACTAACAAACATAGTTTCTTTACCATAATCATTGGCTGGAACGAAGGCATCGCCAAAATCTTGCCATAAATCCAAGCCATAAGTTGCTTTATTGGCAATAATTTCACTAGAAATTTTAGCCGCTTCAGCAAAATCTGCTTGAGAGTTCGTTAACCAACCACGAGTAAGATACGCTTTAGCCAAGAAAAACAACGCAACAGGCTTAGTAGCGGCTTTACCCAAAAATGGTGCGGTAGGTCTGTCTGGCAACTCGGCAGAAGCTTCTGTTAAGTCTTTAATGATTAATTTATATACTTCAGATGCTGGGTCTCTCTTGGCAGCTTGCGAAGGCACAGTAATAAATTCTGTATGCAAAGGCACATCTCCCCAAGTTTGAACCAAGTAAAAATACCAGTATGCTCTTAAAAACTTAGCTTGGGCTAAATATTGTTTTTTGGTCGCTTCGGGCAAATCGATACTTTGTCCAAATTTCAATACTCCGTTTAAAGTATTGATGCTGGTAAATGAAGTTCCCCATGCTGAGCCAAAATTTGTAGAATTAAGTCCATTAAAAGTATGAATAGGACCACCGCCACTACTTGCACCTTGGATAAATTCATCAGTACCTGCTTGCATTTCTGAAGAGAAACCTTCAGTACCCCATTGGTTTCGGATTTCATTATACACCCCAGCGATACCTCCTAATACTCCAGAAGGACTATTAAAAAAGGAAGGAACAATTTGTGATTGAGGCTTTTCTTCAAGTATTTTTTCACAACCTAAACTTAACAATAAAGTACAGGCGAGTATCGAAATTTTTATTTTTTTCATCTTCTTATCTAACATTAAAATTTAAGATTAACACCTAAAGTAAACTGACGTACAGGCGGGTTATTTAGGTTTACACTTATTACACGGTTAAAGTTACCGCCCTGAATTGTATTACCATATCCATTTCCTTCTGGATCGATGGCAAGTTTATCTTTCACTAATGGCGAATATAAAATGAATGGATTAGTAGCATTCACATAAATACGGGCAGAGCTGATACCAAGTTTTCCGAGTATTTTAGTTGGTACGGTATAACCAAAATTGATGCTTCGTACCTTAATAAATGAACCATCTTGGTATTGTGTTGTTGAAGTGAAATCTCTTACACCACCACCAGCATTTGGTCTAGGGAAAGCATTTGTTGGGTTTTCAGCTGTCCAATAGTCCATCACCAATTGGTTTGAACGTCCTTGGTTCAAGAATCCAAAACCTGAGCCACCACCTGATGTTCCAGCCAAGTAAGGAACTAACACTTTCATACCCATACGTGCGTAGGTAACGATTGATAAATCAAACCCTTTGAATGAGAATCTGTTGGTAAAACCACCTTCCCATTTCGGTTGGAAGTTACCAATTACTTTACGGTCGGCTGCATCAATTTTACCATTTCCATCAACGTCTTCCACTCTGATTTCACCTGGTACTTGTACAGGAGAAGTTTGTTTCGCTAAAGTACCGTCAATTCTATCAGATTCTTGCCAAATTCCGATTTTGTTGTAATCATAAATTACTGTAAGAGGCTGACCAACAAACCAGAAGTTTCCTTTATTATCTAATTCAGAAGGGGTAGTAAGTTGCGTAATTTTTTCACGGTTAAAGAAATAAGTTACGTCTGCACTCCAGTTGAAGCCACTTTTATTTCTGAAAACATCAAAAGTTAACGATGATTCAAAACCGCTACCTTCAGTTTTCCCTAAGTTTTTCAAGGCAGAACCCGCACCATTACTTTGAGGAAGGTTTACAGAAAGCAAAATATCTTTAGTATTTTGTTTATAGACATCAAATGAACCTGTGATTCGGTTATCTAATAATCCGATTTCCATCCCAAAGTCTGATTGCGACGTTGATTGCCAACCCAAATCACTTGCTGGTAAACTCGTTACAGTGTAAGCAAGCGCTTGGCCAGCAGTGGTTGTTCCGAAATTATAATACCCCGACGACAGCGCACCTAAAGTAGCATAAGCACCTACGTTACGGTTACCAGAAATTCCCCAGCCACCTCTAAGTTTTAGGTTAGAAATAAAGGCAAGATCTTTCATGAATGGTTCGTCGATGATATTCCAACTTAAACCGATTGCAGGATAGTTAAAATACTGATTACCTGGCGATAATGTAGAAGAACCATCTCTACGGAAAGTAGCCGTAAGCGTATATTTATCATTGAAAGTATAATTCAAACGAGCCATATACGACAACAAACCAGTTCTACCAAATGAATTACCAAAACCTGTATTGGCAGTTACCACACCTGAAGCTAAGGCAAAATTGGCTGTTTTGATATAATCTGCTGGTACGCCTCTTACGTTGAAATTACTTCCTATATTATGGTTTTGTGTTACTTCATATAAAGCTGTTAAGCCTACTCTGTGTTTTTGGGCAAATACTTTATCATAATACAATAAGTGTTGGAAGTTTACATCCCAGTATTCTGTATTTCTGATATCTGCACTTGATACGCTTTGATCTACCCCAGTATTTACAAAAGTATTTGGCGGAGCATAACCGTTAAAATGTACTTGGCTAAAGTTTAAACCTGCATTAAAACGATATTTTAGGCCATCTATGATATTGATTTCAGCATATAAACTATTGAAAGTTCTTAAAGAACGCTCGTTTGAAAGTATATCATCACCACGAGAAATAAGCGTTAATGGGCTGACAGCTTGTGCTTCAATCGTTCCTTTTTTAGGATTTAAATTAACCGTTCCGTCAGGATTATATGGTAATACCAAAGGAGACAAACGTACTAATTCTGTTGGAATTCCCCCTCCCGCTGGGTCATTTCTGTGTGTTAAAGTATTGATTGTATTCAAACCTATTTTTACACGTTTTCCAATTTTTTGGTCTAGTGTAGCACGGATAGTCATACGGTCAAAGTTTTGATTTGGCAAAATCCCTGTTTCATTGAAATAGCCAATTCCCATCCCATACTGAGTATTTTCTACACCACCCTGTAAACCAAGCTGATGACTTGTATTGAAACCTTGCTTGTACAATAAATCTTGCCAATCAGTAGAAACACCAGCGGCTAAGTTTGCTCTTTCTTCCTCTGTCAATGGATAAGCCGTAGTTCCAGCGCCCTGCGTATTATAAGTAGCAGAAAGCTCTTTGAATTTAGCATACTGTTCGCCATTCATTACGTTGTATTTGCCCATCATAGAGGTAATTCCGTGATAACCATCATAAGAAAACACTGGCTTACCAATTTTACCTCTTTTAGTGGTTACCAAAATAACCCCACCTGCACCACGTGAACCATAAATAGCCGTTGCAGAAGCATCCTTCAAAATTTCAATGTTCGAAATATCGTCGGGGTTAATGTCATTCAGCCCGCCATAAGGAATACCATCTACTACTACCAAAGGGCCATCTAAACCATCGCCATTACCAGTAGTCAACGAACGGTTACCACGAATACGGATTGACGCTTGGCTACCCGGAGTTGAGCCATTACTTACAATCGATACCCCCGCTGCTCTACCTTTCAACGAGTTCAAAAGGTTTGGCGCTGGAACTTCTTTTAATGTTGCTTCTGTAACAGATACAACAGAACCAGTAATGTCTCTTTTTTTCTGAGTACCATATCCTACCACAATTACCTCTCCGAGTTCTCTGGTATCAGTCAATAAAACAACATCAATAACCGTTTTTGTACCTACACTAATTTCTTGTTTTACATAACCAATACTTGTAATAACAATCGTAGCATTCTTTGGCAAACTGTTAAAGCTATATTCACCATTGCTATTGGCAACAGTACCGATATTTGTTCCTTTAACTAATATCGATGCGCCAGGCAACTCTTTTCCAGCATCTGTTGTGATTCGCCCCTTTAATGACTGAGCGCTTGCGGTGAAGCTCGAAATTGACAAAAGTAGAATAAACCATACCAGAAAATATGGAATGTTCTTCCGCTGAAAAATAAGATAGTCGAATTTTTTCATAAGAAATGTTAATATGATTGTTTTGATAAAATATTTAATCTTCTTGAGAAAGAAGACGTTTTTGACGGTGTAAAGTAAGTAGATGATAGAAAAATTGTACGGCACATATTACCAATATTGATTCACAAATGTTCAAAATGACTAAAAATTATCAAATTTTAACAGCTAATATTACAAAAAGCAGACTTTTCAGGCTAAAGTTTGGACGAAATTTGATTTTTTGTCGATGATTAAAGCAAATGTATATCATGCTATCGCCACAGTAAGCTATCCCAAAAAGTAGCCTCTTAAACAAGAAAACACAGAAAAGCGGTCAAAAAATTAATTTTGACCGCTTTTCTGTGCCTACAAATCACTTTATTCAGAGCGCAATTCTGTAAGAAGTAGCTGGCTTGAACTGTTTCAAGGCTTTTAACCCTGAACAGAAACCGTTTTTTTACTCGATTACGATTCCATGATTTCTTCAAAAGTGAGTACTTTTTTGGTAACGTCTCTCTTTAATTGGATATATTGCGACGGTGAAACATGGTATTTTGCCTTGAAAGCTCTAGTAAAATAATTCGGATTCGAAAAACCCACTTCATAACCTACATGAGAAATTTTCATATCGCTTTTTTCCAACAGCATGGCTGCCCGCTTGAGTTTTATTGAACGAATAAATTCAACGGGTGTTTCGCCTGTTAGGCTCAGAATCCTATTATAGAGTGTTCCTCTACTGGTATTCATTTTTTTACTTAATTCAGTAATCGATAAATCAGGATTACTGATATGGTCTTCTACGTACTGAGAAATTTTTAATAAGTACTTTTCATCCTCCGAAACAAATTCCTTATCAGGTACTTCAAGACTGATGTGCTTTTCGTAAATGTCCTTAAAAGTACTTTTTAAACTAAGTAAATTATTGATTTTGATACTTAATAACTGAAAACTAAACGGTTTGGTGAGGTAATCGTTCGCACCTGTTTCTAGTCCTTTCAATTGATGAATTTGCTCTGACATCACCGTTAGTAAAATAACAGGAATATGCTTGGTTCGGGTATCAGCTTTAATTTTTTTAACTAAACTTATACCATCCATATTTGGCATATTGATGTCGCTCACGATGATTTCAGGGTGAGTAGAAAGTGCTTTTTGCCAAGCTTCTTTTCCGTCTGAGGCCTCAATGATTCTGTATTTTGCTTTCAGGCTTTCTCGCAGATATTTTCTTAAATCTTCACTATCATCTACTAATAATACTAGAGGTTTATCAATTTCAGAAAACGCCAACGATTCGTCTTCTTTTTGTGGATAAATGTTCATTACTTCATCGAGTACCAATAAAGTATTTGAGCTGGCTGTCTGTGCGATTTCAAATAATGGTAAATAAACTGTAAAAACACTTCCTTCTCCTTCTTGGCTTTCTACTTTAATCGTTCCGCCATGAAGTTTCACAAACTCTTGGGTGATAGATAGCCCAATGCCACTTCCTTGATTAAGAATATTGGTGTTATTATTTACTTGATAAAATCGATCAAAAATTTTATCAAGTGCATCTTCTGCTAAACCAATGCCATTATCACCAATAATGAGTTTGATGCCATTTTCAGCATCCGTTTTTATGTGACAATATACCTTACCGTACTCGTTTGTGAACTTTATAGCATTCGAAAGTAAATTGAGCAATACTCTTTCTATTTTGTCTTTATCAAAAGTGGTATAATAGGTATTAATGTCACTGTTAAAGTCAAGGTGTATATTTTTTCGTTCAGAAATGTACTTAAAGGAATCAAAAATTTCTTTTGCTACAACAATTAAGTCACTTTCAGTAGGATTTAACTTTAGCTCATTGTCTTCAATCTTACGGAAATCCAACAGTTGGTTTACAAGGTTTAATAACCTTTTGGCATTTCTATTAATGAGGTTGAGGGTATCAACTTTCTCAACATCTTTTTCCTTCATTAAAAGGTTTTCGATAGGATTCAGAATAAGTGTTAATGGTGTTTTTAGCTCATGACTAAGATTAGTCAAAAACTTAACCTTCAACTGCTCCAATTCCATTTTTCTTTCCGCTTCTGTTCTTTCTTTTTCGATTAAATGTTTTACATCACGGCGTTCTTGCTCTAAAGCAAACTCATATCTCAGTTTCTGGATGGCTCTTCTTCTGAGCGTCCAGAATGTCATGGCGATGATTAGACAATAGCCAAAATAAGCATAGTAAGTTCGCCAAAAAGGCGGGTTCACAATGATTTCAATTACTTTTTCGGGGGTATTCCAAGAGCCGTCCTCACTTTTCGCTTTGAGCCTAAATTTGTATGCGCCAGGGTCAAGGTTTGTATAAACGGCTGTATTAACAGCGCCAACATTGTTCCATTCTTTATCAAAGCCTTCAAGCATATACTGATACTGGCTTTCTTGTGGGGCAGTATAGTTGAGTGCAACGAAATCTAAAGAGAAATTCTGCTTATAGCTCAATTCAATCTCTTTGGCAGTAGCAATGGGCTCTTTGATTTCTGCATTTTCGGCTGGTATGATACTTTTGTTGGCAATTTTCAAATCAGTAAATACTAGCGTTGGAATATTTCTGTTTTGATAAAGATATTTTGGATTAAAAAAGTTAAAGCCTTCGTTTCCGCCAAAATACATTTCACCAATACTTGTTTTAATACCTGCTCCTGTTTTAAAATTACTTTGCTGAATACCATTATGGTGCGTGTAGTTTTTAAAGATTTTCTTTTGTGTATCAAATACACTGATACCTTTATTGGTACTTACCCACAACTTGGCGCCGTCGTCTTCTAATATTTTATAAATTACATCATTAGCAAGTTGATGCTTTATACTATACTGATGGAATTTTTTACCTTGTTTATCGTAAAGACATAAACCACCCCCCAAAACGCCTACCCAAATTCGCCCGCTCTGATCACAATGAATTGCCTGAACAATATCGAGCGGAAGATTGCTATTGCCACGATTGAATATCTCAATCGTATTTTGTGTTGGATTGTACATTGCCAAGCCACCACCCAGTGCACCTATCCACAAATTTCCTTGTTGATCTTCTTCAATTACTGAAACATATCCATTTCTTAAGATATTTCGGGTATTTGCTTGGTATAAAATATCGCTAAAATGTGTAACTGTACTTTTTTTAATATCGTATTTATAAAGCCCGTTGCCATTGGTGCCAATCCAAATATTGCCCACCTTATCTACTTTTAAACAATTAATCGGAATATCACTAGGGTCTGTTTTACTTTTTGGAATGTTGATATTGATTAGTTTGTTGTTTGCCAACTGAATAACAAATATGCCATTCAGAGAAGTACCTACCCACAATTTTCCCGCTGAATAGGCCAAAGTGGCAATAGCGCCTTTTGTATAGTCACTTAAACCGAGTGGAATTTTCTTGATGAGCTTGGTGGTTCTATTAAAAACATTAAGCCCGTTTTCTTCTGTACCAATATAGATTTCACCTGTTGGGCTCTCGGCAAACGCTGAAACAGCACCAGCACCAAAACCTTTTACATCTAATGGATTAAGCCTCACATGATTAAAAAACGCCAGATTGGTGTCATATTTATTTACGCCACCTTGTGCTGTTCCAATCCAGTAAATTCCTCTATCATCTAAATAAATATCTTTGATAGACCGCCCCACGAAACCACCAATACCGCTATATCGTTGTGAAGCAAATTTATCAATCCGAAAAATATTACCTGTTTTCGGATTAAAGATACTCAGTCCGTCATCTGTACCAACCCAAATTTTCTCGTCCTTATCAATCGCAATTTTGTAGATTCCATTATTACTAAGTACCTGTGAATCAGAACTATTTACTTTATAATGAAAAAAATCCCCTGTTTGGGCATCCATTTTATTGAGGTCTTCGCCAGTACCAATCCACAGATTTCCTGCTTTGTCTTCTACAAAAGTTCTGACAATATCATTTGAAATACTACGAGGATTTTGCTCATCGTGCATAAAGCGAGTAAAATTCCTTGTTTTTGGATTAAACAGATGCAAGCCTGCATTTGTACCAACCCAAATCTGCTTTTTTTTGTCTTCGTAAACACTCAAAATTACATTTGAGTTTAACCTATCTTTCTTTAACGAATTAGCTTTGTAACCAATAATCTTTTTTGTTTTCGGATTAAAACAATACAGCCCGCCATAAGTACCAACCCAAATATTTCCTAGATGATCTGCCTCTAGGCTTCTAATCCAACCAATCTTACTAAAATCATAATTGATAAAATTATTTGAACTTCTATTGTACAAAGAAAGCGTAATGTTGCTGCCTACCCATAAATTACCGTCTTTGTCTTCTTGCATAGCCATTACTACACCTCTTCCCAGAGTCGAAGAATCTGTTTCGCTGTGGCGATACACGACAAAGTTTTGTCCATCAAATTTATTCAAACCATCGTCTGTTCCGAACCACATAAAGCCATACTTATCTTTCAAAATGGTATTCACGGAATTAGATGACAGCCCGTTTTTACTATTAAGATTAATAAAATTATAGTTTTTGCCTTGTCCAAATGATAGTTGAAATGATAATAATAAAAATATAAAGAGGTTTCTAGTTATCATGGCTCATCTCGTTATTCACACTATGAAAAAAATATACACTACTTGAAAAACAGATATTTATAATATTCTCCAATCAATTTTACTGACATTACTTTAGATTTTTTCTGAAATAATCTATCATAAAAAATATTTTTCTCGCTAAAAATGAAGACATTGAAAATGTGTAAAATAGACACAAATGTACAAATATACTTTGTCAAAATCGCAATATTATTCAAAATAATACCCTTAAAATATAATTTAGAACAAATGTATCCATAAAATGTTTGCTTTTGTGCTAGTCTAAAAACAGTACTATTTAATAATTTCTACAATCATTTATCTATTTCTAAGAAAGCAATTTATATCTTTGATTGATTACTTCAGCAATTTTTTGTGCTAAGAAGGATATTTTAGAAACTCAAGAATTAACTTATTATCCATGAAAAAAGTACTTATCTCGCTAATGCTGTTTACTTCGGTGGCTGTGGCATTTTTTGCCTTCAGGCCCCAAAAACAGAAAAAACCTAATATCGTATTCATCATGTCCGACGACCACGCTTACCAAGCAATCTCGGCTTATGACAAACGCCTCACCCAAACGCCCAACATTGATAGAATCGCTAATGAAGGAATGCTTTTTACCAATGCTTGTGTAACTAATTCAATTTGTGCTCCTTCTCGTGCTGTAATTCTGACTGGAAAACATAGCCACATTAATGGTAAAATTGATAATTACTTTCCTTTCGATAGTACAAATATTACTTTTCCACAAATACTTCAAGCCAATGGTTATCAAACAGCAATGTTTGGCAAATTACATTTCGGAAATAACCCTAAAGGATTTGATGAATTTCAAATTTTACCCGACCAAGGAGATTATTATAATCCCGACTTTATCACTAAAAAAGAAGGTAAGAAAAAATTGTTTGGCTACGTTACCGATATTATTACTGACCTGACAATCAATTGGTTGAAAAACGAAAGAGACGAAGATAAACCATTCTTTTTAGCCTATTTACACAAAGCTCCGCATAGAGAATGGTTGCCTGCACAACGCCATTTTAAGGAGTATTTACAGAAAACTTTTCCAGAACCTACTACACTTTTTGATAATTATGAAGGTAGAGGAAGGGCTTCAAAAGAAGCTGAAATGAACCTGCTAACGCACATGAATTGGGCGGGAGATTCAAAAGTATTTCCCGAAAATATGCAAAAATTGGGAATCAAAGAGTCGCATGGGTACGACATCCGTTTTTATAACAATACCGTTGGCAGAATGAACCCTGAACAAAGAAAAGTTTGGGATGAGGCTTATGGAAAAATGAATGAAGACTTCGTAAAGAAGTATCCGACGATGACAGAAAAAGAGAAAATGCAATGGCGTTATCAGCGATATATGCAGGATTATTTGGGCTGTATTGCTTCGGTGGACGATGGCGTTGGGAAAGTATTAGATTTTCTGAAACAAAATAATTTAGAAGAAAATACGATTGTCGTTTATACTTCTGACCAAGGTTTTTACTTGGGTGAACATGGTTGGTTTGACAAACGTTTTATTTTTGATGAATCTTTCAAAACGCCACTTTTGGTAAAATGGCCGATGGTTGTAAAGGCTGGTTCAAAAAATACGCAAATGGTTCAAAATCTCGACTTCGCCCAAACTTTCCTCGAAGCCGCTGGTATCAAAGCCCCAAGTGATATGCAAGGCGAAAGTTTAATTCCGATTTTGAAAGGAAAAGGTAAGAATTTTAGGGATGCAGCCTATTATCACTATTACGAATATCCGAGTGTGCACATGGTGAAGCGTCATTATGGAATCGTTACTGAAAAATATAAACTCGTTCACTTTTATTACGATATCGACGAATGGGAATTATACGACCGAAGCAACGATAAAAATGAAATGAAAAATGTTTATAACGACCCAAAATATGCGGCAGTTAAGAAAGAGTTACATCAAAAATTAGCACAACTTCGGGTCAAGTACAAAGATTCTGAAACACTTGATAAAAAATATATTGAAAAATATAAGGAATTGGAAGCCAACGGGAAAATCTTTAGGTAAACAATTTATCCTCAATTCACGAATAGATTGTGAATTGAGGATAAAATTCAAAAGTAGTCTTACTCAAATACAATCACAAAGCCGTCATTTCCTTTCAGCGTGATATTCAATTGACCATCAGCAGGAATAACAAGCGAATTTTGTTCAAACGAAGGTTCATTGACCACAACATTACTTCCCGACTTAATGATTCTTCCTTTTTTATTTTTGAAGGCACTCAAATCTAAACTAAGCGGTTTTTCAATATTTTCTCCGTTAATGCCTGCTACATACCATTTTCCTGCCGATTCTCTGGCTACAACATACAATTTGGCTGGATAACCATCTATAAATTTGACGTTATCCCAAGTATCTGGCAAGTTTCTTAAAAAGTCTTTTACAAATTCTGGTACGTGTTTCATGCCTTCTGGGCGTTCAGCATAATGCTGTATGCCCGACAAGAAAACCACAGAAGTAGCCAATTCAAAAGCCGAAGTAGTTACTCGTTTGATACGAGGGATTTTGTACAAATTCATGGGTGTAAAATCCATTGGGTCGAAAGCATTACGAACCATCGCAATCATAACCGAATGTTCTGGCGCTTTATTGGCTGCATACTGCGAGAAAGTAATCATTTCGTAGCCATCAACTGCCTCGGTGGTCATCAAGTTTGGATAAGTACGGTGCAAACCTCTTGGCAAAGTAGCACCATGAAAATTAACCAATAAATGATAAGTAGCCGCATCTTCCAAAATATCTTGATAATAATTAATCATGGATTGACCATCGCCTGCAAAAAAATCGACTTTGATGCCTTTGATACCCATTTTTTCGAGTTTACTAAACTCTTCTACACGACTTTGATGCGTCAGTAATTTATCTTTTGGCGTAAATTTTACCGTATTCCAGCTCCCGGCCGAATTATACCAAAGCAATACTCCTACATTTTTTGTTTTGCCATAGTCAGCCAATACTTTTACCGAATCATAGCCAATCGTAGCATCCCAATTGGCATCTATCAAGCAATATTGCCATTTCATATCGGCCGCAAAATCTATGTATTTTTTCTGTGCTTTAAAAACGGTGGAATCATCTTTGTCTAAAATCCAACTCCATGATGATTTACCCGGTTTGATAAAAGCAGCGTCCATTTTTTTAGCAGGTAATGCCAAATCAGTTCCTAATGTTGACTCAGAAACAGTTTTTAAGCTTCCAATTACAATGATTCTCCAAGGCGTTTTCCAAGGCAAAGCCGATTCTGGATTTAGCGTTGGCTTGCCATTGGTGAATACTTCAGGACTTTGTGGAAAATTGATTTTGTATTCACTATCAGGTGATTTTTGTTGTAAAGCCGTACCACAATAAGTTCTGTCTAATGCAGCTTCAGTAATCATCAACCAAGTATTATTAGTTTTGAACAAAGCAGGATATATCCATCCGTTAGCGCCTGGGGCAGGCTTTCCTGTAGGAATATCTATTTCATAATGAGCCTCATAAGAAGGATTGGTATGTTCAAAACCAGTTTGAGCTTCCGTTTTGGGCTGAAGCCAAGCTCTTGAACCTTCATTAAAATGAAAACTGGTTGCTTCGGCTGTAATTTTCTTAATCTCGGTAGATTTTTCTGGAAATTCATAACGAAAAGCTACGCCATCATTTGATACCCGAAATACAATATTCATTTTTTTGCCTGAAGCCGTTTTAGTTTCCCATACTTTTTCGGTAGCGATATAAGTGATATTGCTTTTTTTGGCATTATTAGTCTGATAGTTGTCTTTTACTGTTTTATCAGCAGATACTTTTATTAATTGAAGATTCTTTGAAAAATCTTCATCTTCACGGATTACACCTAATTTTGACTCACGGAGTACGGTTTCACCCTTGTATGCAATGCTGTAAGAGGCTTGTTTTACATCGCAAGTTACAACAATGTTCTTGTCGGGACTTGCCACGAGCGAGTTGGTGTTTTGAGCTTTACTGCTTACATAAAATAAGCTCAATGCTATTGAAAAAATCAGTTTATGTTTCATTTTAAATAAATTGACAAGTATTTTTTTAAAATAGGTTTACCCCAAAAAGTCAATATCTAATCAAAAAGTATCATTAGATATTAACTTATAGGATATTTATTTGAATAATATCTGTGAAAACAAGAAAATATCGTGTCGCCAAACTGGCCAAGTATGTCCACCAGCGTATTCACTGTATTTGTATTTTACACCCATCTCATCAAATTTTTTCAACATAATTTGACAATTGGCATGAGCAATATCTTCTTTCCCTCCCATCGAAACCCATAATTCTTTAAGGTTTGTATTGATGGTTGAAGCATTGTTTTTCATAAATTCATACTGAGGATCAGACAGTTTGGTATTATTTGCCCACCATCCAGAGCTAAACACGCCCAAGTAAGAAAACATATTGGTATTTCTGATACCTGCATAAAGTGTTTGTAAACCACCCATCGATAAACCAGCCAAAGCACGGTTTTTAGCATCTGTTTCTACTTTGAAATTACTTTCTACAAAAGGGATAGCTCCATTTTTTAACTCATTTTCAAAAGCTCGTAATTGTACTTCGCCAAAACCCGCTACGCCACCGCCATTACCATAAAAGTTACCGTCGAGCATCGCAATAACCATTGGTTTTGCTTTTTGTTCGGCTATCAAATTATCCAAAATTAGGTCGGTACGGCCTTGTGTTGCCCAACCACGTTGGTCTTCGCCACCACCATGCAAAAGATACAAAACAGGATATTTTTCGGTAGATTTATCATAGCCCGGTGGCGTATAAACGTACATTTCACGCCATGAATTAGTGGCTTTTGAGAAGTACTTTTTGATACGAACGTCGCCGTGAGGTACGTCTTTTAACGCATAAAAACCACCTTCTTTGTAGGGAATTTCGATGCCACTTGCTTGGCGACTCATACCGTAAAAAGTTTCGCTGGAAGGGTCGGCAAGAGCAACATCATCAATTAACAAAGAGTAATAATGAATACCTCGGCTAATAGAATCTGTGGTAACGTGCCAAAAGCCGATACTATCTTTTACCATATCATATTTTTTCCCTAAATCAATCTGTACTTTTTGAGCATTCGGAGCTTTTACTTTGAATACCACACGGTTATCAGGTAGAATCTGAGGGTACTGAGCATTACGGATATTGGTACTGGCAGGAGTACCCAAAATGGTGTATTTAGTGAAAGAAGCTACATCTACAGGTTTAAACAAAAACTGTGAGTACATATACAAACCATTTTTCCAAACCTTAAAGTCGTGTCCGCCGGGTTCTAAATAGTAAATGTGTGGCACATCGTTTTGGTATAAATAATCATGAGTACGCTTACTAAATGAAAGTAAACCATCACTATCACCACATGAAATCCACAAAAGTTTGAGTTTCTTTTTAGCTTCTTCAGGATTAGGCACTAATTCTTGTGGTACTTTGGTATTAGGAGCAGATGAAAAACCGCCAACCCATGCAAATTTGTCTAAATTACCCAAACCAAAATTCAACTATTGTCCGCCGCCCATCGAAAGCCCAGCAATAGCACGGCTTTCACGGTCTGTTAAAGTCGGATAACTTTTTTCAAC
>JACCDS011345223.1_pt1 | contig 15862 bp, 10 predicted proteins | sample 7446441 | NCBI WGS metagenome assembly JACCDS01 (sample SAMN15323445, study PRJNA562643) | freshwater metagenome | isolation source: river surface water | place: USA:Blue River Watershed | collected 2017-08-17
CGCCGTAGCGTGCACCCAGGAAGTCGGGGATGGTGAACTGGCCAAACTTGCGCAGGTAAGGTGCCAAAAACAGTGCCACCAGACAGTAGCCGCCGGTCCAACCCAATATAAAAGCCAAGCCACCGAAACCGGTGAGGTACAGCGTACCGGCCATACCGATTAAGGAGGCCGCCGACATCCAGTCCGCTCCGGTTGCCATGCCATTATACATGGCAGGAACGCGCCGCCCGGCGACATAGTATTCCGCCGCATCGCTGGTGCGGCTCATCACGCCAATGCCCGCATACAGCAGCACCGTCGCGGCCAGAAACAGGTAACCAATCCAATTTTTTGGCAGGCCCATCTGTTCCATCACCGCCAACACCAGCACGAACACCACAAACCCGCCGGTGTACCAGCCATAGACCTTGTTTAGGCCTTTTTTAAAGTCGCTTTGCGACTGATTCTCTGCGCCAAACATGCCCATTATTCTTCTCCTTCGGCCACACCGTATTCGGTGTCGAGTTTGTTCATATGGCGCGCGTAGTACCAGATAATCAGGCAGTACACCACCAAAGCGCCTTGCGCGGCAACCCAAAAGGAAAATGGCCAGCCAAAAAAGCTAAACGTCAAATCACGGGCATAAAACACGACGACAAAGGTTACGAAGAACCATATCCCCATTAACAGGGCAGTAATTCGCAGGTTTTTGCGCCAGTATTCATGGTGCTTGTCAGTTAATTGCATGGTATTCTCCTCTGGTGAATGAAACAACGACAGACCCATCAACTTCAAACCAAGCCGCCAACCTTTAGCCCGGTTTCGCGCTCCAGTTGCGCCGCCACCTTGGGTTCAAAACCCTTCAAGTGGCGGATTACTGCTCTTGCTTGTTCAGGCTGCTGTAAATCGACGTGCACCCGGGCCATTTGATACCAGCCAAACGGGCTCATCGGTTGCAATGTGGTGTTGCGCTGCAAGGCGGTTAACGCTTCGTCCAGGCGCCCCTGCCGGATCAAGACCAAGCCCAGTCCATACCAGGCACGATCCATTTTTTCTTCCAGCGCGATTGCGGCGCGAAATCCTTGTTCTGCCAGCGCAAGCTGCCCCAGTTGTTCTGCCACAAAGGCGTGATTGAAGTGGGCGTTCGAGAGATGCGGTTGCAGTGCCAACACTCGGGCGTAGTAGTCCAGTGCAAGCGCGGGTTGGGCATTTTTCAGTGCGTCATAAGCCAGGCTATTCAACGCAAGCACATCGTTTGGCGCGCGCGCCAGTATCTGCAAAAAAACCTCTTTTGCCTGGGCGCGCAACCCGACCAATAAAAACGCTTTGGCCCGCCACACCAGCAGCGCGCGTTGTAGCTTGGTTGGCAGCATGGTTGAGGGGGATTGCTCTAGCTGGTTCACTGGCATACGCCTGCCCCCAACTGAAAACACAAATCAATTTTTAGCTTCACCAGCAGCACCCACGCTACCAGCAACCAGCTTACGGTTGCCAATGGAATATGCTGATCCAAAATGATTTTGGGGCTGACCACGCGGGTTAGCCACAGCGCGGGTTTGGATGCCACGTCCAACAACTGCCAAAACACATTGGTCTGGCGTTTGATACCGGCCAACAGACCCAGAACAAAGCGCCCCGCAATAAACATGAGGGACAATTCAATCAAACTTTTCAAGATAATTACTATCAGCAACATGCCTAATATGCCCCCTAAAAAGTGACGCCAAATCTGCTTACATGGCGCTTGCCGCGCAATGCCTTTGCTGGTCGGCGGCTTGACAAAAAACCTTGCCGAATAGGAAATCTTAGCCGCCTAACCGAAGTATTCTACTCCAGCGCCATGAGCAAAAACGCAGTTTGCTACACAATCAGGCACAATCAGGCACAATCAGTCACGAGCAACCACAATCACGCTGCTCCGCTGGCATGACAAGTTCATTTTGCAATCATGAGTGGGGTGCGATATCCTTCTGCCATATCCATAATTTTGGGGAATACCATGGCAACTAGTATCGTATTTATCAAAAACAGCGCGCAAGCCGTGCGCTTACCTGCCGACTGCCGCTTTCCCGACGAGGTGACCGAGGTAGAAGTGCGTGTCCATGGCAAGGAACGTATCATTTCGCCAGTTGGCCAAACATGGGACAGCTTCTTTTTGAACGGGCCGACGGTCAGTGATGATTTTTTACAAGAACGTGCTGCGCAAGAACAAAGCCCAGGGGATGGCATTGTGGAACAGCCACAGAACGGCCACAGCCGAACCACCATGTTACGGTAAAATATCGCCACGCACAGCCTACCCTACAGGATCATCATGCACAACCCTCCGAATCCAGATCAATTCTTGCAGCAATGCCGCACCTCCAGCAGCGTGGCCCATGACAGTTTTGTCCAGTTGCTGGCCCGGCTCGACCGGCCCGATACCCGCACTGAAGCTGGCAAGCTGTTGCACGGCATTGTGCGCCGCTATCGCGAGCTTGAGACAAGCGATGCGGTGGCCGGCACCCCGGCGCAGGTAGAGAATCTGAATTTTTCTTGCAACCGGCTGGCTGTTAGCGCCGCTGGCGAGGCGCTGCGCAATTTGGAACTGTTGCAGTTCCCCAGCAGCTTTAGCCCGGAAGAATGGTCGTTCACGTTTTACGAAGGGCTAACCCGCTACCCGGTGGCCGAGTTTCACGAGCGCAGTGTGATTGAACTCGGTTGTGGCAATGGCTGGATTACGCTGGCGCTGGCGCTACGCTGCCAACCGAAGTTAATTTATGGGGTCGATATCAATCCAAAGGCGATTGTGCTGTCGCGCCTAAATCTGTATTTAAATGCGCTCGATGCGAATGGCCATTTGATCCCGGATTCGGAAGGCAAGCACTTGCTGGAGCGGGTGCGCTTTGCTGAATCGGATTTATTGGGTCATTTTATCCAGAGCGATGGCCAAGGCAACTTTGTGCCAGACATTATCGTGGGCTGCATTCCGCAAGTGCTGAACCCGGATTCAGATGCCCTGCTCACCATTGTGCCGGGCCAAACCAGTGACGAGCACCTGTATTCGCTGAGTAATTATTGCGACAAGCAAGGCTATGTGGAAGATCAGTTTGGCCTCGGCCTGATTGCGCGCGCCATGGAAGAAGCGGTCAGCCTGATGCGCCCCACCGGCAAGCTGATTTTAAATCTGGGCGGTCGGCCCGGCGCGCACGTGCTGGAACGGATGTTTTTGCGGCGCGGCTTTAACTTGAAAAAAATCTGGCAAACCAAGGTTGGGCAGGCGCAGGATACCGATATTTTGGCGCTGGTCAACATCGAAAAAAGCACCAGCCACCGCTTTGAGTTTTATATGTCGCACCACAGCGATGAACCAATCAGTGCCACCACCGCTTGGCGCTATGCCCAAACCGGCGGCCAAATATTTCATGCGCTGTCGGTGTATGAAGCCGAACTGGCATTCCCTTCCGCCGTGAAAACCGTATTGCACCAATTGCGCGGTGCCTCGTTTGAGCAGGCCCGTTCCAGTTTGGATTTGTCGTTTGAGGTGCGCGAGATTGCCGAAGAACGGCTGTCGTTTCTGGCCGATTTATCGACCCAACTGGCGCAAACCGTGTGCTTCCCTTACCTTGCCACCAGTGGCGATCTGGCGTTTCGGCAGCAGATCAGCGCCTTTTTGCGCAGCTATTACCGGGCCGAGTTCGAGCCGGAACAAATTCTGGTGGCCCCGACCCGGGCCGATGTATTGCACAACATGATCAGCGTGTACCATCCAGCCCGGATGTTGATCGATGCCATGCTGGCCCACAGCACCCGCTTGCCGCAGCAAGAAGGCGTGGAAATTATCGAAGCACCGCGCCGGGTCGAACTGTCGTGCCGCCTGATGGCGCAACTTAAGCCGCAATTGGTGATTACCGCACTGGCCGGGTTTGAACAGCAAAGCAGTCAGGCGTTTGCCCGGCTGGTAGAACAAAGCCAAAGCATACACAGCCTGCTGGTGGTCGATATTTCTGATAGTTTTGATCTCTCCAGCGAGCCAGGCACCAATGGCGTGTTGCAATACGTGAGCGAAAACGGCTTGCCCGCGCATGTGGTGCTGCTGTGTGGCTTGGTGAAAAATCGCGTGTATGCCGATTTGCAAGCCAGCTTTGTGCTGACCCAAAACAACCTGATCCTGCAACATCTGGAAGCGGCGGCAGAACTCGGTTACAGCCGCACCGCCTCGATGAACCAGCATTATTATCGCCGCCTGTTGCAAGACTTGCTGTATTTCCAGCGCCCGCAACGGCTCGAACAGCAGGCACATCGCATCGCACCGGACGAAGCGCGCGCCGCCGAATTGCCATTGACGCCCGGCGCACAGCAGGCCTTCATCCACCCGGCGATTACCACCAACCACTTGCCGATGGATGCGAATACGATTCGGCTTGATTATGGCGAAAACTGTCTGCCGGCACCGCAAACCCTGAAAGCGGCGCTGCTGGAGAGTTTTGTGCGGCAACACATCAGCGCTGATGAAACCGAGCTCGGCGCACCGCTGTTGCAATTGCTGGAAGCACGCTTTGGCTTGCTGGCCAAGGCCCCGGGCCACTTGGCCTATGGTGGCGGGATTGCCCCCCTGTTCGCCAGCCTGTGCCAACTGGCCGCGAAACAGGATGCGCTGTTGCTGATGCCGCAGGGCGGCTACGACAATTTTGCCGCCAGCGCAGTGTTTTATCACCTGGCCACCGAACAACTGGCCACCAGCGCAGCGGCGCAATTCAAGCTCGACCCGGACACGCTGGAAGCGGCCTGCCTGTCGCACCCAAACCGGACGCTGTATCTGTACCTGAATGGGCCGGTGGTCAATCCGACCGGCGCGCTGTATTCCGAATCCGAATTGCAGGCGATTTTTGCAGTGGCAGCGCGGCATCGGGTTACGGTGGTATTCGATACCATCTTCTGCGGGCTGGAATTTGTCGCACCAAAGGCGATGCAATTTGATCAGCGGTTTGACCCAGCCCTGCGCTTGCTGTTGCTGGGTGGCATTTCCAAGGAATTTGCCGCCGGGGGGCTGCGCTTTGGCTATGCGTATAGCCGGGATGCGGGCTTGATTGATTCCCTGCGCAACCTGCAAAGCCACAAGCCGCACACCACCTTGCTGTACACGGTAAAACGCCTGATCCAGTTGCAACTGGCGGGCGATGCCGGTTTGGCCGACGAACTGGCCCGGCAGCGCCAGTTGCTGCAACAACGCGCCACCCGCTTAACCGCCTGTCTCGAACGGTATGGCTGGGAAGTGCTGCCGTCCCAGGGTGGGCTGTTCATGGTTGCGGCACCGCTTGGCTGGCTTGGGCGCAGTTGCAGCTTTACCACGCCAGAGGGTGAGCAGACGGTTAGCCTGTCGGCCGACAATCTGGATCAGGCACTGTTTTACCGGGCCAACCTGTTGATCAACAACGCGATTTGGACCGGCTTGCCCGGTTATTGCCGGTTTGTGTTGTCGGTCAGCGAAGAAGAGTTTGTCGGCGCGCTGGCACGCCTGGAGCGCTTTGCCAGCCAAATTTGATGCGCACGCTGTATCGCTAATACTCGGCCCAGCGGCAAGGAACGAACCAGCCGCTGACCAGCAGTACGGTGACCATGGTGATCATAACTTGTATGCCCCCTGCCCGCTTGGCGCGCTGCGCCAGTACCCGCAGCGCCGCCGGTGTTGCGTATGACACAACCGGCAGTGGCTTTTTCGCACCATTTCCTTCGCATTAATTGACGGCCAACCTTTCCGGTGCCATCATAACTTCCAATTACCGAATTTATCCGTAGGACTTACGCAAAATTGTCCCAGCAAGGCGCGCTGCCGCAGGCAGTACGCCTGTACGGCAAGGCAGCGCAACGCCGCTGGGACGGTGGCCCGCTGGCCCGGTTTTGCGTAAGTCCTAATCCGGTCGGGCCAGTGCGAGGTGATGACTTTTGTCCCTTGCCTCTTGTTTCTCGTTGCTTGCATCCTCAGCCCAATATGGTCGGCCATGACCCCACTTGACTATCTGCGTTTTGAGCTTTCTCGGAAACCGGAATTTCTGGATCAAAAACTGCGCGTACATCAGCGCTTCATGTCGCTGATGGTAACCCTGGGCGCACTGACCGGCCCCATAATGTGGAGTTGGGACTATGTGACCGACCCGCTTGGCGCACAACAGACGATTACCTTGCGGCTCCTGATGTTGTGCGCCCTTGTCGGCAGTATCGGGCTGTGGTTTTTGAAAAGCCGGACGCAACTGATGCTGCTCACGTTTGGCATCATGCTCTGGGGCGAAATCGTGTTTATTGAAATTCTCAACACGCTATCTGGCGGCATGGTGCATGGTCTGGGCGGATTTTTATTCTTTTTGATTTTAAGCATCGTGATTTTGATTGGCTTTTCGTTGCAATTCAATCTGTTAGCCACGCTGACCATCACCGCCTTGCCACACCTGTACGCGGCCCTTGGCCATATCCCGAATTTCCCGCATGCCCAGTACGCGGTATTGGTCTGGCCAGCCGCGCTGATGACGGCCCTGATTCAGGGAGCCTTCAGCCTGACCTACAAATTGCGGCATGACGCCAATACTGCCTTGTTGCTGGCCAACAATGAATTGGCCAAAGCGGCCGAGGCCAATTTGCAGGCCTATCAACAGTTAAAGCAAATGCAGGCAAAACTGGTGGCACATGAAAAACTGGCCGCGCTCGGTTCGCTGGTAGCCGCAATTGCCCATGAATTAAATACCCCGATTGGCAATGTGTTGATGGTCAGTTCCACGTTGCAGGAAAAAACCGATGCCATTGCTGCCAACATGGCCAACAAAACCATGTTGCGCTCGGATTTGGCCGAGTATCTGGACGCCTGCCAGCAAGCCAATGCCCTGGTCATGCGCAATTTGAACAGTGCCGCCAGCCTGATTGCCAATTTTAAACAGGTGGCGGTTGATCGCAGCAGCATGTCTTGCCAACAGTTCGACCTGCGGCGCTTTTGCCAGGAAGCGATTGCCACCCGCCTAAGCCAGATCCATGGCGCCGGACACCAGCTCCAGCTTGAAATTGCCGATTCGATTATGATGCACAGCGACCCGATCCCACTCGGGCAAGTCCTGATCCACATTCTGGACAACGCCCTGCTGCATGCCTTTGCCGATGGACAAAGCGGACAAATCCGGGTATCGGCCCAGGTAATCGATGTCGAGTGGGTCAAGATACGCATTCTTGACAATGGTTGCGGGATAGCAGAAGCCGATCAAAAGCGGGTGTTTGAGCCATTTTTTACCACCCAAACCGGCCGCAGCGGCAACGGGCTAGGATTGCACATTTGCTACAATCTGGTAACCGCCCTGCTGGGTGGGCAAATTGGGCTGGAAAGCACACCGGGTCAGGGCAGTTGCCTGATTCTGGACTTGCCGCGCGATGCACCGTGCCTGACCGCACGCCAGATTGGGGCACAAGCGACCTGACGCACCACCCCACCCCGGCCAACGCACCAATTGAGCGCGTTTTCCGGTGGCAATTGGTGCATTGCAATAATTGCTACTGACCAAATCCGTGCGAAGTGCCCTAATTTGGCTCACCCCTGCCCCGCTCCGGCGGCACGCCTTGGCGCAACAGCGGCTGGCACGCCACTTGCATTGAGGGTAGCTGTGTGCAAAAACCCGTGCTTCTCCGGGTCTTGCGCCGGTTTCTGTGCTCAATTCGCCAACGGAAGGTTCATTATGCAAAAAGCATCATTCTGGAAGGTGGGGCATACCCCTACCCTGCTCTCTGCATTCCTGTATTTTGATTTGAGTTTTATGGTTTGGGTGATTCTGGGCCCGCTCGCTGTGCAAATCTCAAATGATCTGGCCTTGTCTCCGGCCCAAAAGGGCTTGATGGTGGCCACGCCGCTATTGGCCGGTGCGCTGCTGCGCATGGTGATGGGCGTGCTGGTCGATCATTTAAAACCGAAAAAGGCTGGCATTATCGGACAGGTGATTGTGATGCTGGCGCTGCTGTGGGCGTGGAAGGGTGATCTGTCGAGCTATCAGACCATGTTGACCCTCGGTATTATGCTCGGCTTTGCCGGTGCCTCGTTCGCTGTGGCGCTGCCGCTGGCCTCGCGCTGGTATCCGCCCGAACATCAGGGCACCGCGCTCGGCATTGCCGGGGCCGGTAATTCCGGCACCGCGTTTGCTGCGTTGTTTGCGCCGGGACTGGCGCTGATGTTTGGCTGGCAAAATGTATTTGGCCTGTGTTTGATTCCGCTGGCCGTGGCGTTTTCCGTGTATTTGATCTTCGCCAAGGATGCCCCAGCCTCGCCGCCACCGAAGGCGATGTCGGAATATCTGACCGTGCTGAAAGACAAGGACGCATGGTGGTTCATGTTTTTCTATAGCGTGACCTTTGGCGGCTTCTCTGGCTTGGCTTCATCGCTGACGATTTACTTTAATGGCCAATATGGCATTTCACCGGTCACGGCGGGTTATATGACGGCGGCCTGTGTCTTTGCCGGTTCGCTGGTGCGGCCGATCGGCGGGATTCTGGCTGACCGGATCGGTGGCATTAAAACGCTGTCACTGATGTATATTCTGGCTGGGCTGTTTTTGTTCATCGTCAGCTTTGGCTTGCCCTCGGCTGGCATGGCGGTTGGGGTGTTTGTGTTGGCGATGCTGGCCCTCGGTACCGGCAACGGGGCCGTGTTCCAGTTGGTGCCGCAGCGCTTTCGCAAGGAAATTGGCGTGATGACCGGCTTGGTTGGCATGGCCGGTGGCATCGGTGGCTTTTATCTGGCATCGAGCCTTGGCTATTCCAAGCAATTGACTGGCAGCTATCAGGTCGGCCTAACCATTTTCGCGACGCTGGCGGTGGTGGCCCTGATCGGCTTGTCACTGGTGAAAACCCGCTGGCGTACCACATGGGGCAGTGCCGCCATGACCAATGCCAAAATTTAACACGCTGTACCAAGGAGCGTACCATGCCGCTGGTGCTTGATGCCGGATACGCCAGCCAAACCGGCCCGCGTGAACGAAATGAAGATTTTGTCGGCATGGTCACGCCCAATGAACCAGAATTAACCAACAAGGGATTTATCGGCGCGATTGCCGACGGCGTTTCAGGCAACGAAGGCGGGCGCGAAGCCGCCGAATACGCGGTGCGCGGCTTGCTGTCAGACTACTTTGCCACGCCCGACACCTGGCCCGTGACGCAGGCACTGGATCGGGTATTAAAAGCGACCAATTCGTGGGTGCAGCAGCATGGCTCGATCCGGCGCGAACTGGCCGGAATGGCCACCACGCTCACCGCGCTGGTACTGCGCGGCCAGTTTTATTATTTTGCCCATGTGGGCGACAGCCGCCTGTATTTGTTGCGCGGCAAGGTTTTGCTGCGGCTGACCACCGACCACGTGTGGGATCGTCCGGAAATGCAGCATGTGCTGACCCGGGCCATCGGGCTGGATCGGCATCTAACGCTCGACCATGGCATGGGCGAACTGCGTGCCGGGGATGTGTTTGTGCTGGTGACCGATGGCGTGTGGGCCACGCTCAAGGAATATGATGTGCAGCACATTCTGGCGCAGCAGGCCGGGCTTGATGCTCAGGCGTGCGCCACGCAACTGGTGACGGCAGCGCTGGCGGCTGGCAGCCGCGACAATGCCAGCGCACTGGTGTTGCACGCCAAAACCCTGCCCGAGAAAGACTGGCGCGACACCCTGTCCGATTCGCAAAACCTGCCCTTGCCACCGCGCTTAAAACCCGGACAATCGATTGATGGCTATGTGGTCGATAGTGTGTTGCACAGCTCAAGCGCGACCCAGGTATACAAGGTCAACGCCAGTGGCGACAGTTTTTCCGCCCCGCTGGTACTGAAAACCCTGGCCCCGGAGCGCGCCAGTGACAGCGCGGCACGCAGCGCATTTGCCCATGAAGAATGGCTGGCGCGGCGGGTGGTGGCGCGCTTTTTTCCGCAGGTCATCACACCAAAGCAGCGCAATTACCTGTATTACCTGTCCACCTGGCATGCCGGGCATACTTTGGCACAGCGGCATGAGGCGGGTGCCCATTTTACCGTGCCGGAATTATTGGCGCACGGTGAAAAACTGGTGCGAGCGGTGGCCGCGTTGCACCGCCGCTCGATCATCCACCGCGACATCAAACCGGGCAATATCCATTTGGGTGATGATGGCCAATTGCGCCTGCTCGACCTGGGCGTGGCCCAATCCGGGCGCGAAACCGATGGTGCGCATCTGGCCCCGCAAGCGGGCACCCCCTCGTTTTTGGCACCGGAACAATTCGAGAATGCCCCGGCCAGTGTCCAAACCGATTTGTATGCGGTGGGCGTAACGCTGTATTTCTTACTGACGCGCCACTACCCATATGGCGAAATCGAACCATTTCAGCACCCGCGCTTCGGCGACCCGGTGCCCCCCTCGCGCTACCGGCCTGATTTGCCGCTGTGGCTGGAAAATGTGTTGCTCAAAGCCGTAGCGCGCAACCCAGCGCAGCGTTTTGAGACGGCAGAAGAGTGTTTGTTGGCACTCGAACGTGGTGCCAGCGCACCGTTGCTGCCACCCGGCCCGACTCCGTTGCTGGAAAAAGACCCGGTGGCGGTGTGGCGTGCAGTGGCGCTGGTGTCGGTGGTGATGAATGTGTTGTTGCTGTATTTGTTGGTGGTGCGGTAGTCAGGCCAAAACAAGGCCAAATCACCCCGTTAGTGCTACCCAAAGCGCATGCCGAACAGACCACCATCATCGGTCGCATCGGTAATGCGTGGCGTCAGCACATAGGCGTTCAAATCAAAACCAGTTAGGGTTTCTTTGAATGCATCATCTTCGTTCATCGTCACAATGTATTGAAACCCGACTTTCTGCGCCAGTTCGGCACCAAGATGCAAGGCGCTGATCACTTGCCTGCCATCCACACCGTCAAACAAATGGCTGTCATGCACCAAAAACCCCGGCCCAATGCCGCGCTTTGCGCATAATTGCATCAACATCATATCGAAACAAAAAATCTGCATGTTCTGGATGCCCTTGCTACGCTTGCCCTGCATGGGAAAGGCAAACACCGGGCCATTTTCCCCCACATCAATGGTCATGCTGCCCGCCGATTCGTACAAGCGTTGCGAAATGGCTTCAAACGTCAAAATTGCCTCATCGAGCCTGGCACGTTGCTCGGTAAAATCGCGGCGCAGGCGCAGCATCAAATTGCCACGCTCAATTTCCAGGCGATTCTTGCTGCCTTCCAGTTGCTCCGCCGCCTCAAAGCGGCGACGCAAGGCTTCAACTTCCGCTTCCAGCCGTCCAAGCTCGCCTTGCAAACGGGAAAATTGATCCAGCGCGCCATGGCTTTGCAAAATGCCCATAAGCTCACCGCGCCGCCGATCCAAAGTAGTCTGTTCTGTCTTGCGCGCCTCAATCCGAAGTCTGGCGGCGCGCAACTCGCCATCCAGATAGTCCTTGCGGTTGCGCAGCACCGACTCATGAAAACTGGCGACCTCTTCATAACGCCGGGTAACCAGTTCCGGCAGCACAATACCTGCTTCCCGATACACTGCGCTCAAATCGGCCATGGCTGGTGGCACTTCGCTGGCAAGCGCGGCCTCCAAATCAGCAATGCTGGACAAATCGAGCATGTTTTCATCGGCCAAGGCATTGAGGCGGCGCGTCAGATCATTGCTTTCCTGCTCCAGTTCCCGATATTGTGGCAATACCTGAAAGGCGGCAATGTCGGTACGCAGGCGATTAAGCCGCGCCTGTCCCAGGGTTAATTCGGTGCGCAAATCGGCCACCTTGCCGATGATGCTACCAAATGCGCCCTTACCGACCGCCTTCTTTAATTCCTGCAAGGTTTTTTCCTGGTCGCGCACGGCCTGCCAATCACGTGCAAGCTGCCAATCCAGATTCAGCAAAAACAATATTGCCGATTGCACATCGCCAGTTTGTTGCATGGCCGCATTTTTCAACGGCTCAATAAAGGCATGGCTGTGTTCGCGCCGGGCAAAATAAGCAATCAGGTTACGAAACGTGGGCGGCCTGCCCCCGGCAGCTTCCAGCGTTTGCAAGCCGAACATCTGCTGCCCCAACAGGGCACACCACTCGTCAACGCCATACGCCACCGTGCTGCCATCGGGCCGGGTGACTTGCAGCTTCGGCGTGCGCCCTCCCGTCCGCTCCACCCGTGTGCGCCCGGCGGGCAGGTCGAAGCACATGCCAAACGCATGCTCTTGTAATTGCGGCAGGCGAAAAATCGAGTCCTTGCCAGCCACAGCCCCGAGCAGGAAATGCATGATTTCAACCAAACTGGTTTTACCCGCCCGGTTGCGCGTCTGCTTGGAGGTCGCATCCCGGTTTTTTTGCGCCAATAAAATATTCAGGCCGGATTGCCAACCTTCAATGTTCTTAAAACCGGGCAAGGTACTGTAAATAGCATCAATCATGCTTGACTCCTGCTCACCCGTCCGTCTTGCAACTCCACCGCACCAATCGTGTACAGCAGCCCAAGCGCCAAAACGAACCAATCGTAACTCAAGTGCCAAACGTCATCGACTGTATCCGGCGGGTGCTGGATCTCGTCCCACAGGGCCGAAACGGTTTTAGGGCGCGCCAACAACTGCAATACCTTGGCCCCCACGGTCAACAAGGCGCGCTCTTGTGGCAAGTGCTTGGACGGCAAAATCATCGTGCCTCCATGGTTTTGGCATCTTCAAAAATCTCGCATTGGTCAAACAAATACGCCATGACCGCCAACACGGCCGCCTTGTGCGCCGTGATCGCAAGTAACCATCGTTTTTCCGATCCCCTGCCTTGCCCCATGGGCGGCAAGCCATGAAATCATTTGGATACGCCTTTGCCATCAGGGTTTCAAACAGCCGCTGAAAACCGTCGCCCTTGGCTTCCAGGAAGGCGATGCGGAATTTTTGTTCGTAATAGGCTTGTTGCCAGATATCCATCATGGGGCGCTGTTGGGCTGGGACGCAGCTTGGGTCTTCTGGGTTTAACGCGTTTTGACGGAGTTTAACGCAATTTAACGCTTCGTGCATGGCGGTTGTGCTGTGTGCAGATCAAACTCATGCTTTCTTTTGCTACCATTTCAAGGCGATGATGGTGCCCATGCGCCAAGACAACGCGCCACGCCCACGGCGGCTTGTCCAACCTACTTCTCGAATATTCTCTGAACACACCAAAAAGCTTGGCCATTTCACTTACCGAGTAACAGTCAGCAATACACGCCGCCGGGTGCCCGCTTCGTCCACCCCGCCCGCCTCGACGCAGCTTAATCTTCGGCACCCAAGGCATCGCCCGCCAGTTTGATCAGCGAACCGGTGCATATGGCATCGCCACCCATGAATTTGCCGTCCAGCGCGAGCGATTTTTATTTGTATCAACATCGAGCCAGCCACTGCATACGATCCGCCGAAGAAGATCAGGTCAGGATTTTTGGCCTTGATCGCGGTCAGAATGGCATTGAAATCGGAGGCTTTGTCGCTCGTGTGCGCAGTTGCCACGATTTCCGCTGGGCAGCAAAGAGCAGAATCGATTTTGGCTTTAATTGCATGCACTTCCTCTCGTAAGTCAAATTTCACACAGATTTATCATTCCATTCATGGCAAACAGCCCCGCATGCCCAACAGCAAGCAGTTTGCCACCAAAACACTTGCTACAACGCCAGCTTTATCATACCAGGGCCAAACTAAGGCATAATTGCCCGATTGCCATTATTGGATTGAACGTTCATGATACGCCCTGATGAAACCTGGCATCGCTTGCTCAACTGGACTTTTGGCGCTACTGCATCGGAAAGATTGGCGGCGCAACTGTTGCAGGATCAAGGTTTTGTTGATCTTGATCCTGCGCACCCGCTCGGTGGCCCGGATGGCGGTGCCGATGCACTGTGTAGCAAAGACGGTCAACGCTGGATCATGGCAGTTTATTTCCCCCGTGGCCAACAATCATTCACAACAATCAAGAATAAATTCAGTGCAGATTTGCAAGGACTGGCCAACCATGCGGCCATTGGCATGGCCTTTGTTACCAATCAGGAATTAACACTGAGTGAACGCGCCAGCCTGCAAAAATTGTGCGCGCCTGCCCTGCTGGAAATATTTCACCTTGAACGGATGGCAACCATACTGGATCAACCCCATATGGCACCGATCAGACAACAATTTTTGTATATCGAAACCAGCGCAACACCCCTGCCCAAAGGTTTTTTGCTGGCTAGTGACTGGGGTAGTCTGTTGGCAGGTGAAATTGGCGGCAATGAACTTGTCGTTGCTGGGCAACATCACCCGTTGTTGCGTCATGTGCGCACACCACCTGTGGCCAGCATTTCAAGCCTGTTAAACTGGCGCAGCCACATTCCCGATACCTTGATCGGACGTAATGATGAGATGGCCAATTTGCAGGCATGGGCAGCACAAGAGGGTGATATCCGCATCCGGTTGTTGTGGGGGGATGGCGGTGTTGGGAAAAGTCGTCTGGCACAGGAATTTGCTGACTCATTACGCGCCTTGGATTGGGAAACCTGCTTCATCCATGGCACCAGCATGCCACATGCATTTGCGCAGGGTGTTGCGGGCACTTTGCTCATTTTCGATTACCCGGATTTTTACCCAGTTGCCTTACAAAATTGTTTGCGCTATCTTAAAAGCGGTGCCATGCCGCCCGGACGTTGGCGCATTTTGCTACTGAGCCGCAATGCGGGCCTGGAACAGCAGCTTGATCTGGCGACACCGAATCTGCGCGATTTTTCGCTCCAATTAAACCCGTTGCCAACAGCGGATGCGGCATGGGAATTGTTTTGCCAAGGCTCGCAGCAAATGCGTGGTGTCTTGCCCGAGGCCAAGGCAAGCACGCTGTCGCGGCCCGGATTCGATCTCTGGTTGCGGCAAGCCCCGCAACATCAAACCCCATTGATGATTTTGGCGTTCGCACTCAATTTGCTGTATGAACCGGCAGCGCATACGCTCTTGCACGCCGATATTTTGGCGCGGCTGGTTGCGCATGAGTGTGAACATATTCGGCAGGCATTGCTGCCGTTTCCGGCTGTGCGATTTGAAGGTGCGCTGTTGTTGAAAGCCATTGCCAGCCTAACAGGGGATTTGGCTTTGACCGATTTGGCCGAGATAAAAACCGCCTTGCACGATGACGGCATCGACTTGCCAAGCGGCGTCGCACTGATGAAAACCGTGCTGTGGGACGATGCCGTACTGCCTGCAATGCAACCCCATGTGTTGGCCGCACAGTTCATCCATACCGCGTTGCAAAAATACCTGCCCAGTCGGGTACGCATCGGTGCCTGGGTTTGGCAGGGTTTAATTGTCGGCAACCCTGATCCCTTTCAATTGAAAATGCGCCTGAGCCAGTTGGCACGGCTCAGTTTGGATTGGGCAGGGCAAACAGGTGGGCAATATTTGTTGATTGATGCACTGGAACTGGATCAAGACAAGGCAGAACGCCTGAATCAGGTTTTTTCGATCAATATCAAGCTCGAACTACCCTTGCTTCGACTGGCGGTTGCTGTGTGCAAGTTGCGTCTGCCCTTGCTGGAAAAAATGGCGGAGGAAGATTTTGCGCAGGCAGGACAAGATTTGGCAACCTGCCTGAATAATTTATCATTCTATTTTGATGAATTGGGTCAGCGCGATAGCGCCTTGTCCATGATTCGGCGCGCTGTAGCCATTGGCGAAAAACTGGCTGAACAAAATTTTGTGGGTTTTGGATCGGATTTGGCATCAAGCTTGAGCAATCTGGCCAAAATTACTGGTGATCTGGGTGCCGTTAATGAGGCCGTCGCGGCAAGTACGCGCTCGGTCGAAATACGAGAAACCTTGGCAAGCCAAGACTTTGCCAAGTATGGCCCTGAGCTGGCACGTAGTCTATCCAATTTATCGGGACAATTGACACGGCAGGGAAATCGTGACGCATCAC
>JACCDS012095055.1_pt1 | contig 15858 bp, 15 predicted proteins | sample 7446441 | NCBI WGS metagenome assembly JACCDS01 (sample SAMN15323445, study PRJNA562643) | freshwater metagenome | isolation source: river surface water | place: USA:Blue River Watershed | collected 2017-08-17
GGACTATTTTGACCTATTGAAGAAGGGGCAAGTAATCAATATTCCCAACTGGTACTGCCGTTATGTGGTGCTCTATATTGACCAGTTGTACTTGGTCCCAATTAGTATAAAGGTGGTCGATGATAGGGGATTGTTCGAAGAATACAACTACCATTCCCTTCAGGTAAATCCTGAATTTGCCCCTAATGAATTTAAACGCGATTTCAATGGGTATGGTTTCTAATTACATTGGTAATTTAGATACATAACAATTTACGAATCTTAAAATTTCTTCGGGTTGGTTGTAAACCATGCATTGAATTCACTATCTTTAAAAAGTGAGTAAATGGTTGCTTTTCCTTCTGGTTTTAGTTTCAGTGACTGCCTGCAATAAGCAAGTCACAGAAAATGTTATTGTACCCGATGACACGGATTATTTTCCTCTATCAAAAGGTGCTTTCAGAATCTATCAAATCGATAGCATTTCATATCGAGATTTGGAGCAAGACACCATCACAACTGCCTATCGTTTGAAGGAAGTGTTATCAGACACATTTACCGATAATTCAGGCCATTTAGCTTTTCGTATAATGCGTTATAAACAGTATCCAGACAAATCTGGAAATTATGAAAATCAGCCTTGGCAGTTTTTCGAATCCACTAGTTTAAAGGGCACCAACTCTGAAATACAAATCGTAGAAAATAACCAACCTTATCTACGCCTAGTTTTTCCTTTAAACATTAATAAACAATGGAATGGCAATGCCTATAATACACTTGGTATTCAAAATTACACGGTAAATTATGTTGATCAGGAACTTAAAGTATTCAACAAAAGTGTACCTACCGCAAAAGTCACTGAAAAAATAAGCCGAACTAAACTTTCCCTCGAAGAAATTAACAGAACCTACGCCAGAGGTATTGGCTTAATACATGGTGAATATTGGGATATTAGCACAGATCAAATCGATCCTTTAAATGAGGTTGAAAAGCACATTAAAAAAGGAAGGGTGGTCAAACAAGACCTAATAGAAACTGGTAATGAATAGTCTTATTTATAGTCTTTTATTTTCAATTTGTTTTTCACCAATAAATGCACAAGTGCGTTACTGGGTGCAGTTCAAGGACAAGAACAACACACCTTATTCACTTTCGAATCCAAATGCGTTTTTATCCCAAAAATCAATAGATCGTAGGGCAAAACAATCCATCGCCCTTGATGCCTCCGATTTGCCGGTTAATCCGAATTATGTCAATGGTCTTAATCAGGTCTATGGAATAAAAGTACTATTCGCTTCAAAGTGGTTGAATGGGGCATTGGTTAGAATTGACAGTTTACAACAGCTAACAGCTATTACCACTAGCATTAGCGGATTACCCTTTGTTGCTACAGCGAAAAGTGCTCGAAAATACAAAGTAAATTATTCGCCAGTAGATGGATTGATAGAGATTGAGGATGTGAAAATAGCCGCTAAATCGGCTGGTGTAAAATCATCTGATTATGGTGCTTCCAGGGCGCAAATCTTTCAGCTAGGCGTAAATTGCATGCATGAAAATGGTTATACTGGAGAAGGGGTCACAATAGGTGTAATGGATGTGGGCTTTAATAACGTTAATACCGGTTCGGTTTTTGACCAATTGCGCAGTAGAAAAGGTATTCTTGGTACACGTGATTTTGTGGACGGCGATGAAGATGTTTATAGTGGTGGCGAGCACGGTACCTATGTACTCTCCTGTATTGCAGGATTTAAGCAAGGTTACGCACTAGGTACTGCACCAGATGCCAAGTTTTGGTTATTTAGAACAGAACAAGGTGCTTCAGAAACTATCTCCGAAGAATATAACTGGGTAAGGGCAGCTGAATATGCTGATAGTGTTGGGTGTGATATCTTAACGACTTCTTTAGGTTATACCACTTTTGATAATGGAAATGATCATAAATATGAAGACTTAAACGGACGTACAGCACCTATGAGTATTGCCGCAACTATGGCAGCTAGAAAGGGCATGTTTGTGCTTAATGCAGCTGGAAATGAAGGTGGTGGATCGTGGAAATATATTGGTGTTGCAGGTGATGCTGATAGTATTTGCACAGTGGGTGCGGTTGATACGTTAGGGGTTTATGCACCATTTAGTTCTGTTGGCCCTACTTCTGATGGTCGAATTAAACCCGACCTTGTGGCTACCGGTTGGAATACCATAATTTGTAATGATAATTCTTGCTTTTACGGCAGTGGCACTTCTTTTGCGACGCCGCTCATGGCTGGAGTTGTTGCCTGTCTCTGGCAATATCTGCCGGGGTCGTCAAATATGCTATTATTATCAGCTTTAAAAAGCAGTGCCAACCAAAGCTATAAACCTGATAATAAACTAGGGTGGGGGATTCCGAATCTTTGTAAATTAATGACAGCCTATTCTACTTATGAACTAAGAGTTTTTGAGATGGAGAATAACCATTTATCGCTCGATTTTTCCTATAATTTGTATCAATACGTGAAATATAAAATATTTGACTACACCGGTAAAATGGTGTCAGAGGGCTCGCTTGATCCAAGTAAACTTATTCATAAAATTTATACTGGCCACCTTATACCCAATATCTATATTATAAAGGTTGAAACCGCAATTGGCGGAAAGAATATAAAATTCGTGAAGTATTGATTCTATGAGCTTAACGGAGAAGAAGTCTCTTAACAAATTAATTATTGTAGCGGCTCTAGGGTACTTTGTCGATATCTACGATTTAGTATTATTTAGTGTTGAACGTAAGGATAGTTTAACCGATTTACTAGGCGATGCTGCAACCAGTCAAAACCTTAAAAATATAGGAATGATGCTGCTCAATTGGCAAATGGGCGGTATGTTGGTTGGAGGACTTTTCTGGGGAATGTTAGGCGATAAAAAGGGAAGATTATCCGTTCTTTTCGGTTCGATTTTAATGTATTCTTTGGCAAATATCTTAAACGGTATGGTAACAGACATTCCCGCATATGCCACGTTGCGTTTTTTAAGTGGCTTTGGTTTAGCAGGGGAGTTAGGTGCAGGTATTACCTTAGTTAGTGAAGTGATGACAAAGGAACGACGCGGAATTGGAACCATGATTGTAGCAACAGTTGGTGTTTTTGGTGCGGTTGTGGCTGGATTCATGGGCGATGTTATTCACGATTGGCGCTGGAGTTTTTATATCGGTGGCGGGATGGGAATGGTATTGTTGTTATTGCGTATGGGCGTGTTAGAATCAGGTATGTTCCACTCAGCAAAGGAGTCGAACGTGAAACGTGGCAATTTCTTCGATCTTTTTAAGAATAGACACAGAGCCTGGCAATACCTTAGTATTATTATGATTGCAGTTCCCGTGTGGTATGTAATGGGCATTTTGATCACCTTCTCACCTGAAATATTTGTCTCGTTAGGCGTAACAAGTTTTAAACCCGATGCAGGCAAATCGATCATGTACGCTTATTTGGGAATTACCGTTGGGGATTTGGCCAGTGGGGCGCTAAGTCAATACTTAAAAAGTAGAAAAAAATCATTAGCTGTCTTTATGCTATTGACATTAGTTTCGGTGTTTCTTTATTTCAAATTTGCCGTTTTAAGCGAGTGGTGGTATTACTTCATTATTAGCATCGTTGGCTTTGCTACGGGTTATTGGGCTGTTTTTATGAGCACGGCGGCAGAGTTATTTGGCACCAACATACGTGCCACCGCTACCACAACTGCTCCGAACTTTGTAAGAGGAGCAGTTATTTTCTTGACAATGGGTTTTAGAGGACTTGAAAATGCCTTGCCATTGGTAGATGGCAGACCTGACACTAAAGGAGCAGCAATAGGTGTTGGTCTTGTTGTGGCTGTATTGGCAACCCTTGCTTGGTTAAATTTGAAAGAGACCTTCCATAAAGATTTAAATTATACAGAATAATGGCTTTACCTACTGTAATCATTGGGGCATCTCCCAATCAAGAACGGTACAGTTTTATTGCAACTCAGCGATTAAAACAATTCGGGCATCCAGTTTATCCGTTGGGAATTAAATCTGGTAAAATAGGCGAAACAGCTATTATTACTGATCGACCAGTATTAACAGATATAGACACTGTTACGCTGTATATTGGTCCGGCAAATCAACCGCTTTGGATGGATTATATTCTAAAGCTTAAACCCAAAAGACTCATATTCAATCCAGGCACCGAAAACCAAGAATTTATTGCCATTGCAGAAGAACAGGGTATTGAATGCTTAGAAGCCTGCACATTGGTGTTACTAAGCACAGGCCAATATTAAGATGACTTTTGAAACAAAAACGTTCAACGAATTAACGGTACATGAACTGCATGCTTTGTACGCCTTACGTTGCAAGGTATTTGTAGTTGAACAAAATTGTCCCTACCAAGAAGTTGATGATAAGGATAAAAAGAGTATTCATGTTCTTGGCTCACTCAACCAGCAACTTATTGCTTGTGCTCGCATACTTCCGCCAGGGGTTAGTTATAACGAACCTTCAATAGGAAGAGTAGCGGTTGAGATCGAATTTCGAAAGTCTAATAAAGGCTACGAGTTGATGCAGTACATTTTAGAGATAATGAATTCCCATTTTCCGGAGCAGGATATTGTTATTTCTGCTCAAGAGTACTTGACTCGCTTTTATTCAAAATTGGGTTTTTTGAGTGAAGGGGAGGTCTATTTGGAAGACGCTATTCCCCATATCAAAATGAGAAAACCATTCATATCAAACTCCAGTCGATAGGTTCTACTTGGTGTGACGCCAGGTAGGTGTTCGTTAACGAAAAATGATGATTGCCGAAAAAGCCGCCTCTTGCTAGTGGAGACGGATGTGCAGCCATTAACACCAGGTGTTTATTTTCATCAATGTAAGCCGCCTTGGATTGAGCGAATTGACCCCAAAGCAAAAAAACCAAATGCGTTTTACGTAGACTAAGCTTTTGAATGATGCTATCCGTGAAATCCTCCCATCCAAGTCGCTGATGGCTTCCTGGTTCTGATGCTTTAACTGTTAAAGTGGCATTCATCAGCAAAACCCCTTGTTTTGCCCAAGGAGTAAGATCGCCAGTAATAGGCATTTGGAAGCCCGGTAAATCCGTGCTAAGTTCTTTGAGTATATTTCTCAAACTAGGTGGCAATTTTGTACCCGGGTGAACCGAAAAGGCAAAACCATTGGCTTGACTAGGACCATGATAGGGATCCTGACCAATTATTACCGCTTTTAAATTTTCAGGGGGGCATGCATTAAAAGCATTAAATAAGCAGTTTATCGGAGGATAGATCGTTTGATGCTCATAGGCATTGAATACAGCCCTTGATAAATTTGAGAAAGAAGCCGTTGCTATTTCTTCTTTCAAGAAAGCCTTCCAAGGAGGAGAAAGGAATTTGTCAGTGATTAACATTTCGGCGTTCATAATTCATAAAGTTAGGTACAAGATTTGATTCTAATTCGCTATATTTGAGGTATTCTAACAACTATGAAAAAGGTATTTGCAATTTTGTTTGTGCTTGCTGTAATCAGTATTTCAGCTTGTAAAAGTCATGAAAGATGTCCTGCTTATGGAAAAGTAGGGCAAAAGTCAATCCAACACTAATATTCAATATTGCCCCGCAAGGGGCAATTTATTAGGAGTCTTTGGTTAACATAATATTAATTATGATATATTTTATTAAGGCTGTCGTGTTAATGGATAACCTTATTATTGGTTTGATTAGCAGTAAATTCTCATTAATTTAGTACCAAAGTAATTTTATGCTGAGATTCGATTTACGCCTGTTACCTGAAGAAGGAAATGAAAAAGAACGTGCAATCATTGCAGAATCAAACGCCGCTGCAGAAAAAGGATTGAATCACCTAAAAAAACTTATCGGACATAAAAAATGCCGCAAACACCCTAGCTCGCCAAATAAAGTAAGGGTTTTTGCCGTTAATGGTAAAGATCCTCATGCTGAACTGGTGTTCTATTGCTGCCCGTTATTCGTTGAACAAATCAACAATTTCCGCTAACAACGCTCCTTCTTCTCATGCGACCTGTTATTCTGATCGCTGAAGATGAAACCCACATCGCAGAAGCGCTTCAATTAAATCTTCAACTTGAAGGTTACCATGTTCTCTTGTCTAAAAATGGACAAGAGGCCATTCAGCTTTTTAAAACACAGCCACGAAATATTAATCTGGCTATACTTGACATAATGATGCCTATTATGTCGGGCCTAGAAGTGTGTGCCGCAATTCGTAAAATTGCCCCCGATCTACCCGTGCTGTTTCTTTCGGCTAAAAATAGACAAGAAGATAGAAATACAGGTCTTCGGTTGGGTGCGGATGACTATCTAACTAAACCATTTGACCTTGAAGAGCTTCTATTACGTGTGAAAGTTCTTTTGCGACGATCACCTGTCCACTCGTCCTTATTTGAGTTTAAAAACGGGAAAATCAACTTCGAAACTTACGAGATTGTTACGTCTAAAGGCGATATAAAGGCTCTTTCAAAACGTGAAATGGCCTTGCTGGAAATACTCACGCGTGAAGAAAATAATGTTGTCTCTAGAGATACCATAATCGCAAGTTTATGGAATGAACAGGATAATGCCTCCTCAAGAACCATCGATAATTATATTCTAAATTTTCGCAAGTTATTCGAACCTGATCCTAAAAATCCACAGCATTTCCACTCCATAAGAGGTGTTGGGTATAAATTCACCTCCTGACGCTTTATTCGTGTTTTTACGCTTTTTGATAAAAGGCATTTGTTATCTTTAACACGTTATAAGTATGACTCAACTTCAAAACTATGCCTACGGCGAATGGATCGCCGGCTCAGGTAAATCACAAGAATTATACAATGCTATTAATGGCGATTTTATAGCAACTGCTAGCAGCGAAGGTCTCGATTTTGCAAAAATGTTTGACTATGCTCGATCTGTTGGTGGACCAAAATTGCGCAAAATGACCTTTCAACAGCGTGGACTCATGTTAAAGGCGCTAGCCATGTACCTTCTTAATAGAAAGGAAGAGTTTTATAAAATCAGCTGGGCAACAGGTGCTACGCGTTCAGATAGCTGGGTAGATATTGAAGGAGGAATCGGAAATCTGTTTACGTATGCTTCGTTGCGACGCCAATTTCCAGATGAAACATTTTGCTACGACGGTGATGTCGCAAGACTAAGCAAAAACAACACCTTTATCGGACATCATATTTGTGTACCACGTGAAGGAGTGGCTGTTCACATAAATGCATTCAATTTTCCTGTTTGGGGAATGCTTGAAAAAATTGCAGTGAACTTGTTGGCTGGAGTGCCTGCCATTGTTAAGCCAGCTACTATTACGAGTTACCTTACCGAAGCTGTTGTAAAGGCTATTGTTGAAAGTAAACTACTTCCAGACGGGGCGCTTCAACTTATTTGTGGCAGCGCTAGAGGGATACTTGACCATGTTTCAAGCCAAGATGTGGTTACTTTCACGGGTTCAGCATCAACGGGACGAATGTTGCGTGCACACCCGAAAATTAATAGCGAGTCGGTACCTTTTAATTTGGAAGCAGATTCGTTGAATTGTTGTGTATTGGGCACTGATGTTACGCCTCACATGCCTGAATTCGATATTTTTATAAAGGAAGTTGTTCGCGAAATTACTACAAAAGCCGGCCAAAAATGCACGGCTGTAAGGCGAATCATGGTCCCAGCAAATCTAATTGATGAAGTGCGGACCGCTATTCAGAAACGTCTCTCTTCCAACATCATTGGTGACCCAAATACCGAAGGGGTTCGCATGGGGGCTCTTGCCGGAAAAGAACAGGTTATAGAAGTAAAAGAGAAGGTTGAACTACTTTCAAAATCGCAGAAAATAATTATAGGCGATTTTGAATCCTTTGAAATAAAAGGCGCCGATAAAACCAAAGGGGCTTTTATGCCCCCTATCATTTTCCTTAACGAAAAACCATTTGTTAATACTGATTGTCATGATATTGAAGCCTTTGGTCCTGTTAGCACGATAATGCCCTACTCGACCATTGATGAAGCAATTGCCCTTAGTAAATTAGGCAAGGGAAGTCTTGTATGCAGCATCGTAACGGCTGATTCGAAAATTGCAAGAATGTTTACCATTGGTGCCGCTAGCATGCATGGTCGCATTCTTGTTCTTAATAACGAATGCGCAAAAGAAAGTACAGGTCATGGATCTCCAATGCCAATGCTAGTGCATGGAGGCCCAGGACGAGCTGGTGGTGGAGAAGAAATGGGGGGTAAACGAGGCGTCATGCATTACATGCAAAGAACTGCCATTCAAGGTTCTCCGACAATGATAACCGAAATACTCAACCAATACCAACAGGGAGCTAAACAAATTGAAAAGGATATTCATCCGTTCAAACAGTATTTCGAAGACCTTGAAATTGGCGAAACCTTGATTACAGCAAAACACACGATAACAGATGCAGACGTAGTTAATTTTGCCAATGTGAGTGGTGACCACTTTTATGCCCATACGGATGTTACAAGTCTAGATGGGACCATTTTTACTGGACGTGTTGCACATGGTTACTACATACTTAGTAAGGCCGCAGGTTTGTTTGTTAATGCTAAAAAGGGACCTGTATTGTTAAACTATGGTATTGATGAATGCCGATTCACAAAACCGGTCTATATGGGTAGCACCATTGGCGTTCGCTTTACCTGTAAGGAAAAAATAGCCCAGGAAAAAAAGAATGAAACCGATATTGCTAAAGGAATTGTGAAGTGGCTTGTTGATGTATACGACGAAACCGGAGAAACCGTAGCTATTGCCACAATTCTAACAATGGTAAAAATGAAGAATCAAGATTAATGTTGAAGCAACTGCTCCATAAAATTCAAACACTAGGCGTTGAAAAGGTTACTGGGTACATCAATAAGCGTGACCTAGTTGGTTTCAACACTACGTTTTTGTGGACCAATGTGCTGATTTTTCTAAACATTTTTATTTCCTTTCTACAACACATGCCGTATGTGGCATATGTTAACATTGCCGGCAACCTCTTGTTTATTTTGGTTTTGTGGTTGAATGCCCAAGGTCATTTCTATATAATGCGCCATATCGGAATTATTTTGGCGCAGTTATATGTCTATGTTCAAAGTATTGTAGGCGGTGAAGAGTTACAATTTCAGTATGCCTATACCATTATTGCAACAATAATTGGAATGGTGTTTACACAGAAAAAACACCTATTAATACACCTTCCAATTTGCCTCTTGTTTTTTGTGGCTGTTGTTATTTCCTACAAATACATTCCTCCCATTCAATACATTTCACCTGAAGAACGTGTAAACTTCGCTATCAACAACGGGGTCATTTTTATGATTCTGGTGTCTGTTGTAGCGCTTGGTTTTCGCAATCAGTCTAGCTTTTATATACATGAAATTGAAGAAAAGAAAAATGTTATTGAACTAAAACAGAAGGAAATCTTTGATTCCATTACCTATGCAAAACATATACAGGATGCAGTGTTGGATAATCAAAAAATATTATCAGAACACTTGGGTGATGAGCGCTTCTTCTTAGTCTATGAACCAAAAGATGTGGTAAGCGGCGATTTTTACTGGGCTGCTCATGTAAAAGTAGCAGAACCTTCTGATGATGCTGAATTCGAAGCGCGACAACACGATGAACTCTTGTATCTAGCTGTATGCGACTCAACAGGCCACGGTGTCCCAGGCGCCTTCATGAGCCTCATAAATATTGGCTACCTCAAGGAAGCAGTTAACGAACGTAAAATTTATAATCCAGGTAAAATTTTTGATTTTGTACGAAAACGACTAATCGACAATATCAATAGCGATGACCATAAGGATGGATTCGATGGTATTTTGCTGTGTAAGAATTTGGCTACCGGAAAAATTTGGTATGCAGCTGCTAATAATAAACCAATACTTATCAGTTCGTCTGGCATTGAAGTCTTAGAAGCAGACAAGATGCCAGTTGGCATTGGTTTTAAACAAAACGAGTTTACTACTCGGTCACTAACGTGTGAACGAGGCGATTTTCTGTACCTGTTCACCGATGGTTTTGCTGATCAATTTGGTGGCGAAAAGGGGAAAAAATTAATGCAAAAGCGATTAGTGCAATTATTGGAGGAGATTGCCGGTTTACCAGCTACGCAGCAACAAGATAAAATTGCCGCATTTTTCAAAGGATGGAAGGGTGACCTTGATCAAGTTGACGACGTGTGTATGATTGGTTTAAATATCCATTAATTCTGTGCAAAACCTTTCCTTGACATGCTAAGGCAAAGGCTATATTTGCATTGAATCCAAACTACTATTCATGAAAAAAATTATTAATACCCCTGACGCTCCCTCACCTATCGGTCCATACAATCAGGCCGTTGTTGTAAATAACTTTGTCTTTGTGAGCGGCACCATAGCCATGGATTTGCAGAGCAAGCAATTGGTCAAAACCAATATCAAGGAAGAGACGCGGATGGTCATGGAATACATCGGTGCCATTTTAAAAGCGGCCGGTTGTAACTTTGACAATGTTGTTAAAAGCACCATTTTTCTTAATGACATGAACAATTTTGTTCAAGTGAATGAGGTTTACGCTTCTTATTTCAAAACCGATTTTCCGGCTCGAGCAACCATTCAAGCTGCACGTCTACCTAAAGATGCCAATGTTGAAATCAGTGTTGAGGCTTTTGTAAATAGCTGATAAGCAACGAGATATAATTCGTGGAAAAACATCAACGAAATCGGGCATTGTTAATTACTCTTTTAACATTTTTTTTAATTAGGCTTGATTTTCAAAGATTTTCATTACCTTTCGGACAACACACAAACGTTTTTCTATGAACATTTTTGTAAGCAACATCAGCTTCAAGGTAAGGGAGCAAACACTTGCGGAACTTTTTGCCCAATATGGGGAAGTGGCAAGCGTACGAATTATCAAGGACAAAGAAACCCACAGAAGTAAAGGGTACGGCTTTGTTGAAATGCCAAACGACGATCAAGCCACGGCGGCTATCAATGCCCTCAATGGTTCTGACCATTACGAGCGAAATCTTGTAGTGGCTGAAGCGAAAGGCAAAAAAGAAACGGCCTCCCCTTCTGAGTAAGTTTCTAATTCAATTCCAATTAACCCGGTTTATCCGGGTTTTTTTATTTCTATATGTCAATATCTTTAGCTTTTTATCTCACTGGTTGAGCCTTATCTTTGCGGGATTTTAAGCCGCAACCTATGCCAAAAGATACTTCCATTAAATCCGTTTTAATTATCGGTTCAGGACCAATAGTTATTGGTCAAGCGTGCGAATTTGATTACTCTGGCTCACAAGCTTCAAAAAGTTTGAGGGAAGAAGGAATTGAAGTGACGCTGATCAATTCCAATCCTGCAACCATTATGACGGATAAAGTGACTGCAGATCATGTGTATTTGCTACCACTAGAAGTTAAATCGATTGTAAAAATTCTTGAAGAACGGCAGATTGATGCGGTGTTGCCTACAATGGGTGGGCAAACAGGACTAAATCTCGCCATGAAATGCGAAGAATTAGGTATTTGGAAAAAATACAAGGTCCGCATGATTGGTGTTGATGTAGAGGCGATTAAGGTAACAGAAGATCGCGATCTTTTTAGAGCCCGTATGGAAGAAATAGGTGTGGCTATGGCACCAAGCCGTATTGCTAAATCGTTTCTTGAAGGTAAGTCGATTGCACAAGAATTTGGTTTCCCGCTCGTTATACGTCCCTCTTTTACCCTTGGAGGAAGCGGAGGATCGGTTGTTTATGAAAAAGAACAATTTGATGGACTTTTGAATCGTGGTCTTCAAACGTCTCCTATACACGAAGTGCTTATTGACAAAGCTGTTCTGGGCTGGAAAGAATACGAACTTGAATTGTTGCGAGATCATGCAGATAATGTAGCCATCATTTGCTCAATCGAAAATTTCGATCCTATGGGCGTGCATACGGGTGATAGTATTACGGTTGCCCCGGCAATGACACTTAGCGATAGTACGTATCAGAAAATGCGTACTATGGCTATCAAAATGATGCGCAGTATCGGCAATTTCTCAGGGGGATGTAATGTGCAATTTGCAGTAAGCAACGATGATAAAGAAGATATTATCGCCATTGAAATCAATCCGCGCGTATCTCGTTCTTCTGCACTTGCGAGTAAAGCAACCGGTTACCCCATCGCACGAATTGCTAGTAAATTGGCAATCGGGTACCGCTTGGATGAATTACTCAACCAAATTACAAAATCAACATCTGCCTACTTTGAACCAACTCTCGATTACGTGATAGTTAAAATACCACGCTGGAATTTTGACAAATTCAAAGGTTGCAACCGTGAATTAGGCTTTCAGATGAAATCGGTTGGAGAAGTTATGGCCATTGGTCGTTCTTTTCAGGAAGCCCTGCAAAAGGCTTGTCAAAGTTTAGAAATTAAACGTAACGGTCTTGGCGCTGATGGAAAAGAAATAACCGATCAAGCAGAATTGCTAAGAGCACTTGAAAAACCGAGCTGGAATCGCCTCTTCATGATATATGATGCTATGAAACTCGGCATCTCTGTCAAAACCATTCAAAAATTGACAAGAATCGACATGTGGTTCTTGCAACAAATTGAAGAACTTATAGCGCTTGAAAGAGAAATAGAACGTTTTCGTTTAAATGAAATCCCTAAAGATTTGCTCTTTGAAGCAAAACAAAAAGGATATGCTGATCGCCAAATTGCCCACCTTCTGCGTTGTTTAGAAAGTGAGGTTTACAATAAACGTATTGAAATGGGCATTAACCGTGTCTATAAACTGGTTGATACGTGCGCGGCTGAGTTTGAAGCGCGTACGCCTTATTACTATTCTACCTTTGAACTCGAGAATGAAAGCATTAAAAGTAACCGTAAAAAAGTCGTCATTTTAGGCAGCGGACCGAATCGGATTGGTCAAGGTATTGAGTTCGACTACAGTTGTGTTCATGGTGTTTTAGCTGCTAAGGAATGCGACTATGAAACGATTATGATTAATTGTAATCCTGAAACGGTTTCAACGGACTTCAGTACAGCTGATAAACTCTACTTTGAACCTGTTTTTTGGGAGCATATTTATGATATCATCCGCCACGAGCAACCTGAAGGTGTAATCGTTCAATTAGGCGGACAAACAGCGCTTAAATTGGCTGAGAAATTAGACCGCTATGGCATCAAAATAATTGGCACTGATTTCAAATCACTGGATTTAGCAGAAGATCGTGGAAGTTTCTCAACTTTATTGAAAGAAAACAATATCCCCTACCCTGCTTTTGGTGTGATTCAAGATGCAGAAGAGGCCTTATCATTATCCAAAGAACTAGGATTTCCATTATTGGTGCGCCCTAGTTATGTTTTGGGTGGCCAATCCATGAAAATTGTAATCAATGACCAGGAATTAGAGCAGCACGTTGTAAAACTGCTAAATGATTTGCCTGACAATAAGGTGCTTCTCGACCATTTTTTACAAGGAGCCATTGAAGCTGAGGCAGACGCAATATGTGATGGAAAGGATGTATACATTATCGGTATAATGGAACATATTGAACCTGCCGGCATTCACTCTGGGGATAGCTATGCTGTTTTACCTCCCTTCGATTTATCAAACGATGTGATAAAACAAATCGAAGATCATACCCGAACAATTGCATTAGCACTTAATACGGTTGGGTTAATCAATATTCAATTTGCCGTTAAAGAAGGTAAGGTTTATGTAATCGAGGCAAACCCTAGAGCGTCTCGCACAGTTCCTTTTATCGCAAAAGCTTATGACGAACCCTATGTGAATTATGCCACGAAGGTGATGCTTGGTGAAAAGAAGTTAAAAGACTTCAACTTCAACCCAGTGAAAAAGGGATATGCAATAAAAATTCCCGTATTTTCGTATGAGAAGTTCCCTGAAATTCAAAAAGAACTTGGTCCAGAAATGAAGAGCACGGGTGAAGCCATCTATTTTATCGACTCCCTTCAGGATGAGTATTTTCAAAATATTTACAGTGAACGTAATCTATATCTAAGTAAATAATGAAAAAACTACTCCTTTTCAGTGCCGCGACAGTTTTGTTACTTGCCTGCAAAACAAAAAAAGAATCAATTGGTGTTGTTGCTGAAACAAAATCGACCTATCTGCCTGCAGCGCCTCAAATGACTGCGGCTGAGAAAAGGTGGCCTGGTACTACTGCTTCAGACCTTCAAACGGGACATACGATTTATACCACAAAATGTACTCGTTGTCACGGTAATTTTGAAGTCACCCAATTTTCTGAGAAAAAATGGTTGCATGAAATTGATGACATGAGTCCTAAAGCTAATCTTACCCAAGATGAAAAGGACAAATTGACTAGATATCTGCTGTCTTTACGCGATACACGAACTGTATCGACTCAATAACGCCATTAATCTTTTACTGATGCAGGCGCTATCGTTATCGATGGCGCCTGTTTTGCTATGAGGGAGGTCAATAATTGCAATTGATTGGCATAGATTGCCTCTGCAATCAATTGCTTATCCATTTGGGCGTTTAAAAGAACCAAGTATTCTTGATCCATTCCAATAGAATCAGCATAGCTAGAAAACAACGAATTTCCTAACTCACAAGCAGCGCGTGGGTTCTCAATATCTTTCGATAATAGAAGAATTTTATCGCATTCCGATTGTAAACGAAGTCCAATCTTTAGTTTCGGAAACTGATCACTATTAGCCGTAATAGCAGTCATGCGTTGTTGAACTTCTACCTTTTTTAAACTGCTTTTTTCGGTGTAATTTTCACAAGCAATTAGCAGAAAACAAAACACTATTTGTATTACTGTCTTCAAACTACAGCTGGTAAAACGGTTGATGTGCATTCTCCAAATCCAACACGAATGCCGTCTTTTTGGCAAAAGCCGCGTAAAGTTATGGTGTCTTTATCATTGACAAATTTGCGTTCACTGCCATCATTTAAACGAATGGGCTGTGTTCCACGCCAAGTCAACTCCATAAAACTACCATACTCTGAAGGGGTTGGTCCACTTATCGTACCACTCGCCATCATGTCACCTACATTGATATTACAACCATTCACGGTATGATGTGCTAATTGTTGCTCCATGGTCCAATACATGTACTTGTAATTTGACGAACAAATTCGGTTCTCTGAACCATTTTCAGGTGTCAAATAAACTTCTAATTGGATATCTAGATTCCGCTCACCTTGGTATTGAAGATAAGGCAAAACGGTTGGTTCCTGCAGGTATCCTTTTGTTCTAAATGGTTCTAATGCTTCGACGGTTACAATCCAAGGTGAAATGGTGCTGGCAAAATTTTTGGCAAGAAATGGACCAAGTGGCACGTACTCCCATGTTTGAATATCACGGGCACTCCAGTCATTAAACAGTACCATACCAAAAATATAGTCATCGGCTTGGGCTGTTGAAACACTTTCGCCCATCTGTGTACTTTTACCAATAATAAAGGCTGTTTCCAACTCTATATCGAGCAACTGACTTGGACCGAAAACAGGTAATTCAGCATCTGCGGGCTTACGCTGGCCTTTGGGACGGTGAAAAGACATGCCACTAACCCCAATACTACTTGCTCTTCCGTGATAACCAACTGGCAAATGTTTCCAATTCGGCATCAGCGCATTGGCCGGATCACGAATCATCTTTCCAATATTAGTAGCGTGGTCAATGCTACTGTAAAAATCCGTGTAATCACCTACTCGTACCGGCATAAGCATTTTAACGGTGTTCGCTGGTATAAGTACGCGTGTTTTCACAGCTGCATCAGTAGATAAAACTGATTGAGGATTTGTAAGGTGTTCTAACAAATCTAACCGAACTTGGTTTGTTATTGTCTTACCAAGTGCAATAAACTCATTCAAAACAGAACTTGTCAAAA
>JACCDS011175695.1_pt1 | contig 15856 bp, 11 predicted proteins | sample 7446441 | NCBI WGS metagenome assembly JACCDS01 (sample SAMN15323445, study PRJNA562643) | freshwater metagenome | isolation source: river surface water | place: USA:Blue River Watershed | collected 2017-08-17
CGTTCTTAACAACATATCGTCGGCAACATTTCCACCTTTTTTCTCGATAAAGAAAGTATCTTGCATTTCACGAGCAGGGTGATTTTCTGCAAAATTCAATGCCGTGAAATTATAAAAATCAGATTCGATTTCAGGCCCATCCGAAACATTGAAACCCATTTTAGCAAAGATTTCGATGATTCTAGCACGCACTAAAGTCAAGGATGAATACTCCCATTTTCAAAAGGCACGTTTGGAAGCGTTAAATCAAATTCAATTGCTACAGATTTCTCAGTACTTGCTTCCATCAAAGCCTGAAATTCATTGAATTTTACTTGAGCCGCTTCTTTTAATGAATTCAGGGATTGTCCGACTGCACGGCGGTCTTCTTGCGCAACATTTTTTAGTTCATCAAAAAGGTCACCGATTACGCCCTTGCGCCCTACATAAGCAATACGGAAAGCCTCTAATTGTTCCTTGTTGGAAATAGTAAAATCAGCAATCTGCTGATGAATGTCGTTAATCTTATCTTGCATTGATTCAGTAATGAATTCAGTGAGCCAGAGTATAGGTTTACAATGGCATCTTGAAGAATTTTGAATGATTGTTTCTTGAAGATGTACAAAATTACACTATTCGCCATAAAGGGCAAAAAAAAAGGCAAAATTAGCAAATATGCAATCTTTAAACCTAAGGTTGACACTAACAAAATTCAATTTGTAAATTCTTGACAGTTATTACCAATCGGGCGTTACGCCACCTCGAACTCTCGCATTCAAGGATATACGAATACCAAACTGTGTTTGCTGGAATTTTGTAAAATCTTTATTGGGTAAACTTCTGTTATTATAAGCAACAACTGCTTCTACCCGCAAAATTCGTAAAATTCCATCTATCCCATAACCGAATTCAATATTATGAATGTCCTTATTAGATGTATAAAGATAATTAGCAAAAAGCTCTTCACGAATACCTTTGTTACGAATTCTTGCAGATTGTGTTAAGGCAAATTTTCTAAGACCGACCATCGTCATAATATCCAAATACGAACCATTTGTTGAGAAATAATAAGGGTCGATCAACTTTTTACTTACGCCCCAAATGTAATTATCATAAAAGCCTACCAAACGATGCGTAGTGAGCGCATCACCAATAGAAATCATGTTATTATTTCCATTAAAATGCTTGTAATCTGCAAAAGTCATTTTATTGGCACTTAAAAAAGTACCAGCTTGAGCGATATAATTAAAGTTGGAGTTCAGCCCCAAAGGAAAATTATGAGTAATGCCCAATTCGATGGTATGGAAATCCATCTCTGTACCAAATACTTTTGGAATGGCTCCACGGTATTTGAAAGTAATGAGTGGCGACGATGAAAAATCAACGTATCGAATATTGTTTCGATACTGTTTTTTAAGTGTCGGGCGATAATTAATCTGAAAACTCGTTAAGAAAGCGTCGTTATTTTGAAATTTTGTGTTGACGATTTCCTTATTCTGTGGGAAATTTGGCGAATACGGGTCACCCGAAAAATTAATCCAATAATAATTTGTTGTATTTTCTAATGGATAGCGCCTCGCCCACTCTACTGAAGTTTTAATTCCGAAGGTATTCGAAAAGCGATCGCTAAACGAGAGGTTAACAAAATCTTTTTCATAAATTTTTACAAAATTCTTTTTCAATAATAAAGTTGAAAGCGAGTTTAAGTCAAGTGCAACTGGTGTATCAACATTATACTGTGAAACGAAAGAGCCACCCGAAACACTAAAATCCTCTTTTTGCGTTTTCCAGCGAATCTTCACCATAGCTAATGAACGATTCTGTGTTACTGAATAGCGCCAAGTAGGATCAATTTCCCACCAATCGTAACGGTTTCGGCGATAGCGAAACAAGGCGCCAGCATTATAGACAAATCCTTCTACTGTATTAAAATTAAAATCTAATACAGGTGATTTGTAATATATTTCATAAGGATAATAGCCGTTTTTGGTGTTTCCCCAAAAATATGAGCGACTGAACAAAATACTTCCTACTCCAAACTTTGGATTCGCTTGTCGATATGTTGCAAATTCATCTGGTTGTAATGGTAACGAATTTTTGTTATAAGAATTAATTGGCAAATCAGGTGTAAAAGCCTCAAATCCAGTTTTTTGCTTTAATTGATACCAAGTTGAATCATTTTGTTGATCAGCGTTTGTACTTATTTCTACTTTATCATATCGGCGTAAACCAGAGGCAATATTCGCATCACTCCACTGATTTTTCAAATTAGTGCTTAATGCAGACATTACTTGTTTGAATTGTTGAACCTCAAAATTTCGTTCTTGAATATTTACAATTTCTTTAAATTCTTTTTCCTGTGGACGTTCCAACGAGGGAATTGAATGGCCAACAATGTTTTGATAATTCCAAACTTTGGCAGAGTAAAGGTATTCCCCTTCAAAACCCATCAAAGAACCAGAGGCTTTTATTTGATATTTTTCTGGAACCCACTGAGTATTAAATGGTACATAATTTATTTGAATTTGATAAGTAATGTTATAATTTTTAACCTGCAAATCCAAACTTTGTAGAAAAAAATCCCCGTCAGTTAGCGAAATTATACCCATAAACACCTTTTCATCGTTATTGTTTTTAGGAGTAACTTTGATTCGGTGAATTTTCACTTCATTGACAAAAACAGCGTCGAGGTATTCAAAAACATAGTATTGAAATGCTTTTGGAGAAAGTGGCGAGACAGCCTGTGTACCCAAAACATCTTTGTAGAAATTTGGGTTGACATATTTGTCAGGGCGAGCTTCAGTATGATAATTATTTCTGATAGCTTTGTGGACGAAATGATAAGTATTATCGTCACTTACAGAAAATTGTGCAAAAGATTCGGACTGATACATAAGGTTTTCTTCGATACCTTCATTCATCATGATAGGTTTCCACAAAGCTGGTATCCTTGTCCACTTAGCTGCATTTTGAATAAAAACCTCAGCTTGATAGTTAACAAAAGCTTTGTCGTGAAAAGGTGCAAGATGAATAGCCTTTTGAATAATACTATCAGCTAAAGTATTGGTATTGTTACTATTTTTTTGAAAAGCGTATGAATTATTTAATGAATTGACAGCCAAAAAAATAAAAAGAGCAATTAGTTTTTTATGGAACATACAGATTGTTTTGTTTCTAAATCTTTCATCAGTTATTGGTGGTTTAGAGAGAAATGAGCGTAAAGCCTTAAACGATAAAAATACAAAAAAATTACTGGTTATATTTTTGTTAAATCCTTTTAAAAAAGATAAGCGACAAATTTACAAACAAACTTTGGTACAATTATTTGTTATTGATAAATCTTAGTTTTATTGGTTAAAAGAACCGCTTATCAATTATTTAGAATTTTTCTAAACAAAGTATTTAATTTCGTTGTCACAACAATTAAAATACAATTATTCCATTAATTAATCAAACTAATATTACCCACACTCAAACGCAAAAAATATGCAATCTACTCAGTTAAGCCTTATTGTTAAGAAACTAACCGAGTTTTACGGTACTGATTTTGATAACTTTGCGTATCAATCACCACTGTCTAAACAAACCACTTTTAAAGTTGAAGAAGTTGATGATTTTGTAAACGCACTTACTCAGGCAGCCCGTAAACAAAAATTCTTAGTAGTCGAAAACTACGCAGATGAGAAAGACTTCGGTACACTCATTCAAGCAAACTCTCATCCTGTCATTTTCTTTGACGAAACAAAAAACGGTATTAATACCATTTTTGCAGCTAGACAACTAAAAAACAATGAACCGTTTTTTTATCAATTTGTCGATAATCAGGCGGTAGAAGAAATTTCTGAACAACAATCATTCAGACCCGTAAAACTTCAGAATGCCCCAGACCCAACTAAAGAAGGGAAAGTAAGATTTTTGGTGGTATATCCTCTAGAAAACATTGACGACTCGCCAACCCCAGCTGATTTAAGTCCTTCAAAACGATTATTCAGAATGCTGGGCACAGAACGAAAAGATATAGGATATATCTACATTTACGCTATCGTTGTTGGAATTATCAGTTTAACACTTCCATTAGGTATTCAAGCAATCATCGGCTTAGTGTCGGGTGGTTTGGCGTTTAGCTCCGTCTATGTGTTAATAACCATCGTAATTTTAGGAGTTACCATTTCAGGCGTTTTGCAGATTTATCAGCAAACCTTGGTGGAAGTACTTCAGCGAAGAGTATTTGCCAAAGCCGCTTTTGAGTTTACTTACAGAATTCCAAGAGTAAAATCCGAAGCACTTCTGGGTTCTTATGCACCAGAGTTGATGAATCGTTTTTTTGATGTATTAAATGTTCAAAAAGCACTACCAAAAGTTTTAATCGACATCACTGCCGCCATTATTCAAATTCTTTTCGGTATCATTTTACTATCGCTTTATCATCCATACTTTATTGCATTCGGTTTTTTAACGATTGCAATTGTTAGCCTTGTAGTCTATTTTAATGCAGAAAGCGGAATGGAAACTAGTCTTGCAGAATCTAAATACAAATACAAAGTTGCTCAATGGTTAGAAGATATTGCCCGTACATTGTATGCGTTTAAATCTGCTGGTTCTACTAATTTACCTATGCAACGCATGGACTATTTGGTAAACAATTACTTAAAATACAGAAAAAAACACTTTAAAGTACTATTGATTTTGTATGGTAATGCCGTTTTCTTTAAAACTTTTGTAACAGGTGTTTTACTGATTTTAGGTACTTCATTGGTAATCGACCGTCAGATTTCATTAGGCCAGTTTGTAGCTTCAGAAATCATCATTGTATTGGTGGTTAACTCTGTCGAAAAATTAATTTCAGGTGCTGATACCGTTTTTGATTTATTAACAGCAGTTGAAAAAATGGGGCATGTAACAGATTTACCACTCGAACGCCAAACAGGCTTAAACATCAATTTCCACGAAAAAGATGCTGGTCTTGACATAAAATTAAAAGATTTGAGTTATCGCTATCCCGGAGAATCGAAGTATGTTCTTAAAAAATTAAACCTCGATATCAAACCCAAAGAAAGTATTTGTATTACTGGTACAAATGGTTCAGGTAAAGAAACATTACTTAAAACACTTTCTGCAATATTTACTGACTTTGAAGGCGCAATTATTTACAATGGCTTGTCGATTCGAGATATAAAATTAGATTCAATCAGAGATGCCATCGAAAGAAATTTAGCGTTAGACGCTATCTTCGAAGGCTCTTTGTTAGACAACGTCGTTATGGGGCGCTCAAGTGTAAAATATAGTGATGTAAAATGGGCATTAGACAGCCTAAATCTAAGTGATTTCATCGCTGAATTACCACAAGGGCTCAATACACCAATGATAGCTGGAGGCAAACGCTTTTCTGAAAGCTTTATCGCTAAAATTTCTGTAGCAAGGTGTGTGGTTGAAAAACCAAAACTACTAATGATAACGGATATTTATCGTGAATTGCACAAGGCCGAAAGACTTAAAACCATTGCATTTTTGACTGACAAATCCAATCCATGGACATTCATGACGATTTCTAACGACCCAATGGTAATGGCTGCTTGCGACAAAGTAATCGTTTTAAATGAAGGCGAAATCGTACTTCAAGGTAGATACCAAGATTTAATTAAAGACATTCATTTTCAAGAAGCTATAGATTAATTATGTTAAATTTATCAAAACAGAGTGTTGGTAAACGCTTGAACGAACAATTTGAATTGCATTCGCTCAATACGCTTCACACACCTCGTTCAGCAGTGGTGCTCAAACGCTGGCTGATGGCAATTGTGGTTATTTTGCTGCTCGTTTTATTTTTGCCATGGCAACAAAACGTAACTGGTAAGGGTGATATATCGGCATTTACTCCGAAAGATAGACCACAAAATGTTCAAAACATTATTTCAGGGAGAATTGAAAAATGGTTAGTACAAGAGGGTGATTTGGTACAAGAAGGTGATACTCTTTTGGTGATTTCAGAAACCAAAGACGACTATTTTGACCCAAATTTACCTGAAAGATTACAGGATCAATTAACTGCCAAAAATGCTGGATTAGATAGCTATAACGCTAAAATTGTGGCGCTTGAACAGCAAATAGCAGCTTTGGAGCAAAACCAAAAATTTAGTTTACAAAAAGCAAGAAACAAGGTCAAGCAAGGGATTCTGAAAGTTACCTCAGACAGCACAGACCTTGTAGCAGAACAGGTTCAGTTGACTATTGCCCAAACCCGTTATGACAGAGGTGAAGACCAATATAAAAATGGCGGTTTGGTTTCATTAAGTGAGTTCGAATCTCGTAAACTAAAATTGCAAGAAACTAGAGCAAAACTGGTTTCAACGCAAAATAAATTGGCCATTTCAAGACAAGAATTAACAAATGCACAGATTGAACTCAATTCTATTGGGGCAGAATATGCAGAAAAAATTGCTAAAGCACAATCTGACAAAAGTTCTGCGATGTCTGCTTTGGCAACTGGTCAATATGAAATTTCACAATTAAGTAACAAAATTACGAACGTGGATATTCGTAGAAACCAATATTATATCAAGGCACCTCAAGAAGGATACGTAGTGCGTGCACTGAAAGCTGGTATTGGTGAAACAATCAAAGAAGGAGAATCTATCTGTACCCTACAGCCATTTGCACCAGAAATGGCCGTAGAATTATATGTAAATGCCATGGACGTTCCATTGATTACGGAAGGTAGAGAAGTACGATTGCAATTTGAAGGTTGGCCTTCACTTGTATTTTCAGGCTGGCCATCTACCACTGTTGGTACTTTTGGAGGTGTTGTGAAAGTAATCGACAGAATTGATAATGCCAAAGGTGAATATAGATTATTGGTCATACCAAAAATTCATAAAGGAGAGCAAGACTGGCCAAAACAATTAAGAATGGGCTCAGGAGTTGTAGGCTGGGTAATGCTAGACGACGTACCAGTTTGGTATGAAATCTGGCGTCAGTTGAATGCTTTCCCTCCAACCTTAAAAAAAGAGCCCGAAGGTGCTCTAAATCATAAAAAAGCGAAGTAAAATGAAACAATCAATCAATGGTGGTGTTCATCAATCTATTGCTTTTGGGGCTAAAGATTTTTCGGCACTACGATTTTATCCAATATTTTTCATTGTGTTAACACTGTTTAGTGTTAACACAATGAACGCACAAACAACATTTAGTTATGAAGATTTTAAAAGTTTAGTTTTAAAAAATCACCCAACTGTAAAACAAGCAAATTTGTATTTATCTGATGCTGATGCCGAAATCATGCAAGCAAAAGGTGCTTTTGACCCGAAACTCTCTTCAGATTTTGACAGAAAAGCTTTTAAAGGTGACGACTATTATAATCGTTGGAAAAATGCTTTGAAAATTCCAACTTGGACTGGCGTTGATTTTAAAGTAGGTTATGAGCAAAGTACTGGTAAAAAGCTTCTATCTGAAGAATCCTCACGGCTTATGGTAGCAGGACTGAGTGTTCCGATTGGTCAAGGATTAGTGATAGATGCCCGTAGAAATACGTTAAAGCAAGCGAATTTAGCCAAAAACATTGCAGAAGCGGAGCGACAAAAATTGATTAACAAAACGATTTTGTATGCTGCAAAAAGCTATTGGGAGTGGTGGTTTAGCTACCAACAACTGCAATTCGTTCGTGAAGGCTATGATTTAGCCAATCAAAGATTTGTCGCTACTCGTGAACGCTCAAGAGTGGGTGAACAAGCCACCATTGATTCTGTAGAAGCAAAAATCACACTACAAGACCGTGAAGTAGCACTTGAACAAGCACAAGTAGATTTACAAAACGCAAGATTAGCCTTATCAAACTATTTGTGGGACGAAAAAGAAAACCCCTTAGAACTGCCAGAAAATGCATTTCCTCCATTGTCAGCACTTCGGAAAGTTGATGAAATTACGCTTCAGGGTTTAATTACTCAAGCAAAGGTGCAACATCCTGAAATTCAAAAATTTGATTTGAAGATTCAGCAATTGGGTATCGAAGAAAAGTTTAGAAAAGAAATGTTAAAACCAACATTTAATGCCAATTTCAACTTGATTGCAGATAGTTTTAGTTCAAATCCTGCCTATTCGTATGAAAATTCTTTTTCAACCAATAATCATAAAGTTGGTTTTGAATTTGTCATGCCACTTTTTCTAAGAAAAGAAAGAGGTAAACTACAGCAAATCAGAATTAAACAACAAAGTACTGGCTTTGAACTTAATTTGGCTCGCAGAGAAATCATGAACGAAGTATATGCAGCATATAACGAAGTGAAAAATTATGAACGTCAATTAAATATCCAGCAAGACGCAGCAAAAAACCAAGAACTTCTTACAAAAGCTGAACAAAGAAAGTTTGAGATTGGGGAAAGTACTCTTTTTTTAATCAATACTAGGGAAAGTAAACTAATTGACATGAGAATTAAAGTGGAATCCCTGAAGAGTAAATATGAAAAAGCTTTGGCAAATTTAGCTTATACAGCAGGATTGAGCGAGCTTTTATAAGTTTTTTAAATTGAATAACGCTGATTGTTGATTTGTATTTGTGATAAAATTTAGCTATCTTTTCAAAAAATGAAAACGAACCATAGATACGTTTTTCGTGCTAAAGTAATTTCAGATAACTTACAAGTTTAAAACAATACTTGTTTGAAGAGCAAATTTTAAACAAATACAAATTGACATTTCAAGATTTCAACTTTGATTCGAAGCTATTAGACGGCCTTGATTCAATGGGTTATAACAAACCAACCGCAATACAAGAACAAGCTATTCCGCTGATTCTGCAAAATAAAGATTTAATCGCCTGTGCCCAAACCGGAACAGGTAAAACCGCTGCCTTTTTACTTCCGATTTTACATAAAATCATTCATACTCCAGAAAAGCAAAGACATCTCAATACCTTAATAATTTCTCCAACTCGAGAATTAGCTACTCAAATTGATCAGCAAGTAGAAGGCTTAGGTTACTTTACGGGCGTAAGCTCAATTTCAATTTATGGAGGAGGTGATGGTGCTGCATGGAATCAACAAAAAAAAGCATTAGAAGATGGCGCTGAAATCATCATTGCCACACCAGGCAGGCTCATCGCCCTGCTGCAAATGGGGAAAATAAATTTTTCTCATCTTAAACACTTGATTTTAGATGAAGCTGATAGAATGCTAGACATGGGTTTTTATGATGACATCATTAAAATCATTAAATATTTGCCCACTGTTCGCCAAACTATTTTATTTTCGGCAACGATGCCTCCAAAAATCAGATTGTTGGCAAATACTATTTTAAAAAATCATGTTGAAGTAAATATATCAATTTCAAAACCATCAGACGGAATTCTGCAACAAGCTTATCTAGTGTACGATACACAAAAAATTAAGCTATTGACTCATCTTTTGGAAGAAGGAAAATACAATAGCGTTATCATTTTTGCTTCAACAAAAGAAAACGTAAAGCAACTTGACAAAGAACTCCGCCAAGCTGGGTTAAAAGCTAAAGCCTTCCACTCTGATTTAGACCAAAAAGAAAGAGAAGACATTTTAAGAGAGTTCAGGAGTAAATCTTTGCCGATATTGATTGGTACAGATATTATTTCAAGAGGAATTGACATTGAAGGAATCAATCTCGTTGTAAATTTCAATACACCAAACGACCCTGAAGACTATATTCACCGAATCGGAAGGACTGCTCGTGCAGCTACTACAGGTGTAGCAATTACATTCATCAACGACAAAGATCAAAAGAAATTTGCAGCAATTGAAGCACTGATTGGAAGAGAAATCCCAAAATCTCCTCTTCCAGATGGGATGGGCGAAGCACCAGTTTACCAACCCAATAAAAGAGTAAATGCAGACGGTTTCAAGAAAAAACCATTCAAGAAAAAAAAGAAAATTGTTAAAAAAGAGTAGTAGTACTTCAAGATTTTATGTAAAAAATCATTTCTACTCGTAATTTTGTGGCTTAAATTCAAATATTATCGAATCATCACCAACATATTTACTTACGGAAGCTGACAAAATCTTTATTGAAACACATCTTCAAGATGATGTAAATGAATTACTTTTACAAGCAAAGCGTTTTTCTTCTGTAGATGTACCGTTTCTAGTAGCTCAAATCCAAGCTAGACAAAAAGCTAAAAACAAACTTCCTGAGTGGACACAAAACAGTAATATTTTTTTTCCAAAAATGATTTCTTTGGAACAATCTTCCTCAGAAATTACTGCAAACTTCAAAGCGAGCCTAATTGCTGGTGAAAGTATTTTAGACCTTACTGGTGGGATGGGAATAGACCTTTCCTACCTCAGTAAAAGTTTTGAAAATGCCTATTATGCAGAACAAAACAATGAATTACTAGAAATCACACAACACAATTTTCATGTTTTGGGTGCAAAAAATGTTCACTTTATTGCTGGAAATTCTGAAGATTTTCTACGGAAAACTGAGCTTAACTTTTCATGGATTTATCTGGATCCACATCGGCGTGACGATACAGGAAACAAAGTAGTAAAACTAGAAGACTGCGAACCTAATATCTTAAAAATCAAAGATTTAATTTTTGATAAAACTGAAAACATTCTACTGAAAGTATCACCAATGCTTGATATTGATTTAGCTATTCTCAGCTTAAAAAATGTAAAAGAAGTTTATATTGTTGCAGTAGAAAATGAAGTAAAAGAAGTTTTATTTAAGCTTGAAAAAAATTATCAACAAGAAGCCGAAATAAATGCTATCAATTTCCCAAGACAAACACTAGCAGCTGAAAGTAAACTGCCAGAAAAACATATTTTTACTTACAAAAAATCTTTAGAAAAATCGGTAAATATTAGTTTTAGTAGTCCAAAACAATTTTTGTATGAACCGAATGCTTCTATTTTAAAATCTGGTGCTTTTAGAACGACTGCTCAGGAATTTGGATTACAGAAAATCGCTCCACACAGCCATCTCTATACTTCTGAACATTTGGTTGAGAATTTCCAAGGTAGGATTTTTCGTGTAAAAGCTGTTTGCAAACTAGATAAAAAAGAAATTGCTAAACATATTTCGGGCAATAAAGCGAATATTACTATTCGTAATTTCCCCCTTTCGGTAAAACAAATCAGGGAAAAGCTTAAGCTCAATGAAGGAGGCGAGGATTATCTTTTTGCAACTACTGATAGTCAAAATCAAAAAATAGTGATTATTTGTCACAAATAAAAAATCCACTCTTTTGTAAGAGTGGATTTTTTATTTAACAGTTTTTGGTTTTTCTGACTTTATGATTATGAATCGTAGCTCAAACCATATTGTTTCAATACCTCTTCTGGTACTCCTTCCCAGTTATTTGGTCTGTTACCCACATATCCAATATCATGGTGCCCCATTTCTGATGAATAAAAACCAGATGCAGTAAGATTTCTCATTAGAGTGAAGAAATTTACACCTTGCGAAACACCCGGTTTAGCTTGATTTGGATAGGCAATTTCATCCACTAAACTAATTTGCTCCTTTTTGGTACAAAGGATAAAAGTTTTACCAAAACGTTGAATAGAAGCAGAATCCAACCAACGTAAACCTCCACGCATCGGAGTTTTGAAAGTTGGCTGATCTTTAACTATAAATTCAATAAAAGCAGGCACACCAGACTGAGAGGCACTTCCTGAATGCTCATCAGCAGGAATAATAATGTCTGCTAATACAGTAATGGTTTTCATCTCATGATCATTGAAGAATTTCTCTGCCAATAATTTAGCATCACGAGCGATTTCATCTTCAGTTCTACCATAATTATACTTAGGTACAGCAGGAGTAGCCGCTTTTGCTTTTGGCTTTGGTTTTGGGCCAGCATCAAGCAACTCTATTGCTTTGGCTTCTGGACTCATCACTGCCATTCCTAATGATGAAAGTCCTATATTTTTTAAATAATCTCTTCTTTTCATAAAATAATAATTTGATGATTTGAAAAATTTGAAAAATTTGAAAATTAAATCAGGGAGCTTTCACCTTTTTATAAATTTCCCTTCTTCTTTTCATTGATGATAAACTCAGAAGTACGAGCCGATAATGCCAAGATTGTCCATGTAGCATTTTTATCTCCTTGCGAAACAAATGGTGCAGCATCTGCAACAAATAAGTTTTTCACATCATGTGCCTGACAGTTCGGATTTAGTACAGAAGTTTTAGGGTCTTTACCCATTCTGGCTGTACCAACTTCGTGGATAATTCTACCCGGAGCAGCCAAACCGTAATTTGTACTAGCATCTGGTTTTTTGCCTAGTGGAGTACCACCCATTTCAGTAATTAAGTGTTCGAAGGTATCCTGCATGTGTTTTGCCTGCTTAATTTCATAGTCAGACCATCTGTAATGGAAACGTAACACAGGAATACCATATTTATCAACCACATTTGGATCGATTTCACAATAATTGTTATAATCTGGTATAGGTTCTCCTCTTCCGGCCATCCCGATGTAAGCCCCATAGAAACGACGGTAATCTTCTTTCAAAGATGCACCATAACCCCCTGCTGCTTTTTTGATTCCTTCACGAGTAGGGAATTTTTCGTTAATTCCTTCGATTCCCCAACCAAAACCGTACGCTGGCATTCCCATACCTCCACCGTATTCAATGTGGTATCCTCTAGGGAAATCTAGTTTTTTGTTATCTCCCCACCATGGAGTATAAACGTGCATCCCTCCTACTCCATCTTCGTTATAACGTTTTCTGTCAAACAATGCAGGAATAATGGCAGAGCGAGACGCACCAGTAGAGTCATTTATATAACGGCCAACAATACCACTAGAATTGGCTAAACCATTTGGAAAACGAGCAGACTTTGAATTCAATAGTAAACGAGCAGTTTCGCCAGCACTAGCAGCCAACACCACTATTTTTCCTTTCACTACCTTCTCTGTCATGGTGCGAGTATCAACATAAGATACACCTGTTGCTAAACCTGTTGTAGGGTCCGTTAACACTTCTCGAGCCATTGCGTAAGTAATTAGGGTACAATTACCTGTTTTCATCGCTGGAATCATCAAAACTGATGATGACGAAAAATCTGCATACGCTTGACAAGCTCTGTTACACTGACTACAATAAAAACACTGTCCACGGTCTTTATTAATCGGTTTCGTAAGAATAGAAAGACGTGAAGGAATTACAGGAATTCCTAAGTTATTTCCACTTTTCTTTAACATTAATTCGTGCAAACGTGGTTTTGGAGGAGGTAAAAAATAACCATCTGGATCATTTCTTCTTCCTTCATTTGTACCGAAAACACCAATCAATTTATCCACATAATCATAATATGGCTTTACATCATCATAACCAATTGGCCAGTCATCTCCCAATCCGTCAATCGACTTTCTTTTAAAATCATCAGGACCAAATCTCAAAGAAATTCTACCCCAGTGATTAGTCCTTCCACCTAGCATTCTAGAACGGAACCAATCAAACTTTGTTCCTTCGGTATGCGTGTATGGTTCTCCGTCGATATCCCAACCACCATAGGCAGCATCAAAATCACCAAAAGCACGAGTACTCGATGCACCACGGCGAGGAGACTCCCAAGGATTCTTTAATTGGGTGATATATTTTGGGTCGGCTGGGTCATAATATTGCCCTGCTTCAAGTACACAAACTTTTGCACCAGCTTTAGTCAGTTCATAAGCAGCCATACCACCGCCCGCACCCGAACCAATGATTACGACATCATAAACTGTTGATTGTTCTTTAATTTGAAAGTCCAACATTTATAAATGATTTTAGGTTGAAATGAATTATTGAATCGAAATTTGAAAGTAATATTTAAAAAATTAGTTTATGTCCTTTTTTGTAAGAATTCTATGTTAAATCGATGCAGTATTATCTACATAGAATGTGAATACCGCATAAAAAGCACAAAAACAATCTAATTTATCAGAAAAACTACAATTATTTGCAGATTTTGCAAGAAATAATTTTTAAAGAATGCAAAATCCAATCCTCCCAAAAGGCGCCCATCAAAAAAGCCACTGTTAAACAAGTGGCTTTTTTTTAGTAAGAAAATTTATTTCAAAGATTCTATTATTCGATTAATTTCTTCTTGATTAAATTGCTTTGACCGATTTTCAATTTGAGCTAATGTTAGCGGCCGTTGATTCCCAGAATTCAAAAATAGGATGTAAATAATTCCACCACTTGCATCTGAGCCCACAATTTGCTTCAAATTCTTTTTGTAAATTAACCCAACTCCAACATTATCCGCTAATTTAATTGAGCCTTCTCCAATATGCGTATTACTTCCAGTATCAGCGATGATGGCAAAACTACTTTTTCCAGTTTTTTTATTCAAAACATAAGCAATATCTCCGATTTTAACACCAATTGTTCTAAGATTTGCAGGAATGGCGATGTAGGGAATTTCCTCCGAATTAACATATCTTTTATAATCAGTTACTTTTTTCGTGGCATCCTGCAAAGAAGTTTGAGAAAGATAATAACCTGGAAATGGGTCGTCTTCTGTTTGAATATAAGGTTTATCTCCCTCAAAAACAATTACATTCCTACTCAAATTAGTGAATCCGCCTGCGCTTGAAAGATTATCCAATCCTATATTTTGTGGGTGATAAGCCTGTGGCGAACCATCTACATCTATGGTCATTTCAGATTCATAGGCAATAATTGCATCATTGATTTTCCAGACTTTTGTATTAGGGTTCTTTTTGTAATTGAGACCTGTATCAATTCTGTTATATTCTACACTTACTTGACTATTGGCTTTGTTATCGGCAAACAAACTAATCAATACCAATAAAACTAAAATTTTCATATTAAAGCGTTTAACCATTTCATTTCTCAGTGGCTTTCATTCCTAAGTAAGTGGCAGCGCTAATACCCATTAAACCTAAAGTTTCGTTTTCAAACACTGGAAATTCCATCTTATTATTCGAAATATTTTCGAGGAATTCAACCAAGAAAACAACACTAAATATAAGATTAAAAATCAATGCTTGATAACGATACACCGTAATTCCCGAAGAATCCGAAAGAATATCCCTCAAGAAATGTGGTATTCTTTTTTTGAAAATAGTCTGGGCATTTATCGTTTCCGCTTTGTCATCCTCTTCTGATGGGCTATCAATGATCCCGCCAATCGCCGTTGTTCCAACTCCAATACTTAATAGCACCAAACAAGTTGGATTCAAATTAATTACTTCACCATTCGCTCCGAAACCAATCACGAAGCAAGCACCGATAAGTGTTGTCCACCATAAGCCTTGCGTTCTTGCAAAACTATACATTTCAGTTTTGCCATAAAGTGGATGGTCAACTTCTGGATCTTTTAGGATTTTGGTACTGTAGGATAAATAAATTGCTCCGAAGACTATCAACAGAGCTAATACATTGCAGATGATGTTCATGATGTTATCTCAAGTTAAATTGGTTGATTAATTTTAGCCCTAAACATAACAAAAAAGCCAGCCCTTTAAAAGGCTGGCTTACAAATATTTATCTTATTTTTATTATTCGGTCAATCAAGATTTATTCTACTTCCAATTTTCCAACATTTTCAAACTTGATTACTCCGTTTTCATCTACTTCCATCATCACTACAGAATCTTTATTAATGTAATTTCCGAGGATTTGTTTCGATAATTCATTCAAGATTCTTCTTTGCATTACTCGTTTCAAAGGTCTTGCTCCCATTGTTGGTTCATAACCTTCTTCGGCAAGTTTTACCAAAGCTTCATCTGTACTTTCAAGCGTGATACCTTGTTCTTTCAAACGGTCTTGGATGTGTTTGAATTGAATTCTTACAATCTGACTCAAATTGTCTTTGGTCAAAGGTTCAAACATCACAATTTCATCTACACGGTTCAAGAATTCTGGTCTTACTACTTGTTTCAATAAAACCATTA
>JACCDS011384158.1_pt1 | contig 15851 bp, 16 predicted proteins | sample 7446441 | NCBI WGS metagenome assembly JACCDS01 (sample SAMN15323445, study PRJNA562643) | freshwater metagenome | isolation source: river surface water | place: USA:Blue River Watershed | collected 2017-08-17
GTTCTCCAGGGGGCAGCTTCCCGACGGAGAAAACGTGTCGGCCAGAAGAGGCCTACCTAACCCCCCCGTAAACACAGGGAGTTTTTTACAAGTGTCGGGAAGTCAGTGAAGTAGTTGTGTACACCGATGCTTGCATATGTGACGCGCCCCTGGACAGAGGCTTCTTTGCATCTAAAAGAATCTGGCCGGTGGGGCTGTATGTGGGCAACGGTGAAGCTGCTTCCGAGATGGAGCGTCACTTCCCGCAGAACATCATCCGCGACACCATCGAGGACGTCGTTGAGGCCATGCTGACCCGCAACCGACGCACCGTCGGCTAACAGTCAAACACTCCTAAGCCCCCGTAAAACGGGGCTTTTTTCGTTTCTGAGCCCACAGAACACACCCCTCGACAAAGCGCCAAACCTGCCTTCAGCACCAGGCCGTCGCAGCCAAGCTCCACACCCAAAAGCAAGGCCGAAACCACCTCCTGGCGCCCCACTCATCAGCCCGGAAGACACCCCCATAGACCGCCAAAAACACCCATCTTCCCGACAGTAGAACGGCCTAAAAAATAGGCAACTTCGGACCATCTTCCCGACACCCCTTCAAAAATCTTCCCGACACGTGGAGAAAACAGCCAGAGAAATGCCATCAGTGCAAAGAAGAAGTCTCAGATAGTTAGGCGCCCAGAAACCGACACGATGTAGAAGATAGCTGTTGAAAATCAACAACTTATCTAAGTTCCGGTCCTCGTGTTAGAAAAAAGGCCAAACAATGCTATACGCTATAACTCATTGATTTCAAATGTATTTTTGTTGTTTGTAGTGTGTTGGTGTTGCGTGTCGGTCATCAAAAAACCGTGTCGGTTATGAAATGTCGGCTGTTTTTCACCGACACGCTTCTGGGCCATCAGACACGGGCATCCGACACGCCCTCCACGGGGCGAGCTGGTGGTTGGGTGGGGGCCTTCGTCGTACGCCGGTGTAAGGGCCCGGGCAGAGGGAGCGGCCGGCTGGCCAGTGCTCGAGCTCGTGGCACGTCGCGCGCAGCAGTCCAAAAATTACGGCTATTGGCGCTTGTTTTACAGATGATGATGTGTAAGATACGCTGATTACATTACACCGTAATTTACGGAGAACAGCAGCATGGCAGCACCTGGCATCAGCATCGAGGACGTTCGCAGGGTGGTGGGCGACGCCAACCCGCATGACGTCGGCGCCCAGCGCATCCGGGAGGTTTTGGGCTCAGGGAGCCTCTCCACGATTCAGCGGGCGCTCGCCACGCTGCGGGAGGACTGGGACCGTCAGCAAGCCTTGCCCGTCCTCGAGGTCCGCACCCCTCCGGCGCCTCAGGAGGTGTTGGCAGGCCTGTGGAGCGCTGCTTACGAGGCCGCGACCGCGCGCGTGCAGAACCACCTGGCTGACCAGGCCACGAAGCTGCTTGGCGCTCAGGATGCGTTGAAGACCGCCGCCGGCGACTTGATGGAGGCCCAGTCTGAAGTCGACCGCCTGGCGGACGAACTGGATGCCGCGAAAGTGAAGCGCAACGTGGCTCTGGAAACTGCAGAGGCTGCCGCCTCCAAGCAGGCTGAGCTTGAACAAGCGCTGCGCGAGGCAACCCTCACCGCGGACGCTGAACGGCAGCGCATGCTCGTCGAGCATGAGCGCACGGTCCATGACCTGCGCACGCAGGTGCAGACGCTAGAGGGCGTCGTCGAGCGCAGCGCTCGGACCAACGCCGATTTGCTGACCGAGCTGCGGCGCGAGCTCGAGGCGGAACGCTCCCGCGTGGCGGAGCTGACAAAGGCCCTGGCGGGGCCGAAGTGACACGCCCCTCCTAGCTCAGCCGCCCGGGTGCACCGGGACCCAGCCAGGTCCGCGCCTGGCTCACCGGCACATGACCTGGTTGCTTTCTTGACTTGTTCTCAAACAGTCAAGTATTCTGTCAACCATTGGTCATGTGCCGTTTCGCATTTTGATGTTCCACACCACTGTCCAGGTCCCGATGACGACGTCGCCTGAAACTCCAACCAGAGTTCTTCCGGACGGTCGAACTCTCTTGCCCGTGCTCACTGACCGGCAGGCGGAGTGCTTGCGCTTCATCTATCGGTACGCCCTGGCCCACCGGGACTACCCACTGGGTACCGAGGTTGCAGAGCACCTGGGCATCTCGAAGCAGGCGGTGGCCTCAGTGCTGACAGCTCTGCTCAAGAAGGGCTACGCCATCCGCGACCGTTCGGTGGCACAGCGAAACATCCGCCTCACGCGCGAAGCTGTCGAAAAAATGAGCCTGGAAGAAGGAGAAGGCACAACGCTAGACATGTTCGAGAACGCTTTGCCGAGCGGCTCTTGAGCGAAACCTGAACCTACCCGAGGCAGTTTGGCCTGCGAGCCAAACTGGCCGTGCAAAGCAAAAGGGGCTCCGCTTGCCGGCGGAGCCCCTTCAAGAAGGTTCTTGTGCGTTAACACCACAAGTGTCCTTCAGCCTTGCCGTCCTCGTCAACTGAAGAACGACGATGTCCGCTGAAGACAAGGGCATCCGCACGCCTGTACGCCAGGCGGAAGATGCCTCGCTGGAGCCCGTGAGGTCCTGGCCGCACGAAGCCGTTGCGGCGGGTCACCTCACCTACGCCGAGCTCATCGTAGAGCTCGGCGGTGATGTGCGCACTGAGCGCAACGACCGCTACGTGCTGAGCGAATGGTTGGCCTTTCATGAGCTGTCCATGGACAGTCCTGTAGGCCCTGAGTTCGAGCTCCGGTACTTCGAGCGCAAGCTGACTCAGTTCACAAACGAGGTCAGCCAGGCCAAGGCCAAGAAGACCGCCCAGAACCTGAGCTCGCGCTTGCGCGTCCTTCAAAAGGAAGCGGACCGCATCAGGTTCGGGCGAGGCCTGCCCGCCACACTCAGTGGCGCCATCCAGGCTGTGCTGAAAAGCCAGGGCCTCTCGTTCAACTGGCTGGGCAGCACCAAGACTGAAGCGTTAAACCTCATCGAGTGGGCCAAGGGTAAATCTAGCCCCCGAAAGACCGAGAAGAACGAGCTCGCCATCAAGGGGCTCGAGGTCCGCCTGGGTCTGCCTGAAGGGGTCTTGGCTTCCCGCGCCTGGCCGAACACGCATGGGCGCGTCGCGAACCTCAGCGACGATGTGCCCTACCGTCGCTACCTTGCTTTTGTGCTGCCGCATGCCTACGGTCTGCAGTACAGGGACATGCCGGAGGCGCTGCAGCGCACGCTGGACCAGCTCGTTGAGCACAAGCGCCAAGCAGAGCATCTGCTGCCTTCTGGCGAAATCGCGGTGGTCGAGCGTGCCCACACCTGGAACAGCGATGCCACCGTCAAGATGCGCGTGGACGCTGTTCAGCGCTTCTTTGGCTTCCTGACGCTGCCCAGGCTCCCGGCTGCCAGCAAGGGCCTGCGGTGGGATGAGCAGATTCGGTTCGGACTGGGGTACGCCAAGGAACAGCTGCGACTGACCTTGCTCGTGGACTCCAAGGTCGTCTTCGACTACATGAAGTTCTCCGAGCTGCGGACGTTCGACCTGCAGCACTTCCTGCACTTCGAGGCGGTCGTTGAGGCTCAGCGGCTGGGCTTGCCGCCGCCTCCCAACGTCAACATCGCGAAGACGTTGCCGGGGTCGTTCGAAACCTTTCTGGCCCTGTGCAGCAGCCTGGTCAACAAGCCGACGTCGTTCCTGCGTCTGCACCCGGAGTTCGGCGCAGAGCTCAACCCGCCTGTGCCTGAAGACAAGTGGGAGAGCTGGTGTCTGGAGCGGCACAAGCAGCTCTGCAAGCTCATCGAGATTTCCCAGCAACGCATCGTCCACAACAAACGGTCCAACAAGGCGGTCCTGGCCGACGTCTTGCGGATGGAAGACCCTCGGGCGCCCTTCCTGCAGATGGTCGAGGCCATGAAGTCGGACTTCCCGCCGGCGACGCAGCCGGTCTGGCAGGCCAGGCGTTGGCGCGACATCACCTTGATGTCCTTGCTCAACTTCGAGTGCTTGCGGGTCAAGAACATCTGTTGGTTGGACATTGGCAAGCAGCTGGTCGAGAAGGATGGCCATCTTTGGCTGGACATCCCCAAGCACGAGATGAAGAACAACGTCTGGGGACACGCGGAGGACATCAAGCGGCAGCTGCCCGCCGACCTCGAAGAGGTCGTACGTACCTGGATGACCGTCTATCGGCCCCTCTTCAAGGGCCATGACAAGACCCGAGCCTTGTTCTTGAGCTACCAGACCAACCCCGTCAAGAAGCCGGGGGTGGACCCTTATCGCATCAAGGAGCTGGCCCTCAGCCGCGTTGTGGCTGACAACACCGAGAAGTACCTCGGTGTGGCCGTTCGCGCTCACGCCCTGCGCAACATCAACGCCACCTCGGTTGTGCGCCAGGGCGGCACCATCGCCCAGGTCAAGGCCGTCCTGAATGACAGCCCGCAAACAGCGACGAAGGTCTACCTGGACGTCAAGAACTCGGACGAGAACCGAGCTCTGGACGACCTCTACCTGAAATCGCGTCAACGGGCGGGGCTCAAGTGAACTCCCTCGACGAGGCCTACCGACTCGTCCGCGCGCCTGTCGCGGAGGCATTGGGCCCGCACGGCGTCTCCCTGCGCGTCAGGGGCGACTGGCACAACCTGTCTCATTGTTCTTGGTGTGGCCACGGCAAGGACACGAACGACAACTACCAGTGCGGCGTCCACGAGAAGCAGGGCCCCAAAGGGTTCGTCCATGCTGTCCGTTGCATGCACCCCCACGACTCCCCAACGGGTGAGGCGTCGCCGCACTACGCCGACTTCCTGGTTGCGGTGGGCGCCCTGAGTCAAGACGACGCGGACAGTATCAAGAAGGGCGACAGCGGTCGGAGCCTGGCTGCCACCGCGGTGCAGGCCAATGTCCTTCGCACGGACATCGGTCGGATGAACGAGGAGAACAACGCCAAGGCCCGGCGCCGCCTCGCAGCGAACACGGCCGCCTTGGACTACCTGCGAACCGTCCGGGGCTACACCGACAAGACCATCCAGACCTTCAAGCTGGGCCTTTCGGAGCCCTACAGCAAGGACGGCAAGGTCGTGCACGCCCACGCCCTGGCTGCCCCCCTGATGGGCGCGGATGGTCAGTTCTACAAGAAGTACGTCAACTACCCCATCCCGGGCGTCACCGAAGTCAATCGCGGCGACCCCAAGGCGCCCTGGTCGCCGGGGGAGGCGCGGGTCTACTACAACGCGGACGTCCGCCACAAGAAGTGGCTGTTCATCTGCGACGGCCTCAAGGACCTCTGGGCCCTTCACCAGCTGCTCGATGGGCATCCGCTGCTGGAACAGATGGCCCTGGTCAGCTCGACGAACGGTGGCCTGGGCTTCCCGGCCGACTGGAAGCAGCCGTCCTACTGGGAGCGGTTCGACCTGGTCTTCGCTGGGCACGACAACGACAAGCCGGCGGCCCTGACGGGCCTGCGCGCCGGCGACGAGCACGCCAAGAAGCTGGCCATCCTCTCTCAGCGAGAGGTGCTGCGCGTCACGCCGCCCGGGGTCAAGGACTGGAACGACTGGACCCTGCAGGGCCACACCGTGGCGGAGTTCAAGCGCCTGCTCGAGGAGGCGGAAGTCATTCCCCTGGTCGAGAAGGTCGAGGAGGACGATGGCACGTCGTTCGGCCGCTTCGCCGCGGAGCCGGTGTCCATCGTTGGCGAATATCACAACGGCTACCTGTACGAGGCCGTCCGCACGCTGGTGCGCGAGATGATTGAGTCCACCGGCGAGGTGGTCGAGCACTACAGCACCATCGTCATCCGCAGCGACCGCACGCAGCATCGAGCCCAGCAGATGCCCGCGCCCAAAGGCACGCCGGAGCAGGCCCGCGTCTGGCGCCTGGTGCCGGACAGCACCCTGCTGTCGCGCATGCCGGAACCGAACCCCAACCTGACCTGGTCCTGGCCGTCGATTCGCGATTGGCTGGCCAAGAAGGACCGCAAGACGCCGCTCGCCGAGCTGCTGGCCAAGGTCAGCAACCACCTGCGCAGCTCGGTCTGGCTGCCGAACGAGGCGGACTTCGCCATTCTTTCTTGTGCTGTGGTTGCTTCCTACGTGCAGGAGCTCTTCGACGCGGTGCCGCTGCTGCTGGTGACGGGCCCGGCTGGCTCCGGCAAATCCGAGCTGGGCGAGGCGATGCGCTCCCTGGGGGCGAACAGCCGCAACGTGCTGGCCAGGGTGTCGGCCGCCACGCTGGCTCGCCACATCGACGCCACGCGCGGCCTGGTCGTCATCGACGACCTGGAGCAAATCGGCGCCGGCGCCAACTCGAAGGACGGCCAGTTCGACGACCTGGTCCAGACCCTGAAGCTGTCCTACAAGAAGAGCACGGCCATGAAGATGGTCACCGAGTTCAAGGCCGGGGTCGCCTTCCAGCGCGAGTTCAACTTCTTCGGCATCAAGGTCATCAACAACACACGCGGGTCGGACGCCATCCTGGGCAGCCGGATGCTGGCCATCAACACCCGGCACAAGCCGGCCCACGTGACCATCGACAAGTCGCTGCAGCTCGCTCATGACGACCAGGCCAAGCTGCGGAACCAGCTGCACACCTGGGCCTTCAACAACGTCCAGGCCGTCGCCGACACGTACCACGCCATCTTCCCCAACAAAACCGGCCGCCAGGACGAAATCGAGGCGCCGCTGAAGGTCATCGCGGCCTTGTCCGGTGACGAGGCGGTGGTCGAGGCGTTGGACCTGGCATTGCGGCGGCAGCAGGTCGTGACTGCGGACCCGTTCTCACCCGAGGAAATCCTGCGGGAGGCCCTGCAGTCCATCCTCCGGCGCTCGATGGAACGCGACGGCGTCACCCCGACCTGGATTACCGTCACCCAGGTGATGATGGAGATGGCCCTGATGGTCGACGTGAACTACGGCAAGGAGTTCACGACCAGCCTGTCGGTCATCGAGAAGCCGGAGTGGGTCGGTCGCACGCTGCTGCAGCGCTACGTGGACCCTGAGCTTCGCCAGCGCACCACGATGTACGGCAAGGGCCTGCGGGCCTACAAGCTCCTCGATGAGTTTGTCGGCGGGGTCAAGCACAAGCTCAGCCAGGAGTCAGCCGCGTTCAGCAACCTGCCGACCTCGGACAACTTCAAGGCCTTCTGCAAGGCCTGCGCTGACTGCCCCTACCGGACCCACTGCGAGATGCAGCAGAACCGCGCGAAGGCGTGAGGTCTAAGGTAGGTTGGGTACTTTTCATATTTATGTTGTAAACGATACGTACCGTTCGTATCTTCAGACCCGTACTGAAGGAAAGCATGGCCGCGAAAATCATCTCGATTGGCAACCAGAAGGGTGGGGCTGGCAAGTCCACGACCACGATGCAGCTGGCTGGGTCGCTGGCCCGCCGCGGCTTCAAGGTGTTGGTGGTCGATGCCGACCAGCAGGCGACCAGCACCCGGTGGTCGGCCCAGAGCGAGGACACGCCGTTTCCTGCGACCGTGGTCAGCCTGGCGGCCGCCGGCGGGAAGCTCCACCGCGAGGTCCAGAAGTTCGTCGCCGATTACGACTTCATCCTGGTCGACTGCCCGCCATCGGTCATCGACCCGACGCCCCAGTCGGCCTTCCTTGTTTCTGACCTGGTGCTCATCCCCACCAGGCCGAGCCTGCCCGACATCTGGGCGGTGAAGGAGACCTTGGACCTCATCGAGAAGGCCAAGGTCATCAACGAGGCGGTGAAGGTCGCCATCCTCCTCAACGCGAAACAGCCGAACACGCAGCTCGGAAAGGACTCTCTTTCTGTCCTGTCTGAGTTCGACGCCACTCTCCTGAAGACGTCGTTCGCCAACCGGCAGGCCTACGCGCAGAGCGTCGTCATCGGCGGTACGGTGCATGACGTGCAGGGCTCCAAGCCGGCGCAGACGGAGGTCGAGGCCCTTACCGACGAGGTTCTTGGGCTGTTGCAGGCTTGAGGGGAAATGGTTGCGTTGATTCAGTTTTGTAAATACGATACACACCGTATTTACCTGACTTACTCGCCACAAAATGAAATCTCTTGCTGACCGGATGAAGGCTGGTATCGCGCCTGAGAAGGACAAGTTCCAGGCAGCTGAAACCGCCATGGCTGCGGGAAACCTGCATGCGGCCGTGCAGCCTCAGCCGGTGGCCAGGCAAGAGGTGGAGCCCGCCACGAGCCCCAGGGACCAGCCGAAGACCGCGGAAGGGACCCGGACTGTCGTGCGCGAGAACTTCTCTTTCCCGCCCGGTGACAGTGACCTCATCGAGGTCCTGCGCAAGCGGGCTGCGAGGGAAGGGGTCCTGCTCAACCGCAGCGAGATGCTGCGTGCGGGCCTGGCTGCCCTCAGCCGGCTCTCAGACGCCGAAATCGCGGCCATCGGGGGGTTGGTGCCCAAAATCAAAACGGGGCGCCCCAAGACCGCGTAAGCCGGCCTAGCGGGCTGCCGTTAAGCCAGCCGAATCCCGTCCCGGTACATCGCCCCAAGCTCCAGCTCACGGACGGTTAACGAGTAGCGGGATGTCGCGGTCTCTGCGGCCTCCACCACGGCATCGAACGACAGCATGTTGTCTGGCTGGCCGTGTTCATCGAAATGTCGGCTCCAGGCCTCTTCGAGAAGTTCAAGCGCTTGGTCCGAGGAGGACCCAACGGCCTCGAACTTGAAGTTCGGGGTTTCTAGCAAAGCAAAGAAGAAGGTCATGACACGACAGTCTAGTGAGGGGGTCTACAGGGTGACCGTTGGCGAAATAATACTGTACACACGGTACTTACGGTAATACCGATGCAGGAAGCTTCTTCCGCTGCCAAACTCGAGCTGCTCTTTTTGTGCCCCAGACCCATGATTTCCCCGCCACTCGTTGTCGCTGACCTGCCCCTCTCCCGTCGCCTGACTGCCACCTCGACGGTGCTCGGCGTCGCGAAGGCGCTTATTGGCGCAGCGCGGGTCACCGCCGGCGAGAGACTGGTGCTTTCAGATGTCGCCAAGAGCCAGGACATCGACCTGGTTGACGCTGTCCGGGCAGCGGTTGACGCTGGCCACGACCCCCTGGGTGATGCGTACTGCGCCATCAACAGCCCGGAGAGCCGGCGCGCGCGCGGACAGACCTTCACGCCGGGCCACGTCGTCGACGGGATGCTCGGATGGGTCAAACGGCAGCGCAAGACCGTGAGCCGCCTGGTCGACCCAGGCGCGGGCTCAGGTCGGTACACGCTCGCAGGCCTGCGAGCCTTCCCGAAGGCCAAGGCCGTCGCGGTCGAGCTGGACCCGGTTGTGGCAATCATCCTGCGCGCGAACTTGGCCGCCGCCGGCCTGGCAAAGCGTGCCGACGTGTGGGTCGGCGACTTCCGTGAGCTCGAGCTGCCCCGCATCGAGGGCCCGACGTTGTTCGTGGGCAATCCGCCATACGTTCGGCATCACGACATCAGCCCGGAGTGGAAGGGCTGGTACTCATCGACGCTACGCCGCGTCGGGCACGAGGGGAGCCAGCTCGCAGGGCTCCACCTGCACTTCTTCCTGAAGACCCTCGAGCTGTCGGCTGAAGGAGACCTGGGCTGCTACGTCACTGCAGCTGAGTGGCTTGACGTGAAGTACGGCCAAGCGCTGCGGCAGCTGCTCACGAATGGCCTGGGCGGCAAGGATGTGTTCGTCGTCGACCCAACCGTGCCTGTGTTCGGTGACGCAATGGTCTCGGCCGCCATCACCTGCTTCGCGCCAGGCTCGAAGCGCACCGAGCTGCGCTTCGCCGAAGTCTCGACAGAAGCTGAGCTGCGCAAGCTCGCCGTCGGCGAGCCGGTAGCCGTTGCAGCAGCGAAAGCCGAGCCGAAGTGGTCATTCCTGGTCAAAGGGGGGAGGGCAGAGAAGCCCGCCGGCTTCGTTGAGCTGGGCGAGATGTTCAAGGTCTCCCGCGGCCAGGTCACAGGCCTGAACCGAGTGTGGGTCGAAGGTAGCGACACGCCGAAGCTGCCGCCCCAGTTCCTGCTGCCAGCCATCACCGACGCAGCGGACATCACTCGCGCGAAAGACCAGGCCCTCATCAGTCCGAAAGGGCTGCGCCGTGTCGTGAGCCTACCGCGCGACCTGAGCGACCTGGACCGCCGGGACAAGGCCGCCGTCGAGCGCTTCCTCGACTGGGCCCGAAGCCTCGGCGCGCACGAGACCTACATAGCCAAGCACCGCAGCCCTTGGTGGTCGGTGAGCTACGGCAAGAGAGTGGCGCCCATCGTCATGACGTACATGGGGCGGCGCCCGCCGGCGTTCGCGCTCAACGCGGTGGGGGCAAAGCTCATCAATGTTGCACACGGGCTCTATCCAAAGCAGGAGCTCAGCGAAGAGCAGCTCCGGCGCGTGGTAGCGTGGCTGAACAACAATGTTTCGCTCGACGACGGGCGCGTATATGCAGGGGGTTTGACGAAGTTTGAGCCATCCGAAGCGATGCGCATCCTCGTCCCAGCGGAGCTCATCGCCTAGCCGAGCCCGTCAATGCCACCGCCGTCCCGTCAAGCCCCGCTCCCTCCAGTTCACTCTGACCTTCGCATCCTTCGAGACACCCTCGTCGCCCGCGGTGAATTCCGGGAACGGCGTCTCGCTGAACTGCTGACGGACTACAACGAGAAGTTCCCAGCGGCAGAAGCTGCCGCGACAGCGGTCATCGACTCTCTGCAAACGGTCCTGACCGTGCCGGCCAACGGAGACCTGCTGGCCAGCTTCATCGCAAACAAGGAGCAGTACTCAACGCTGCGAAGCCTGCCCGCATCCCCGATTTCTGAGGACGACCTGGAGACGCTGCTGAACGCGAGCGTCAATCGAACGGCGATGCGCCGCGACCAGGCGCTGGCCGACGGCCTGTCGAGCCTCCTCGCCTCGTGCTTGGACCCGAAGCGATTCCCATGGGTCGCCGAAGGCAGGGAACCATCACCAGATGAACTGGCTGCTGCGAAGCTGGCCACTTCAGTGCTTACCGCGGTACGGGCTGTTGAGGCAGGCCGCCGCGGCGATGAGCGCGAAGCCCTCGAAGGGGCGGTTGAGGCGCTGCTGACCAGCATAGGGTTCACTCTGGCGCAAAGACGGCGAGACGGCATCCACCAACTCTCCCACGCGCCGGCGCCAGGCACCTTCATGAAGACGTGCACGCTGGGTGAGCACAACGCCGACCTGGTCATCGGTCTTCGCGACGGCCGAATCCTGGCCCTGGAGTGCAAAGCATCGAACTCCGAGGTGAACGGCTTCAAACGCTTGAACAAGGAAGTGGTGGTCGATGCCGGCGACTGGTACCGTCGCTTCGGGCAATCGAATGTCGTCGCAGCCGCGGCCCTCCGGGGAGTGTTCAAGCCGGCAAACATCGCCCAAGCCCAAGGCCAACAGGTGTTCATCTTCTGGTGGCACCGCCTGGGCGCCTTGAAGGCCTTTTTGAATGAGGCTGTACCGCGCTAAACCGTTGCGAGGCCAACGGTCAATAAGCATTCAACGGTCCTTGGTAGGGCCGTTGGCTATTTCTAGCCATGTTAGTGGGTCATGCCGAAAATAGCGCTCGACTCCGCTGGGGTGGGGGTCAAATTGTGGCTTTCCATCCATGCCTTCAATTCAGTTCCCCAAACAACAGGAAGCTCAACTATCGAGCACGCCCGATTCCGTGGCCCTGGATAGTCATCAACCAGCACCTGCAGCCTAGAATCTCTCTTGTCGTGCGGGTTCTGATAGTAGGCGCCGTCACAGATAGCTAGAAAAAGTACATCTGTGTCCCGACATGCCTGGGCCTCACTCAAGAATCTCTTAATGTCAGCGAACTGATTATCCTGAGAGCCGCCTTCCTCCTTTGTATGCTTATGAGTAGCGAACACACGAAGTGTTTTGCCAGATTTTGTGTACGACCACGTAAAGTCGATGGACTTTCCATGGTTGTTGGTCGCGGCATGCAATTTACTTCCTTGCACGTCCATTCCTCGGACAACATACAGCGCTTTACTGCCTCCTGAAGGGGGAGTGTTGAACTCCTCCACCAGAGGTACGCGAGTTTTGATGTGATGAGCGGCAACGCGTTGATGTAGTGATTGCTTGGCAGGGTCTTTAATGAACTGCAACGCAAACGTGTCATCGGTCAGAACCTTGAATCGAACAAACTCCGGCTCAAAACCGTAGCGGTCTGCCCAATTCTTCATTTTCAGTACGACGTCCGACGCCGTAAGGTTTGACCGCAATAACTCTGCATTTTCCAGTCTCGCCTGTTTCTCGGCAAACTCATAGTCGGGCGGCAAAATCATAGCGCCCCCACATTTTGTGCGGCAATATTGAGCAATTCTCGCGCCTGAGAAAAATCAAGCCGCCGCCGATAACGGCCATCCTTTCGAAGACCTTTGAAAGCGGTCATGAACGTATCCTTGGTTCGGTCTCGCCGAACCTGCAGGAGGCGATTGGCCTCCTCGATGACTTTCTTCACCAACGAAGACGGAATGTTCGCGCTGATGCGAGTTACGCTCCGACTGGTAGGCTTGACCTCATCAGAAGGAATCATGTCGCCGGCCACAAAACGAATCGACGCCTCCTTCTGACCATCAACCGCGTAGAGCCCAATTTTTCCATCAGGGTCGTTGAACCGCCACGGAAGACCTGTTCCAGCGAATTCTTCGAGGTGGCTGCGCAGTTCCTTGTAGGAACCGATTAGTCGATTCTCAGCGAAGACCAAGAAGTCAGTAGCGTCCAATTTTGTTTCGGCAGGAACGAAGAGCGCAAGGCACACTGGAACTTCCGTATCTTCGAACATCTTGCAGGTCAAAGAAATGACCACGGCAAGTCGGTCATGGAAGAGCTTCTGGGTCACGAAGGACTCCGGAATGATGGCCGCCACGTACTGCGTACCGCGGAGCATCACGTCAAGGGCAAGCTTATAGAGGTCATCGTGCTTGTCACCAGGAAAGGGAAGTCCGCGCCGGGTTGCGGAGTTTTTGGCGAGATATGGTGGGTTCGTAATGGCAACATCGAAACCAGCAGGATAGTTCTCAAGGGTGTCGCGCCGAGCCACGACGATGCCAGTTGCGTTCTGTTCGACGGGGGCAGGGTCAATGTCGAAACAAGACCATTGGTTTTCGTATCCCAGGTCCTGAATCATTGTGACAATATTGTTCGCACCGGCAAACGGCTCAAGCAGGACCAGCTCATCCCAGCCCGGAATGGACTTGAGCCATTTGTGGAAGGGGTCCACGTTAAATGGATTGGTTACCGTGAAGAACTGGCCGTGCAGCCGCTTGTTTTCACTATCTCTTTCGGCGCCTGAGGACATCTATCCGCTCCGGATGGAGCAGCGCCAGTAGCGACCGAGAGTCGCTTAGATTGATGTCCTCAAGAATTTCAGATGTGGCCTTTGGACGCTGCCGTACAAAGAAAATCGACCAGCGCTATCGCTGGCCGGACTTATGTTTGTATAGCTTCAGAGGCGATGCATGCCGTAAGTCGTTCGCCTTCCTGCGGCAATTCACTTTCCTATACTGGCAACCGCCTCTTGGCGGGTTCCTGGCGCGGATGGCGCTCGTACACTTGAAGGCGAATTCATGTTTGAAAAAATAACCAGGGCGCTGGTCATTTCTGCGGTAATTGGCGTTGGCTTGACTATCACCGGTTGCTCAGCGCCAGTACCCTTGCTCAAGCAGACTCAGTCAGGGCAAGCAGAAGGCGTATTCGCGGGCCAAGCGCCAGAAGCCGTAAAGAGCGCCCTCATCGACCGCTGCGTGTCGCTGGGCTACGGGATTCAAGAAGCCAGCTCAAATCAAGTTGTCTGCGCCCAAGCTTTGAAAGACCGCGAGCAGCTTTTTGCTCAGGTCATGCTCGGCAACGCCTACTCCACCCCGCCGCAGAAGAAGCTTCAGTTCACCGTCTATCAGGTAGCGAATGGCACCAAGGTTGCTGGCCAACTGTGGGTGGAGACGCAGATGGCATTTGGGCAAATCAAGCGGGCCGAGATGAACGCTCCGGCGCAGGTCAACTCAGTGCAGGAGCTCCTCTTCTCGCTCGGCGCAAAGTGAGGAGAGCAGCGCTGGTCGTCGACTACGCTTGCCACGGCAGACCGGCTCACAAACCAGGGTTTGAGAGACGCCGAGCCGGGCGGCCAAGAACCGGCCCTGAACAGGCCTCTTTTGTGTCTCGATTGCCTGTCTTGTTTTCTACGTCTCGATTCGATAGAGTTCGACGAGAATCGAGACAACAGGACCGCACACCATGCTCGTCGGCTACGCCCGCGTCTCCACTGACGACCAGAACCTGGACCTCCAGGTCGATGCACTGAAGCAGGCCGGGTGCGAACGACTGTTCAGCGACCAGGTCAGCGGCGCCGCGGCGGTGAAGGCCGGCCTCGATGAGGCGTTGGCCTACCTCCGGGAAGGGGACACGCTGGTGGTCTGGAAGCTCGACCGGCTGGGGCGCACGGTCAAAGGCCTGGTCGAACTGGTCGACGCGCTGAAGGCCCGCAACATCCAGTTCCGCAGCTTGACCGACGGCATCGACACCAGCACGCCGGCCGGTCGGTTCTTCTTCCACATGATGGCCGCCCTCGCGGAGATGGAGCGGGACCTGATTCGAGAGCGCACGACAGCCGGCCTGGCTGCGGCTCGAGCTCGCGGCCGCAAGGGGGGACGCAAGCCAAAGCTGGACGAGGCGAAGCTCGATGCCGCCCGAAAGCTGCTCACCGCCGGCACGCCGGCTGTGGACGTGGCCAAGACCTTGGGAGTAGGGCGCGCCACGCTCTATCGTCGGCTGGGCGGGCAACCCATACATGCCGAAGGCGAAGTCGCGGCGGCTGCGTCTCGTTGACGGAGCCTCTCGATGGAGACGGCTACCGTCTCCTGGATGCCCTCAGCTCACCAGGTCAGAAGCTGCGGTAACGAGCCAGCGGTAGCCCGCGTTGCTCGACATACTCGTTGGAGCTGGCCAGCGCCCCCTGATTCTCCGCAAGCCAGCGGGCTGCAGGTCCCCGCTCGCTGGTCGGCGCAGCACGCCTTTCGACTGCTCGAGGTGCCGTGGCTAGGTCCGCGCCAAACCGTGGGGCGGGCGCCTCGTCAGTGGAGAGGGGAGTGGCAGGCATGGTCAAGTCTAGGCCGCCCGCGCGATGCCGCGCACAAGCCGCGCCAGGCCTCACGAATACGATACGTACCGTATTTATCAGGCATACCAATCGCAACATGTGCGCGATACCCGCGTCGAACTGAGGCGGCCAGCACGCCTGGTCAGCTCACCCCATCGGGTGCCCCAGTCGAATCCCCCTTCAGGGGGTCACCCTCACCACCGTCAGGCCAGGATGATGGCCGCTCCAATGCAAAAAGGAGGGGGCACTATGCACCTCGCAGAACAGCTCGTTGACGGGGGCTTCAGGGTGTACGCCGCGGCACTGGAGTCGACTGAGGCCGCCGGCTTTCGAGCGGCTGTAGTCGTCAAGCAAGCTGCCGACGCACCTGCCTCAAGTCGGGAGGTCTTTCGGAGCGAACGCCTCGATACCGCTGCAGGTCTCGACGCCGACAGCGCCTTGGCCATTGCCTTGTGCGCCGGCGTAGTGGTCGCGCACCAGCTCCGCGAGGCTGAACTGCAGGTACCCCCCGGGTGACGGCAAAGCACTCCGCCAGGTCGAGGCGTGTCGGAGTGTCAGAGCTGCCGTGGGACACAGCCGCACAGCGCAAAGAAGAAATCCCCGGGGAATTCTCGGCACAGCACGGCGAGGATGTCGGGTGAGCTCGCCAGGGGCAGCGCCGTCGTCAGCCCCTGGCGAGCCGGCCGAAGTTCTCCAGGGGGCAGCTTCCCGACGGAGAAAACGTGTCGGCCAGAAGAGGCCTACCTAACCCCCCCGTAAACACAGGGAGTTTTTTACAAGTGTCGGGAAGTCAGTGAAGTAGTTGTGTACACCGA
>JACCDS011335343.1_pt1 | contig 15846 bp, 6 predicted proteins | sample 7446441 | NCBI WGS metagenome assembly JACCDS01 (sample SAMN15323445, study PRJNA562643) | freshwater metagenome | isolation source: river surface water | place: USA:Blue River Watershed | collected 2017-08-17
CAAGCAGTCACGTGCTGTATCGTCAATGTATGACCACGTGTATCAATCTGAGTTAAGAACACGTGTTTGGAGCTTTAGCAAGAAACGTGCATCACTTGCGGCATTATCAACTACCCCAGCATGGGGATATAAATACGAGTATCAGTTGCCATCTGACTGCTTGCGCTTGTTGCAGGTAGAAGAGATTTACTCAGGCACTGGACTTAATGACTATGTGAATAGCGAAACTGCAGAGTTTTCTGTAGAGGGTCGTAAGATTCTGACAGACTTAGGCGCACCATTGAAGATTCTTTACTGCTCAGACGTAGCAGATACAACTCAGTGGGATGCAACTTTTGTAGAGGCTATTGCATCACGTTTAGCATATGAATTGGCTGAAGATTTAACCCAGTCAAATCAGAAAAAGGCTGACGCAATGACTGACTACCAGCGTGCTATGGCTGCTGCCGTCAAGTCAAATGCTGTTGAATTGCCACCTCGCATGATGGCTGACAACTCTTGGATTATGTCTAGGATATGACCTTATTATATGTTGACCGTGAATCCCATAACACCGATGCTAGGCTAATAGTCCCTACAGTCCAACTTAGGGATAATCAGCAAGTTATAGCAGGTGCAGACCAGCCGTTAATCGTTCGTGACGGTGGCGTTCAAGACGTTATTGATGGCAAAGCGTTTTACGCATACAAAATTCACAAGGCAGCAGCTACTTTGGCTGCAGGCGCAAGCATAGATATTGTTGTCACTTCAGCAGCAGGCAAGTCTTTAGGCATCGGATTCGCAGCTCAATGTGGCGGCAGCGCTGAAGTTACTATTTATGAGGATGTATCTAACGTGACTGGCGGCACTTTATTCGTGCCGTTGAATCGTAACCGTTCATCATCAGCAATCAGCACCACTGGCGTGCTAATAAACCCAACTGTAGGCACATTAGGCGACATCATTTATGAGGATTTAATCCTTGGCGGCACTACAGGTAATGCTGCAGGCGCTACTGTAAGAGGCGATTATGCGCTGCTTGATGATGTATCTTATTTATTCAGATTAACAAATACAACTGGTCAAGCGCACGTGGCTGAGTTGATGATTCAATGGATTGAATAATGGCTAAGGCATCCCCTATACAAACATCATTTAACTCAGGTGAGTTTTCTCCAGCACTTGAGGGTCGTGTAGACGTTGCCAAATACAATACGTCATGCAAGACGTTGACCAATTTCATTCCGATGATTCAAGGTCCAGCTCGCAGACGTTCAGGCACTACATTTGTAGAAGAGGTTAAAGATTCAAGTGACCGCACATGGCTGGCACGTTTTGAATTCTCTGTAGACCAAGCATATATCCTAGAGTTCGGTGACCAATACATTCGCTTTTTCACCAATCATGGTCGTTTAGTGACTGGCACAGTGACAGCATGGAGCAACGCAACTGCCTATGTTGAGGGCAGCTTAGCATCACGCCTAGGCGTTAACTACTATTGCAAGGTAGCGCATACTAACCAGCAGCCGCCTAATGCAACTTACTGGTATCCATTGACCAGCGACATCTATGAGATTCCTAGTCCATATGCTGTAGCTGACTTGGTAGACGATTACGGTCAATTCAGACTACGCATGGTGCAGTCAGGCGACATCATTTATATTTGCCATCCTGACTACAAGACACAAAAATTACTGCGCTACAGCGCTACTCGCTGGGTTATGGATGAGTTAGCTGAAGTTGAAGGACCATTTGAAGACACTGACCCTGAAACAACAACAACTGTTTACGCATCTGCTGAAACTGGCACGGTCACACTGACAGCCAACACTGGCATCTTTGCATCTACTGACGTTGGTTCATTGTTTTACATTGAGCAAAAACTTGTAGACATTATCAAGCAGTGGGAATCAGGCAAATCCATCTCTGCAGGCGATAGAAGACGCAGTGACGGCAAGACTTATGAGGCATTAAATAGCGCAACAACTGGCGTGAACAAGCCAACGCATAGCATCGGCGCTGAGTATGACGGTGACACTGGCGTGCAATGGGCTTTCCGTGATGCAGGCTATGGGTATGTCAAGATTACTGGATTTACCAACTCAACTACAGTCACGGCTGAGGTTCAGTCAAGGCTGCCATCAGGCGCTGTAGGCTCAGGCAATGCGACAACTCGCTGGGCTTTTGGTAAATGGTCAGCTACTAGGGGTTACCCTGAGCAGGTTACATTCTTCCGTGAGCGCTTAGTGTTCACAAAAGGTCAAGACATTGAGATGTCAGTAGTCGGTGACTTTGAAAACTTTGCTCGTAAGAATAGCAGTGGCGAAGTGGTCACAGACCAAGCCATTTCTATCCGCATCAGCTCAGACCAAGTGAATGACGTGCAATGGTTATCGCCATCTAAGGGTTTACTCGTAGGCACAACTGGTGGCGAATACGTTGTAAAAGAATTGACTACCAATGAGGCGTTTGGTCCATCCAACGTGACAGTTGTTGCGCAATCGCCATATGGTTCACGTGCGGTTATCCCAGTTCAGGTAGGCGAGGCAGTGCTATTTGTGCAGCGCTCAGGTCGCAAGCTACGTGAATTGATGTATGACTTTGGCTCAGACCAGTATAAATCCATTGATACCACTGTTTTGTCAGAGCATATTACTCTTGGCGGCATCACAGACTTGGTTTATCAGCAAGAACCGCACTCAATTGTTTGGGCTGTTCGCACTGACGGCACATTGCTAGGATTTACCTATAACAAAGAGCAGGATGTATTGGGCTGGCATCGTCACGTTATTGGCGGTGACGGTATTGTGGAATGTCTTGAGGCAATCCCTTGTCCTGACCAAGACCAAGATGACCTATGGATGATTGTCAAGCGCACGATTAACGGCTCTACAAAGCGCTACATTGAGTATCTTGCCAAGGATTTTGGTGACGAAACTGACATTGAAGACGCATTTTTTGTGGATAGCGGCTTAACTTATGACAGCACAGCAACGACAACGATTAGCGGCTTAGGTCATTTAGAGGGCGAAGAGGTAGCTGTATTGGCAGATGGTGCAGCTCATCCTAATAGAACGGTTAGCAGTGGCTCTATCACATTGGCACGGTCAGCTAGCAAGGTGCAGATTGGCTTGCCTTATGTATCTACATTGAAGACCCAGCGCATCAACGCAGGTGGCGCAGACGGCACATCACAAGGCAAGACTAAGCGCATCACTAAAGTCGTATTGAGATTCCTAAGAACATTGGGCGCTAAGGCTGGATACGATGAGAGCGAGTTAGATGAGATTCAATTCCGCAGTGGTTCAGACCCTATGGATGCAGCTCCGCCTATATTCAGTGGTGACAAGTTAATTGAGTGGAACGGTGGCTATGATTTTGACGGCTACATTACCATCCAGCAAGAGCAGCCATTACCAATGACAGTAGTTGCCATCATGCCGCAAGTTATTACACAGGATAGATGATGCAAGTAGTCCCATTTAAAGCTGAACATCTACACACTTTAAACCTGCAGACATCGCAGATTTTGTTTGCTCCATTCCTGCATGACGCTGAATATGGCAAATCACTTGAAACTGCAGGCGAGGCTTTCACAGGAATTGTAGAAAATGAAACAATCATCTGTTCAGGAGTGGTGCATCAGTGGCAAAATAGAGCTATTGCATGGGCTTTAATATCACAGAACGCAGGTAAGCATTTTGTGAAAGTTCACAAGGCAGTCAAAAGATTCTTAGACATGTCAGACGTGAACCGTATTGAGGCGTATGTTGATGACGGTTTTGAAGAGGGCTACCGTTGGATTGAGATGTTGGGCTTTAAGCATGAGGGTTTAATGCGTCAATTCTCTCCACATGGTTTGGATATGCACTTATACGCAAAGGTGAAACATGGCTGACCCAATAACGATAGCGCTGGTAGCTACGGCAGCAACTTCAGCAGTTGGTGCTATTGCTGAGGGACAAGCGCAAAAAGAGGCTTATAAAGCACAGGCTAACGCCAACGAATATAACGCTAAAGTATCTGAGATGAACGCTCAGATTGCTAGAAATAACGCATCGGTGCGTGAAGAGGCATTGCGCCGTAAATCAAGACAAGTATTAGGGCAGCAGCGTGGTGCGATTGCGCAGGCTGGCATTGCTTTCAGTGGCTCAGCATTAGACATCATGGAGCAGTCATCTGTTATGGCTGAATTGGATGCGCTAAATACACGTTACGAGGGCGATTTACAGTCACGTGGCTTGTTGGCTACTGCAGCAGGTGAGCGTTATCAGGCTGAGGCTAACCGTATCAATGCTAAGAACGCTGAAAAGGCAAGCTATATCAAGGCTGGCGCATCAGTGGCAAGCGCTTATGCAATGTCTACATATTATGGTGCAGGCGCAACAAAAGGCACAACAGGTTTAGGAACGCAGGCGCTAGGTGCAAATCCATCAGCATCAACTGGCGTTGGATTAAAGATGCCATCAATCCCAATGTATTCATCAGCAGGTTAAAAAATGCCAAGAATTCCAGTATACGAGCAGACAACAACGCCTAGCGGTTTAATCCAAGGCGGCAAGATTTCATCGGCTTATGCGCCATCTCCAGTAGGCAAGGCAATATCAGCTCTTGGCGATGCTGGTGCGCAAATGGTTAAGGCGTTTGACCATCAAGACGCATTGGTAGCTGAAGAGAATCTGAATAAGTTGCGTGAAGAGCAGTCACGTTTAGCGCTTGACGAAAAAGACGGCTACATGAACAAGCGTGGCAAGGATGCCATTGAGCGTGACAAAGACGGCAAGACGCTGCAAGAGCAATATATTGGCAGGTTTGACAGCTATAAACAGCAGTTGACGGCTGGCATGACTGAGAATCAGATTGCCAAGTTTAGTCAAAAGGCACGTCTACTTGACCTAGATTTAAGACAGTCAGTCCTTAAGCACACTATTAACGAGGCTGACAAGTATGCCGATGACGTATTTAAGAACGGCATTAAGACAGAGCAAGACATCGTAGGGCGTGACTACAATAACCCAGTGGCGTTTAAGGTAAGTCTTGAGCGTGTTACTCAGAACATCAATGCTTATGCTGACCGTAAAGGTTTGAGCGATGAGCAGCGCAATGTATTATTGCGTGAGCAGACATCCGCATTGCATGCCTCAGTATTGACTGGCGCATTGGCTAAGACTGACATGCGTTTTGCTGACACTTACTATAAGTCAGTAAGCGCTGACCTTGGCGCTGAGGATTCATTGAAGTTTAAGAATTTCATTGAAACCGAAAAGAACCGTATTAAAGCCCAAAGCGAGAAATACAATGAGGGCGAGATATGGAAAATGTTTATGGATGGCAAGAATGACCTTGACATTTTCAACAGCCAAGCATTTGCAGGACTAGAGCCTAAAGCCAAGATGCAGATAATGTCTACAATTTCTAACGCAAGAAACGTGCGTGCAGACATTACGCCTGAGATTTACAGCAAGGTTTGGGCGCTATCAAGCAATCCGCAAGAGTTGGCTAAGATGACTGACCAGCAGATTTATGCAATGACACCTGAGATTGGCGAGAAGTTTGTTAAGCAATTGCTAGTTAAAAAGGTAGACTTTGCTAAGAATCCTGATGCCATTACCGTTGACAGTGACCAGTTCAAGACCATTGCTAAGCAATACAACATCACTGGCAAAAAAGAATTAGTTGAAGTTGAATACAAGGTTAAAACGCTGATTGACCAAGAGCAGCAAGACAGAGGTCGCAAGTTGACCTTTGCAGAAAAAGATAAGTTAATGCGTGAGGCATTTGTCAAGATTCCAGTGGATGTTGAGGGCAAGTGGTTTACTCAAAATGTTCGCTTATATGACTTGGCAAATATCAAAGAGAAGTCTAAAATCGCTATCAGTGGTTCTGACAGGAAAACAATTGTAGATAGTTTATCTAAGGCAGGCATTGAGAATCCATCAGAGGCGCAAATTCTCCGAGCATATATTGAATTGAAGAAGAAATAATGGCACAAAAAGACTTAGACGCATTTGTAAATACCGAGGTTCAAAAACAAGGTCAACGAGATGCGCTAGGTCAGAGCCTCTCACAAGGCGCTACGTTTGACCCTGATGCCTATGCTAAGAACATGGCGATTGCTGCCAAGACTGGCACGACAACGCAGATGGTCAACGATTTCCCACAAGAGATGGGTTATCAAGCCAAGTTGTCAGGCGTTAACGTAGACCGTTTAGTTGACAAGAATCCGTCACTGTCTAAGTTTTTAGCGTCTAACATTGATAATTCAGCGCTTGCTCATGACGATGTAGATACTTTAGGGTTCACAGAGATACTGTTAAGACCAGTAGACTACATTCGTTCATTTGCTGGCGGAGCTGTAAAAGCTATTGGTAGCGACATCTCAGGTCGTGGCGTGGTGACTGACATTGCGCAGCGTCAACAAGATGAGATTCTAAAGAATAAGGGCGTAAGCGCATGGGCTAGACTGTTTGACCAGTCAGTTGACACAATTATCAACGCTCCATTAAACCTACAGAAAAAGCTAACATCTACAATCCCAATGCCTGAAGACATCGGCGCTAAAGAGATTGGCGGTGAAATTAAGAAGTTTGGTAATTTTATCTCTCCACCTAAAGAGCGTCAGGCGTTTGACACTGAGGTTGCTGAGGGTATTGGTCAGATTGGTTCGCAGATTGTATTGTCGTTGACTACTGGCGGCTCATCTTTGTATTACCAAGGCGCTGATGTCATGAATGACAAGGTTGCCAAGGATGATACAACTCAGGCACGTAAAGACATTGCAGTGATTGGTGGCGGTGCAGTCACAGGTATTACCGAAAAATTTGGCTTAGATAAGATTCTTAACCGTGTGCCGCCTGAAGTTAAAAACCGCACATTGCGATTCATTGCTGACAAGGCTGCAGCATTTGGCATTGAGTTTGCGCAAGAGTTGACAGAAAACATTGCACAAGACGTTATCCGCAAGCTAACAACTGACCCTAATGCAGAGATTGGTGATGGCGTATTCCGTGAATCTACAGTAGCTGGCACGGCTGCAGCAGTAGTCCGCACGGCGCTAGGTATCAAGTCATTTAGACAAGCTAAAGACCAGCAAGAATTCTTTGAGGCACTTGGCGACAATGCTAAGGCATCTAAGCTACGTGAGCGCAATCCTGAGAAGTATGAGGAATTGCTCAACATGATTACTGAGAATGGTCCATTGCAGAATATCTTTGTTCCGCAAGAGCAGTTCAAGACCTATTTCCAGTCAGTCAACAAAGACCCAGCACAGGTTGCACAAAGTTTAGGCATTACCAACTACGATGAGGCACAGTTAGCAGGCGGCGACTTGGTTATCCCAGTTGGCAAGTTCGTATCGCAGATTGCTCCTAGCGATGATTTGCAGGGCTTGATTCAAGACTTGAGATTAGCGCAGGGCTTTGATACGCCACGTGAGGCGCAAGAGAAGATGGCTAACCTAGAGGCAGATATTGCTAGGTTACGTGAGCAGTTTGAGGCGGATGACGTAAACCGTGAGGTTCAGACTGCTGCAATGCAAGAGATTAAGGCAGATATTGAGGGTCAATTGGTTCAGTTAGGCATGACAGCTAAGACTGCTAATGACTACGCAACGATTGCTGCTGCTGGTTTTAGAGGTATTTCAGTCAACGCTTACCGTGAAATGACACCTGAAAAGCGTGAAAGCATGGTTCGCCGCATCTTTAAGCAGACAGAGTTTAAAGTCAGCATGCCGATGAAGACAATCTTGAAAGACAAAAAGATTGACATGCAGCTTGACCCATTGCTTGAATCATTACGCAGCAAGTCCAGCTTTGACCCTAAGAAAATCTATGGTCCTACCCTGATTGAGTTCTTGAATCAGCGCAAGATTAAGATTGTTGACGACATGGGCGAGTTGGCTGCACGTGATATTGACGTTGGCAAAACACCGTCTAAGCGTTTAATTGCAGGCAAAGGCGACACTGGCGTAGGTTTAGAAGATGCTGCTGAGTTGGCGCATAGCTGGGGTTTTATTCCTGAAACCAATGAGCGTTTATTCCTAGAGGCATTAGATGAGGATTTGCGTGGCAATCCAGTCTACAGTGCTGAGTTTACAGATACAACGGCTGAATCTTATGTAAATCAATTAGACAGCCTACAGTCATATTTAGAGCGCAACAACATTGACGTTCGTGATATGACTAACGATGAGATTCGTGCAAAGTTAGATGAGATTGCTGCAGCTCCTGAGGTAACGCCTGACTTTTATCAGGGCGTGCCACGTAATGAATTTGATGCGGTCAAAAAGCAATACGAAAACACTGACGAATGGTTGCGTGCGCCTGACGGCAGCCCTACTAATTTGACCGAAGACCAGTGGGTGCAAGTGCGCACTCAGTCATTTAAAAACTGGTTTGGCGATTGGGAGCAGGCATATAAAGACGGCGGCGTATTTAGGACTGAGCTTAGCGTATCTAAAGTTGTCGGCAGCAATGGTGAGCCATTGATTGTTTATCACGGCACAGATTTTGGTGGGTTCTCTGTATTTGAAGAGCCTACAGGCATGACACGTGGCAACTTAGGCATATTTACAACTACTAACCGTGACATGGCTTTGACCTATGTGCGAGCAGAAATTGGCAAAAAGACTGTAGAAGTTAAAGCTAAATACACCGAAAAAGAGCTTGACAGTTTATATAACGTGCAATTTGTGCAAGATAAAAACGGTTGGCGTGGCGAGGCTGATGTATTTGCAACTGATTATTATGCAAATAAAGAAGATGCTATTGCTGAGGCAAATAAAACAGTTCAATCTCTACCAAGAAGTAGAAGACAAGGCGCAGGAATTTATGAGTTATTCATGAATATCCGTGATGTTTACGACATTGATTTTAAGGGCGCTGATTGGACTGGCAGCATGGATGGCACTCCAGTTGTAAACATCAATACAGATGGCGCAGTTTCTGAGGCTAAAAGATTTGGCAATGATGGCGTAGTTATTCGTAACGTAGTTGATGATGGTGGTGGCGTTGGCAATTATGCTGGCGAGCCGTCAGATGTATATGTGGCATTTAAGCCTAACGACATCAAGTCAGCTACAGGCAATATCGGCAGCTTTAGACCTGAAAGCACAAATATTCTATTTCAGACTATTGATAAAACTGAAACTGAAGAGTTTAAAAAGTGGTCAAAAGGTCATGATTTAGTCAGACAAGGCGATTACTTTGACTATGAATCAGGCGTTGGCGTAGTTGTTGAGGCTGTTCATGGCACAACTGCAGACTTTGAAGTGTTTGATTTAGCTAAGGGCAATCCTGAATCTGACTTAGGCGCAGGCATTTATTTCTCAAATACCACTGATGATGTTGGCGCTAACTATGCTGGTGTTGGTCCTGACCTAAAGAGCAAGATTGAGCGAGCTGGCGAAAGGTTAGATAATGAATTTGAGGATTTATCAGAAGAGCAGATTAGAGAGCAGCTTACACTTGCTGGCATAAATTATCAGGCAATGTATGGTGATGCAAAATCATGGGCTGATTTGAGCGCTAGAGATAAGAGTTTTATTGCATATTCTGTAGCAAAAAATAAAGCATTAGTGAATCAAGGGTTCACAATGCCAGTCTATGTGCGTTTTGATAAGCCAGCAGTTATTGGTGGAAACTACGAAACATTCCTAGAATTTAATCAGGAATATGATGAGGAAACTGATGAATACAGCGAACCAACTGGTGAATTAGTTGACTTTGTTGAGGCGCTTTATGCAGTTGCTGATGATTTTCAAGATGTAGATGTTGATAAACTTGCAGGCTTTTTATATGAGGCAGGCACTGATGGTAACGGCATGAACATCTCTGATGTTATCCATTACATGAAAGACCGTGATACTGGCGTGCAATACGCATCTGATGAAGACGGCAACTATGTTGTATCTGAGTTTATCCGCAGAGGATTTGAAGAGCTTGGCTATGACGGCTTTATTGATACAACTGTAAGTAGCAAGTTTAAAAATATGGAAGGCATGAACCCTGACACGGTTCACTATATTGCATTTAACCCTAAGCAGATTAAGAGCCGCTATAACAAAGGCACATTTGACCCTGATACTGACAACATTATGTATCAAAAAGCCACTGAAGATTTGGAATTAAAGCGTGGCTACGTTAAATTTGGAGAGGGTAAGAACAAGACAGTTGAGATTGCTCTACTTGAAAATCGTGATTTATCTACATTCTTACATGAGATGGGTCACGTCTACTTGGAGATTCTTGGCGATGTTGCACAAGACCCAACAAGCAGCGCACAGACTAAAGCTGACTATGCGACTATCCTCAATTTCTTAGGCGTAAAAGACCGTTCAGAGATTGGCGTTAAGCAGCATGAGATGTTCGCACGTGCGCATGAGGCGTATTTGCGTGAGGGTAAATCTCCTAATGCTGAGTTGCGCTCTGTATTCCAAAAGTTTAAGGCATGGTTAACACGTATCTACAAAACATTGCAGCAGCTAGATATTGAGCTGAATGACGATGTTCGTCAGGTATTTGACCGCATCTATGCAACTGACGCAGAGATTGAGGCTGCTCGCACTGAGGCTGACATGACACCATTGTTTGCCAGCGCTACTGATGCGAACATGACTGATGCTGAATTTGAGGCTTATACCAACTCAGTTCGTGATGAAGTAGAAGTTGCAAAAGAGAAGTTGCAGCAGAAGTTGATGCGTGAATTTGAGCGTGAGCAGAAGATTTGGTGGAAAGAGGCACGTGGCGAGATGCGCAAAATCGTTGAGGAAGAAGTCAACGAAATGCCAGCTTATCGTGCATTTGACCAGTTGGCGCTAGGTTCATTGCGTGGTCAAGAGGGTATCAAGCTAGATTACCTAGATTTGGTAACACGTTACGGTGAGGCATTTGTTAAGACATTGCCAAGACCATATGTCTACGCCAAAAAAGGTGGCGTTGATGCTGACACGGCTGCAGAGATGCTGGGCTTTGATTCAGGCGAAGAGCTAGTAAAAGCGCTTGCTGCGTTGAAACCACGTAAGGAATACATTGAGGCTGAAACTGACCAGCGCATGAAAGAAACTTACGGTGACATTCAGACTGATGGCTCATTTACTGATGAGGCAAGAGCTGCAATGCACAACGAATCACGTGCAAATGTCTTGTCTATTGAGCTAAAAGCAATCAAGCGTAAGCAGCGTGAGATGTTGCCGTTCGTAAGAGCTGAGCGTCAAAAGACTACTGAGGCACGCCGTCAAGCAATGGATGCAACTGAAGTGCCACCATTAGCAGTATTCCGCTCAATGGCTAAAGGAATTATCGGCAGCAAGCGCATTATGGACATTACGCCATATGACTATCTACTTGCAGAGCGAAAATACAATCGCAAAGCATTTAAAGACATGGCTGCTGGTAATTACCAAGAGGCTTTCTTAGCTAAGCAAAAAGAGTTGATAAATCACTACATGTATCTTGAGGCTACTAAGGCACGTCAGGATATTGATAAGGCACGTGAGTATTTATCTACATTTGATAAGGATGCAACTCGCCAGCGTATCGCTAAGGCAGGTAAAGACTACCTAGACCAAATTGATACATTGCTAGAAAACTTTGAGCTAAAGAGAGTGCCAACTGTTCAGATTGAGCAGCGCATGAGATTGGCTGATTTCGTTGAGCAGCAAGAGGCAGCAGGCAACTACGTCAACATTCCGCAAGAGATGATTGACCAGTCTAGGACTACTAACTATAGACAGACAACTTACGATGAATTCTCTGCATTACGTGATGCGGTTAAGAACATTGAGCATTTAGCTAAGTTTAAGAACAAGTTGCTAGTGCGCCAAAAGGCACGTGAGTTTGAGAACGTCAAGGCTGAGTTGTTGACCACATTAAAAGATAACCGTCAGCCAACTGGTGAGCTTGAGCGCTTAACAACTAAGTCAATGAACATGCGTGATAAGGGTGCAAAAGCATGGCGTAAATTTGACGCAGCGCACCTAAAGGTTGAGCAGATTGTTGAATGGCTAGATGGCGGTCAGATTGATGGTCCTTGGTCAAGATATTTCTTTGATTTGGCTGATGAGGCACAGACTAAAGAATATGACTTGCACCGTGTTGTGACTAAGGCGTTGCGTGATTTGCAAGAGAATATGCCTCGCAAGTGGCAGCAATCGCTATACGACAAGACTGCAGCTAAATTGCCTACAGTTAACAATTTGACTAAGTATGACCTTATCGGTATTGCTTTGAATACTGGTAACGATGGCAACTATCAGCGACTAAAAGCTGGGCGCACATTGCAAGACGGTCAGCAATTCCCATGGACTGAAGAGCAGATTGATGCAGCTTTAACGCATTTAACTAAAGAAGATTGGCAATTTGTTCAAGGCGTATGGGATACAGTTAACCTATTGTGGGGTGACATTGCAGCGCTAGAAGAGCGTATGACTGGCATTGCACCGCCTAAGGTTGAGGCAAGACCATTCAAGGTGACAACGCAGCAAGGCGAAACGATTGACGTTAAGGGTGGATATTTCCCTATTGTTTATGACCGCCGCATGTCAGACGTGGGTAAAAAGCAGGCTGAAGTGCAGGAATCAGTGCAAGACTTTTTCTCTAACGGTCACGGCAGAGCGACAACATCTAAGGGTCATACTAAGTCACGTGTAGATAGTTTTTCTGCTCCGCTAAACTTGGACTGGTCAGATACATTGTCTTATCACATGTCTAACGTGATTAAGGATATTTCGCACAGAGAGGCGATTCAGGGTATCTACAAGATTTTAAAAGACAAAGAGATAGCCCTAGAGCTAGAGGCTCGTCTTGGCTCTGAGTATACAAAAATGCTCAATGATTGGACAAGAACTTTAGTGCGTGACCGTGCAGATACTTTGTATCAGGCGCAAGGCTTGGCTAACATTCTCATGAAGACAAGAACCAATATGGCTATTGTCACAATGGGCTTTAAGGCTACGACTATCTTGGCGCAGATTGCTGGTATTGGTCCAGCGATGGATTTTGTTAAGCCACGCAATTTCTACAAAGGCATGGTTGAATTCTTTACTCATCCTAAGCAGACGTATGAATTTGTGACATCACGCTCAGGTGAGATGCGCAACCGTTTAAACACGATTGACCGTGACGTTAAGGATGGCTTGGCATTGGCACGTGGCGAAACTGGCATATTGCCAGCAGTCAGACGCACGGCTTTCTACGCAACTGGCATCATGGATATGGCAGTGTCTATGCCTACATGGATGGGCGCTTATCAGCAGGCAATCACAGAGGGCAAGACAGAGCAAGACGCAATTCGTGCTGGTGATAGAGCTGTTCGTTTATCACAGGGCGCAGCAGGCGCTAAGGATATGGCAGCAGTGCAGCGTAACAATGAGCTGACTAGATTGCTGACTATGTATTACACGCCATTCTCTGCTTTGTATGCTCGCTTGCGTGACATCGGTGAATCAACATCTAGCATGAAAGACTTGCCAAGAGCTGCAGCACGATTGATGGCATTGGTAGTTTTCCCTGCAATCATCGGTGAATTGCTTGCTGGGCGTGGTCCTGACGATGACGAAGATGAGGTATGGTGGGCTGCACGTAAGGTAGCGCTATACCCATTGGCAACTATCCCAGTTGTTCGTGATTTCTCAGGGTTAACTGAGCAGTGGATGATTAACCTGATTGGTAATGGCGAAATGGAGTTTAAACCTGAATATCGCTTATCTCCAATTGTCAGCGCAATAGATAAAGTGTCACGTATTCCAAGTAAGCTAGGCGATGTAGTTATTGGTGAAAAAGATTTTGACGAAGTTGCTTGGGATGTATTTGAAAGTAGCGGTTATGTATTAGGATTACCAACAGCGCAGGCACGTATCACTGGTGAATATCTACAAAAGTTATTAACTGGTGAAACTTCTCCTGAAGATGCAGCAGATGTATTAAAAGGTCTTTTGTTTAGACCGAAAAAAGATTAGAATTTTGCAAAGGATTAAGAGGTCAATATGACAGTCAGCTCAACAACTTCAAAAGTATCGTATTCAGGCAATGGCTCAACTTTAGCCTTTTCCGTTACGTTCTATTTTCTTGCCAGTGCGCATCTCAAAGTTGTTGTGCGCTCATCTAATGGCACTGAAACTGTAAAAACATTAGGCACGCATTATACGGTTACTGGTGCTGGCGACCCAGCAGGCGGCACAGTAACTATGCTTACTGCTCCTGCAAGCGGTGAAACGCTGGTTATTTCACGTAATGTGCCGTTAACTCAGGTGACTGACTATCAGGCTAATGACCCATTCCCTGCTGAAACGCATGAGCAAGCACTTGATAAGCTAACTCAGATTAGTCAGCAGATTCAAGAAGAGTTAACACGTTCTATTAAGTTATCAGTGTCTAACACGATGACATCTACAGAATTTACGGTTGACGCTGCTGCACGTGCAAACAAGGTTCTAGGATTTGACGCTGCTGGTGAATTAGCGGTTACTCAAGAGATTGGCACGTATCGTGGTAACTGGGCTGGCAGCACTGCTTATCAGCAACGTGACATCATCAAAGATACAAGCAATGCAAACATCTATATTTGCGTTGTTGCTCATACATCTAGTGGCTCACAGCCTATTTCTAGCAATACTGACGTGGCTAAATGGGCGTTATTAGTAGACGCTGCCAGTGCTACTGCTGCAAAAAATGCTGCTGAGGCTGCACAAGCTGCTGCGGAAACTGCTCAGGCTGCTGCTGAATTAGCTGAAACCAATGCGGAAACAGCCGAAACTAACGCTGAAACAGCCGAAACTAATGCTGAAACTGCTGCGACTAACGCAAGTAACTCTGCATCTGCTGCTGCAACAAGTGCAACTAACGCATCTAACAGTGCGACTGCTGCTGCAACATCAGCAACTAACGCTGCAAATAGCGCAACTGCTGCTGCAACGGCTAAGACTGCTGCTGAAACGGCTGAAACAAATGCTGAAACGGCTGAGGCAAATGCTGAAACAGCACAAGCTGCTGCTGAAACTGCTGAAACTAATGCTGAAACTGCGGCTACTAATGCTGCTGCAAGTGCAACATTGGCTAATGACTGGGCTACCAAGACAAGCGGAACGGTAGCAGGCGGTGAGTATTCTGCTAAATACCATGCTCAGGCTGCTGCAACATCTGCAAGCAACGCATCAACATCTGCAACAAATGCAAGCAATTCTGCAACTGCTGCCGCATCAAGCGCATCGGCTGCTGATTCTTCTGCTGTATCTGCTGCTGCTAGTGCGGCTGCTGCTGCTGCGTCTTACGACAGTTTTGATGACCGTTACTTAGGTGCTAAATCATCTGCTCCAGCTACTGATAACGATGGCAACGCTCTAGTCACAGGTGCTTTGTATTACAACACCACGACTGGAAAGATGAACGTGTGGGATGGTGGCACATGGATTGAGGCATCTGCCGCATCACAGGCTATCTTAGTTGTTTATCAATTTACTGCAACTGGTGGACAGACTACATTCTCAGGCACAGACAATAACTCATTGACCCTTGGTTATACAGTAGGCTCTGCCTTGGTAACGCTAAACGGTGTGATGCTTGAGGTTGGCTCTGAGGTAACTGCATCAAGTGGCACAAGCGTAGTCTTGGCTAGTGGCGCAACTGCTGGCGATGAGTTGAATGTCTATGCTTTCTCTACATTTAACTTGGCAGATGTTTATACAAAAGCCCAGTCAGATGCTAAGTATGTTGATTTAACAAGCAATCAAAACATTGCTGGTAATAAAAACTTTGGCGGTGTCGGTAGTGGAAATGATGGCGATTTAAAAGTTGATACAACAAGCACATCTGCTGTCGTAACGGTTGGTCGTATAAGCGGCACATCTTCCGACAATACAAACTTTAGGGTTCG
>JACCDS012482737.1_pt1 | contig 15846 bp, 13 predicted proteins | sample 7446441 | NCBI WGS metagenome assembly JACCDS01 (sample SAMN15323445, study PRJNA562643) | freshwater metagenome | isolation source: river surface water | place: USA:Blue River Watershed | collected 2017-08-17
TTATTGAATGCTTTCTTAGGTGAAAAGCTCTCAATAATGACCCCTAAAGCACAAACTACACGCCACAGAATCTTAGGTATTTTAAATGAAGATGATTTCCAAATAGTGTTTTCTGATACTCCAGGTATCATCAAACCTCAATACGGCTTACAAGAATCTATGATGTCGGCAGTTCATGGTTCCCTTACTGATGCCGATCTTGTAATATTAGTTACTGATATTCACGAGAGACACGACGAAGAAGACGTAATGAAGTCGATTGAGCATTGTTTATCACCAATTATCGTGGTTATCAATAAAGTCGATAATGCTAAACAAGAAGAAATCTTGGAGAAAATTAACTATTGGAAAACCACATTAAACCCAGTCGCTATTTTTGCAGCATCAGCTTTACACGACTTTCAAGTAAAAGAGATATTGAGTTTTATAATCCAATCTTTACCAGAACATCCAGCTTATTACCCTAAAGACGATACGTATACCGATAGAACTGAGCGTTTCATGGTTTCTGAAATGATTCGTGAAAAAATATTAATGTTCTATCAAAAGGAGATACCATATAGCACTGAGGTCATTGTTACTTCTTTTTTAGATGAAGAAAACATTGTTAAAATTCAGGCCGAGATTATAGTTGAGAGAGAATCTCAAAAAGCAATTATTTTGGGTCATAGAGGTGAATCAATTAAAAGAACAGGAACAGAGTCACGTAAATCGATAGAAGAGTTCGTAGGAAAGAAAGTTTACTTGGAATTGTTTGTGAAGGTGTTGAGTGATTGGAGAAATAAAAAGAATTATTTAAAAAGATTTGGTTACGATCAATAGGTAACCGATAAATAAATTTAGTTATGAGTAATATAGTAGCCATAGTAGGGCGTCCAAATGTTGGCAAGTCGACCTTATTTAACCGCCTTACCGAAAGTAGGAAAGCCATTGTTGATGATTTTAGCGGAGTTACCCGCGATCGTCATTATGAGACTGCTGAGTGGATTGGAAAGAAATATACCTTGATAGATACCGGTGGATACGTAGCAAATTCAGAAGATCAATTTGAAGCGGCTATTCGTGAACAAGTTATCATTGCCATTGAAGAAGCATCTGTTATTCTTTTCTTGGTGGATGTTAAAACCGGAATTACAGATTTAGACGATGAAATAGCAAGTATGCTTAGAAAGTCGAAAAAACCTGTATTTGTAGTAGCAAATAAAGTTGATAATAATAACTTGATACCTGAAGCTTCCGTTTTTTATTCTTTTGGCTTGGGTGATTTGTATTGTATCTCTTCGATTACTGGAAGTGGTACTGGGGAGCTATTAGACGAGGTTGTAAAGCATTTCGAAGAAGAGTTTGAAGAACCTAGCACATTACCTACCTACGCGTTCTTAGGCCGCCCCAATGTAGGTAAGTCGTCGATCATCAACGCTCTTTTGGGCAAAGACAGAAATATTGTTACTCCTATAGCTGGAACTACACGCGATTCCATCGAAATAGAATACAATCAGTTCGGTCATCATTTTATGCTTATAGACACCGCTGGTTTACGTAAAAAAACCAAAGTGAATGAGAATATTGAGTTTTACTCGGTGATGCGTACCATAAAAGCTTTGGAAAAAGCAGATGTATGTATTTTGATGGTTGACGCAACGGAAGGCTTGGAGTCGCAAGACGTCAATATTTTTAACCTTATCGAAAAAAATCATAAAGGGGTCGTAATTTTAGTCAATAAATGGGATTTAGTAGAAAAAGACCATAAAACGAGTAAGGCCTACGAAGAGAAAATTCGAGAAAAAATTGCCCCATTTGTAGATGTTCCTATTGTTTTCACATCAGCATTAACCAAACAAAGGGTTTTTAAGGCAATTGAGACTGCCAACGAAGTTTATCAAAACAAGACCAAGCATATTTCAACCTCAAAATTGAATGATGTGATGCTCGAAATAATTCAGCAATATCCACCACCAAGTCTAAAAGGTAAATACGTTAAGATTAAATATGTAACTCAACTGCCAGGAAAGTCGCCTGCCTTTGCATTTTTTTGTAATTTACCACAATATGTTAAGGAACCTTATAAAAGGTTCTTAGAGAACAAGTTACGAGAAAATTTCGATTTTTCTGGGGTGCCAATTAGCATTTATTTGAGGCAGAAATAGTTATATCTGTAAATAATTAAAAAATATTTCTTTTGAATTGATTTTTTTATTTTACCTTTGCTGCGTTTTAAAATCTTATAACCAAAAATGAAAAAAGTATTAGTTTTATTGTTAACTGCAGGTATCTTCGGATTCGTTGCATGTGGAGAAAGTGCTGAGCAAAAAGCTGCTAAAGAAAAAGCTATGGCTGATTCAATCGCTGCTGCTCAAGCTGATTCAATTTCAAACGCTGCTTCTATGGCTGCTGATTCTTCAGCTACTGTAGATACTGCTGCTACAACTGAAGTTGCTCAGTAATCTTTACTCAAAAAGAAATTAAAGCCTCCACATTGTGAGGCTTTTTTTTTGCCCTTTACTTTCCTAATTAGTATGCAGAGAGAAGTTCGATAGACTTTAGCAAGCCTTTATCAAGTTGCTGCTGTATTTTGTAATACCCTTCGGTTCCGAATAATTGTCGCGCAAATAATGCCTTTATCTGAATTTTTAAGGAGTTTTTTGATTTCATTAGTTCATTGGCTTTTGCATTTATGCCCTTTTTAGCAGCTAAATCCAAGAATTCTTTAAATAACTGTTCATTCACATTAAAACTATCGTTAAAACTATTTAAGGTTTTATACGATTTCATCTGAGTTTTATGTTTATCGGCATAAGCATACACAAATTCGCTTAATACACCCTCGGAAACTACTCTCGCGTAGAATGTGCTAAAATCATTGGTGTCTATCGGCACAAACACATCTGGACTAATTCCACCACCGTCGTATACAATTTTACCAGAAGGCGTTTTAAATGCTTTATGACCCTTATTTACGATGCTATCCACTTCACTTAGCTCCCCATGTACATATCTATTCTGTACATCACTCAAATAATCCTCCTTATTCATGTTATAAGGTTTTTGTATACATCGACCTGTCGGAGTATAATATCGTGCTATGGTGAGCCTTAAACGAGCTCCATCGGCTAAGGTAGCTTGCTCTTGAACCAAGCCCTTTCCAAAACTCCTTCTACCAACAATTATTCCTCGGTCCCAATCTTGCACAGCTCCCGCTACAATTTCACTTGCCGACGCCGATCCCTCATCAACAAGTACAATAAGTTTCCCCTCTTCAAAGTTTCCGGCACTCGTTGCAAATTCTTCTTTTTTAGGAGATGACTTTCCTTCAGTATAAACAATCAGCTTTTTATCAGCTAATAGTTCATCAGCAATCATAATGGCTGTATTTAAATATCCTCCAGAATTTCCACGTAAATCAAGAATTAAACTTTCTAATCCCTGATTCTTTAATTTCTTAAGGGCCTCAAAGAATTCGTCATAAGTAGTACTTCCAAAAGAACTAACCTTAATAAAACCAATATTGTCGTTAATCATGTAGGAAACATCCACGCTGTTCAATGGGATAGTTCCTCTGGTTATGTTAAAGTTTAATAATTTAGGCTGATGGTTGCGCATAATGCTCACCTTCACTTTAGAACCTTTTTCACCTCTCAGGTATTTTCCTACATCAGCATTAGTAATTTTTTTACCCGCAACAATCTGATCATTTACTTTAATGATTTTATCGCCAGAACGAATACCGAGCGATTCTGATGGTCCTCCAGGAATGGCAGAAACAACATAAATAGTATCGTTTAAAATATAAAACTCAATGCCTATGCCTTCAAAATTGCCTTCAAGTACTTCATTGCTTCTGTTGAAGTCCTCTGCTGTAATATAAACCGAATGGGGGTCTAATTTAGATAGTAAATCTTCGATGGTCTCTTGCTCTAATGTTTTTACATCTACACTGTCGACATATCTTTTTTCTATCAATCGTAATACTTGTTCGGTTGTACTTAACCTCGATTTAATTCCAATGCGACCAATCTCTTCTTTAAAACGATAACCTAAATACATTCCTAATATTAAAACCAAGGAAAATAATACTGAATATAGGATCGGAGAACTTTTCTTATTTTGCATGAATTAAATACAATTTACTTTAGAATTCGTTTTTAATATTTAACGAAGATATTAATTTATTCGCTTAACAAATGAAATTAATCGTTGACAGTGGTAGTACAAAAACATTCTGGTGTTTAGTTCAGCAAGGGGTAAAAGTTCAAGAAATTTATACGGCTGGTATAAACCCATACACAACTTCTACAGATAGAATAAAAGAGATTATTCAGCAAGAGTTCTTGCCAAAATTGATGAGCATACCAAATGAAATATATTTTTATGGGGCTGGATGTTCAACGGAATACAATAATAAACTTTTGTATAATGAACTGATTGCTATAAACCCACAAGCTTATATAGAAGTTGAACACGATTTATTAGCTGTAGCTCGAGGCTTATGTTTACATAAATCAGGTATTGCTGTTATATTAGGTACCGGTTCAAATTCTTGTTTGTACAATGGAAAAGAAATTGTTCAACAGACTCCATCTTTAGGGTATATTCTTGGCGACGAAGGTTCGGGAGCATATATTGGTAAAACCATTATTTCTGATATTTGGTATAATCTCATGCCACAGGAATTAAGAGCCGATTTTTTTAATCAATTCTCTGAAGACTTGAGTTTCTATTTAGATAAAATATACAAGGCTCCTGGGGCCAATGCATTCCTAGCATCTTTTGTATTATGGTTATCAAAACATAAAACACATACGTATGTTCAAAATATAATACGTTCAAGTTTTGATGTTTTCGTTCAAAAACATATTAAACCCTATGGCGTACAAACTTCTAACCTCATCCATGCTACAGGTTCTATCGCATTTAATTTTAGAGATGAATGGAAAGATGTAATTTTGCAACACGGGTACCAAATGGGTACCATTGAACAAGTACCAATGAATGGTCTAATACAATATCACACATAATGGAGAAAACAACGGAAAAAAGTTCTAAATACAATCACCTAGAGTCGATGAGTGTTTTGGAACTTTTAACAAACATAAATAAAGAAGATCAACTAGTGCCTTTAGCTGTTGAAAAGGTTATACCAAAAATGGAAGTATTGGTTAATCAAATTGTATTGAGGATGAAACAAGGCGGTCGTCTGTTTTATATTGGTGCGGGTACGAGCGGTAGGTTAGGAATTGTAGATGCTTCAGAATGCCCACCAACATTTGGGGTGCCTCATGGATTAGTGATTGGCATCATGGCAGGTGGTGATGCAGCCATTAGAAAAGCAGTTGAATTTGCAGAAGATGATAAAGAACAAGCTTGGAAAGATATTACGGTTTACAATCCTAATGAACTCGATACTGTAATTGGAATTGCTGCCTCGGGTACAACTCCATATGTAATTGGAGGCTTACAAAAGGCGAGAGAAATGGGTTTATTAACAGCAAGTATTGTTTGTAATGATGGTAGCCCTGTAGCTGCAGCATCAGAATACCCCATTGAAGTTATTGTTGGTCCAGAATTTGTCACTGGTAGTACACGAATGAAGTCTGGAACAGCTCAAAAATTAACACTCAATATGATCAGTACATCTGTAATGATCCAGTTGGGTAGAGTGAAAGGAAATAAAATGGTCGACATGCAACTTTCTAACAACAAATTAATTGATAGAGGTGTTAGAATGATCATGGATGAACTAAATATAGATGAAAATTTAGCGTCCGAATTATTAACTAAATACGGAAGTGTAAGAACTGCTATTGATAACTATGCACGACATTGAACCATTTTACAAGTGGCGCGACGATTATATCTCTTCAGAAGATGAGCGCTCACCTTTTTATGGCAAAGAATATTCGGAATTCGAATTCACAGATACCATTTATAATTTTTACATACACCCTCAATGGGATTTTTTTGGTTCTCCAACCATGTATTTGAAAATAATATTTGTTGATTACGATAGACAGTATGCAATTATTGAATTCATTGGCGAATGGAATGATTGTATTACAAACGACATCATGTACTTGAAAAGAGAAATTATTGAAGTTATGATGAATGAAGGTATTAACAAATTTATTTTGATAGGGGAGAATGTTTTAAATTTTCACAGCTCCGACGATTGTTATTATGAGGAGTGGTTTCAAGATGTTGAAGATGGATGGATTGCTGGAGTAAATTTCAGAGAACATGTTATCGATGAGTTTAAGCGAAACAATATCGACTATTATGTTTCTTTTGGTGGAGAACTTGATGAACTCAGTTGGAGAAATTTAAAACCATTACAGTTTTACAAAAAGGTAGAAGAGTTGTTAATGAAGCGTCTTAATTAATATCGTTCAAGGTGTTTTTACCATGACGTAAAACTTTTGCTTCTACATAAAAGATTATTTCTTCTGCTATACTTTTCGTTAAATCACCAGAACGTTCCATCTTTCTTATCAAAATCAATAACCTCAATAAATTATCAATATTTGAATTATCGATTTTAATTTGATTTGCTATGATGTCACTAGCTTTTTTATCTAGTAAATTCAATTCTTGATCTTTTTCAAATAGTTGTCGAGCACTTTCGGTATTATCATTTTGATATGCATCAATAATATTATCAATCATATCGATGCAGGTGAGCTGCATTTCTCTGATTTCTAATTGATCAAACAATGAATTATCGAATGACCTATCTAAATCTACAACAAATTGAGCAATACCTTCAGCATTGTCGCCAATCCTTTCGAGGTGAGTATTTATTTTTAACGTAGCTAATACAAAACGTAAATCATTTGCAACTGGTGTATACAATGCGAAGATGTTTTCACAATCTTTGTCAATTTTTAATTCAAAAGCATTCACTCTTTTCTCATTAAAAATAACTTCTCTTGCTAAATTTTTGTCGTTCTTTAAGAGTGCGTTACAACTTTTTTCAAATTGCGAACGTACCATTTGAAGCATTTCAATTAGACTTATTTTAAGTTTGTTAATTTCTGTATGTAAATGATTCATATTTCTAATTTAACTTTATCAACCAAATCTTCCTGTAATATAATTTTCCGTTTGCTCAGAATCTGGTGCCGTAAATATTTTTTTTGTATCGCCGTATTCAATTAGTTCGCCCATATATAAAAAAGCAGTATTGTCACTTATGCGAGCGGCTTGTTGCATATTATGAGTTACGACTAAAAGTGTATATTTTTTCTTTAATTCGTGAATCAACTCTTCAATTTTTGCAGTCGATATTGGATCTAAAGCTGAAGCTGGCTCATCCATCAATATAATTGAAGGTTCTACTGCCAATGCTCTTGCTATGCATAATCTTTGTTGTTGTCCTACCGATAATTGTAAGGCCGGCTTATGCAGTATATCTTTTACTTCATCCCAAAGTGCCGACATTGTTAAGGAACGTTCAACGCTCTCATCAATATATCTTTTATGGTTTATATTATTTACTCTTAACCCATAGGCTACATTTTCATAAATCGACATTGGAAATGGATTCGCTTTTTGGAAAACCATTCCTACTTTTTTACGGTGTGCTGTAATTTCAATTTTTTCACGGTATATATCCTTGTTGTCGATGAATATACTACCGTTCATATGAAAACTTTGAACAATATCATTCATTCTATTGAAACAACGAAGAAGTGTAGACTTTCCACAGCCACTTGGTCCGATGAATGATGTTACGGTGTTGGCATGTATTCTCAAGGAGATATCTTTTAACACTTGATTTTTCCCATAAAAGGCGTTTATACTTTTCGTCTCTATTTTATACATGCGAATTCATTTTTTTATACCAACGGTTTCTTAATATGATTGCTATGCCATTTAACATAAATGTAATTGATAATAATATAATTATCCCAGCAGCAGCAAGTCCTATATAACTTTGTTGCGGTCTACTAATCCAGTTAAATATTTGAATGGGTAATACAGTGTATTGATCCATTATATTTTCAGGTAAAAATGGAACATAAATTAAAGTTCCAATAACAATTAAAGGAGCTGTTTCTCCAATGGTTCTTGAAATCGACAATATCATTCCAGTTAAAATTCCGCCATACGATGAAGGAATAATTACTTTTTTAATGGTTTGCCATTTACTAGCTCCCATTGCTAAGGATGCTTCTCTCAATGTGTTCGGTACCGATTTGATGGCTTCTCTGGTTGAAACAATTACGATAGGTAAAACCAATAATGAAAGTGTTAATGCTCCCGAAAGTACACTATTTCCAAAAGCACAAAGTCGTACAAATATTTCGAGCCCCACCATACCATAGATGATTGAGGGAACACCTGCTAAATTGATAATGTTAGTTTCGAGAAATTTAAAATATTTATTTTTTTTATCTATGAATTCCTCTAAGTATATACCAGCTCCTATTCCTATAGGGAATGAAAATAATACTGTTAACGATAATACACTTAACATACCTGCGATAGCAGTGTAAATACCTGTATCTTCTACTTTTCTTGATGGTAATGAAGTTATGAATTTCCAGTTAATGTGAGTAATTCCTTTGCTTACTATTGCATATATTAACAATGCTAATGCCAATAAACTAATTACAGTACATCCAATTGCAAAGAGCTCAAAAATTTTATCTTTAAGTATGTTCTTTCTATTGCTCATATTTCGTAGCTAGTTTATTTTTCACCCAAAGACTAATGTTATTTAAAATGAATGTAAAAATGAAAAGCATCATTCCCGCAGCAAACATACTTTGATATTCAATAGAATTATGTGTTACATCACCCATGCTTACTTGGACAATATATGTACTAATTGTTTCCATTGAATTAAGTGGATTAATAGAAAATCGAGGTTCTTGCCCAGCTGCAATAGCTACAATCATTGTTTCACCCAAAGCTCTTGAAATTGCTAGTAAAACTGAAACAGATATGCCTGAGGATGCAGCAGGAATCATCACTCTAAATGCTGTTTGCATTCGAGTAGACCCTAAAGCATATGCAGATTCTCTTAAATTGTTTGGTAATGATCTCAATGAATCTTCACTAAGTGAAGTTACATAAGGAATAATCATTATACCCATTACAATACCAGCTGATAATGCGTTAAAAGTACCAATGTTTGGGAAGATTAACTGTAATGCTGGAGTAACATAAATCAATGCAAAGAATCCGTAAATAACCGTAGGTATAGAGGCCAGAATTTCTAAGATTGGTTTTAATAACAATCCTATTTTCTTTGGTGCGTATTCACTCAAATAGATTGCAATGGTTAAACCAATAGGTACTGCAACAAACATCGCAATAATGCTAGTAACCAATGTTCCTAGTAATAGTGGTAATATTCCGAAATGCTTATCAAAAAATAATGGAGTCCATTCAGTAGAAGTTAGAAATTCCACGATGGAAATTTTACTGAAGAAATTAATGGTATCGGCAGTCAATACCGTTACAATTCCAATGGTAATTAATATAGTGATAATGCCACAAATTGCAAAAAAACCGATAATCAATTTTTCTTTGACTCTCGATTCTTCTTTAATAATTTTTTCTATGTAAGTAAAAATTTTTTGCATTAATGTGTATTAAGTAGTTTTTTGTTTTTTATATACTCTTGTTGATCCAAAGGTATTCCTCCGATTTCATTTAATAAGCTTGGAGCAATGTGAATATAATACAAGCAGAAATCTCTTACAACCTTTTTAGTTAATGAATTTTTGTTTACGTATATATATTCAGTTCTTGTTAATGGTTGATATGTATTGTACTTTATATTCTCAAAATCGGGAAGAACGGGTCCATTTCCATTGGTTTCTATTTCATCATCAATAGCTACCAATTTTAATTTCGATTTGTTCTCCAAATAATATGAATATCCAAAATAACCTATAGAGAATTTTGCGCCCGCAACACCTTGCACCAAAAAGTTATCGTCTTCACTAGCAGTATAATCTCCTCTTGAAGCTTTTTTAATGCCTACGATTTTCGAAGTAAAAAAATCGAAACTACCAGAAGATGTGCCAGCACCAAATAATTGTATTTTTTTCTTAGGCCATTCTTCATTTATTTGATTCCAGTATATAATTTTATTTTGGGCTGATGGTTCCCATAGCATTTTTAGTTCTTTTACTGTTAGATGTTCGATGAAATTATTTGATGGATGCACAGCAACCACGATCCCGTCTTTGGATACAGGTAACTCCAAATATGAAATATTATTCTTCCTGCATTCTTCGATTTCCGACTCATTCATCCTCCTTGAGGCATCAGCAATGTCTATTTCATTTCGAATAAATTTTCGAAAACCACCACTTGTTCCCGATACCCCAACCGTAATTTTCACTTCATTATTCAATTTTCTAAATTCTTCAGCCACGGCTTCACTTAATGGAAAAAGTGTACTTGAGCCGTCTATTTTAATCTTTTCCTTATAGGAGCCAAAACAACTTGTCATCCCAAAGGCGAAAAAAATCAAGAATTTATGAAAATGCTTCGATAACATATTTAAGTTTAATACAAATATGTTAATCTAATGTTAATTTATTGTTAATTAACCCAATTATTATATTTGCTAATCGCTTTCTTTTTGATTATTTTTGCACAGCTTATCAAGAAAGACGGAGGGAATAGACCCTACGAAGTCTTAGCAACCTGTGCTAATAAGGTGCTAATATCTACCTAATAAAGGGAATGATAAGAAGGAAAACTCTCTGATTTTTTCGGATAAGCAATATTTAATCATTTTAATAAAGCTAAATGGATATCAAAGAGATTTTACGTGAGCGCATTTTGGTGCTTGATGGTGCGATGGGGACAATGATTCAGCGTTACAATTTAGAAGAAGCTGATTTTAGAGGGGAGCGATTCAAAAATCATTCAAAAGACCTTCGAGGGAACAACGACTTACTTAATTTAACAAGACCCGACATTATCGAGGCTATTCATAAAGAGTATTTAGAAGTAGGTTCCGACATCATTGAAACAAATACTTTCAGTTCAAACTCCATTTCGATGGCTGATTATGATATGGAAGATTTGATCTATGAGTTAAACTTAGAAGGTGCAAAAATTGCGCGTCGAGCAGTAGATTATTACAATACTTTAACTCCTGATAAACCTCGTTTTGTAGCAGGCTCCATCGGTCCAACAACCCGTTTGTTATCATTATCTCCCGATGTAAACGATCCAGGATTTAGATCAATGAATTATGTTGAGTTGGTAGAAGCATATACCGAACAATTAAGAGGTTTAATTGATGGTGGTGTTGATTTAATATTAATTGAAACCGTTACCGATACATTAAATGCTAAGGCAGGTTTGTTCGCATTAAACCAACTCGCTAAAAAAATTGGACGAAAATTTCCAGTGATGGTTTCGGGTACTATTACCGATGCAAGTGGTAGAACTTTATCCGGACAAACAACAGAGGCCTTTTTAAATTCGTTAACACATGCTGAACTTTTGAGTGTTGGTTTAAATTGTGCACTTGGTGCAAAAGACATGCGCCCATATATTGAAGAGATGGCTGAAAAGTCGGGAAGCTTTGTAAGTGCATATCCTAACGCTGGTTTACCAAATGAATTTGGACAATATGATGAAAGCCCAGAAGACATGGGTGTACATATTCATGATTTTATTGAAAACGGGTTTTTAAATATTGTTGGTGGATGTTGTGGAACTACGCCGTCACATATTAAAAAAATTGCTGAACTAGCTAAGAACGCAAAACCTAGAGTACCTAGTAATCCGGAACCTTATACCAGATTGAGTGGTTTAGAGCCATTAGTACTTACACCCGAAATAAATTTCATAAACATTGGTGAGCGTACTAATATTACAGGTTCTCCAAAATTTGCAAAACTTATTCTATCTGGAGATTTTGATGGAGCGCTTTCTGTTGCTCGTCAGCAAGTAGAAGGTGGCGCGCAAATTATCGATGTGAATATGGATGAGGGCATGATCGATTCGGAAGCGGCCATGGTTAAATTTTTAAACCTTATTGCGGCAGAACCAGATATCGCTAAGCTTCCAATAATGATAGACTCTTCAAAGTGGTCGGTAATTGAAGCTGGTTTGCAATGTGTACAAGGTAAAGCAATCGTAAATTCAATTTCGTTAAAAGAAGGAGAAGAAAAATTCATTGAATATGCTGAAAAGATAAAATCATACGGTGCCGCTACTGTTGTAATGGCATTTGATGAACAAGGTCAAGCTGATTCATATGAAAGAAGAATAGAAATTTGTAAGAGATCATACGACATACTCGTAAATAAAATAAACTTCCCTGCGCAGGATATTATTTTTGACCCCAATATTTTAACTGTAGCAACCGGACTAGAGGAACATAATAACTATGCTGTCGATTTTATTAAAGCTACGAAATGGATAAAGGAAAATTTACCAAAAGCAAAAGTTAGTGGTGGAGTAAGTAATATCTCGTTTTCATTCCGTGGAAATAATGTGGTTCGTGAGGCAATGCACTCCGTGTTTTTATATCATGCTATTAGAGCAGGATTAGATATGGGTATTGTAAATGCTGGGATGTTGGAAGTGTATGAGGAAATTCCAAAAGATTTATTGGAATTGGTAGAAGATGTAATATTAAACAGAAGAGAAGATGCTACAGAACGTTTAATAACATTTGCAGAACAAGTTAAAGGAAAAGGGAAAGAAGGGCAAGCGAAGGAAGAATTAGAATGGCGTAAAACCAGTGTAGAAGAACGTTTATCGCATTCTTTAATCAAAGGAATTATAGATCATCTCGATGATGATGTTGAAGAGGCACGTCAAAAATATGATCGACCATTACAAGTAATTGAAGGTCCATTAATGGATGGGATGAACATAGTAGGTGATTTATTTGGAGCAGGAAAAATGTTTTTACCTCAAGTAGTAAAAAGTGCTCGTGTAATGAAAAAGGCTGTGGCCTACTTGTTGCCATATATTGAAGAAGAGAAAAGAAACAATCCTTCTTTAGCACAAAGTTCAACTCAAGGCAAAGTATTACTTGCTACTGTTAAAGGTGATGTTCATGATATTGGTAAAAATATAGTGGGAGTAGTACTTGCTTGTAATAATTTTGAAGTGATTGATTTAGGAGTGATGGTGCCTGCCACAAAAATTATTGAAGAAGCAAAAAAACATCAAGTAGATATTATTGGATTAAGTGGTTTAATTACTCCATCATTAGATGAAATGGTGCATGTTGCTAAAGAAATGCAGCGTGAAAAAATGAATGTACCATTATTAATTGGTGGTGCAACTACTTCAAGAATTCATACGGTGGTTAAAATAGATCCTCATTATGAAGGTCCAGTAGTACATGTTTTAGATGCTTCGAGAAGTGTTGGGGTTACTAGCAATTTATTGAACGAAGAGTCGTCATCAGCATATAAAAAAGAAATTGCGGAAGATTACGCAAATACAAGAGAGCAATATTTAAAGAGAAGCTCAGAAAAGAAAATTATTTCAATTGCAGATGCTCGATCTAAAAAACAACGATCGAATTTTGTACCTGAGAATATATATACGCCTTCATTTATTGGCACTAAAACATTGATCGATTTTCCTTTAGATGAATTAGCAAAATATATCGACTGGTCGCCATTCTTTCATACTTGGGAATTAAGAGGAACATATCCGAAAATTTTCAACGACGAAGTAGTTGGCAATGAAGCAAAAAAATTGTTCGACGACGCACAAGAAATGTTGAATGATTTTATTAAAAACAAGAAAATTAAAGCCTCAGGTGTATTGGGATTTTATCCAGCAAACAGTGTTTCAGATGATATAGAATTATATACTGATGAGAGCAGAGCACAAGTATTGGATCAATTATTCACATTAAGACAACAAGCAGAAAAACCTGAAGGTCAAGCATACTTAGCGCTGTCTGATTTTGTAGCGCCAAAAGATTCTGGTCTGAAAGATTATGTTGGAATGTTTGCAGTAACTGCGGGTATTGGGCTTGATGAAGTTGTTGCTGAATACGAAAAAAACCACGACGATTATAATTCGATTATGGCGAAAGCTATTGCCGATAGATTAGCAGAAGCATTTGCCGAAAAATTACATGAAATTGTAAGAAAAGAATACTGGTCGTATGCCACATCGGAATCGCTTAACAACGAAGATTTAATTAAAGAAAAATACCAAGGTATTCGTCCAGCGCCAGGTTATCCTGCATGTCCAGACCATACTGAAAAGAAAACCATCTTTAAGTTGTTAAATGCAGAAAAAGAAATTGGTCTTAAATTAACAGAGAATTTCGCAATGTATCCAACAGCTGCTGTGAGTGGTTATTATTTTGCTCATCCAGATTCAAAATATTTTGGATTAGGTAAAATTGGAAAAGATCAAGTAATAGAGTATGCAAAACGTAAAGGATTAAGTATTGAGGAAACTGAGCGTTGGTTGGCACCTAATTTATCGTATTAAAATAAACAGACATGAAAGTAATAGATCATATAAATTCAGCTAAAAAAACATTATTCTCATTTGAGTTATTGCCGCCATTAAAAGGGAAAGGAATAAAACAAATTTTTGATGCAATTGATCCACTTATGGAGTTTAAACCTCCATTTATAGATGTAACATATCACAGAGAAGATTTTATTTACAAAGAAAGAGCCAACGGTTTGTTGGAAAAAGTTTCTTATAGGAAAAGACCAGGTACTGTTGCTATATGTGCTGCAATTATGCATCATTATGGAGTAGATGCAGTGCCACATTTAATTTGTGGAGGCTTTACAAAAGAAGAAACTGAAAATGCATTAATTGAATTAAGTTTTTTAGGTATCGATAACGTATTGGTATTAAGAGGCGATTCTCGAAAAGCAGAATCACAATTCATACCTACCCCTGGTGGACATGCTTACGCTAGCGAACTATTAATGCAAGTATCAAACATGAATAAAGGGAAGTTCTTACACGATGATATCGACTCAGAAACAGCAACTAATTTCTGTATAGGTATTGCCGGATATCCCGAGAAGCATTTTGAGGCACCAAACATGGAAACTGATTTTAAATACTTAAAACATAAAATTGATTTGGGTGCAGAATTTATCGTTACTCAAATGTTTTTTGATAATCAGAAGTATATTGATTTTGTAAAGATGTGCAGAGAGAATGGAATTAATGTGCCTATTGTTCCAGGCTTAAAACCAATAACTAGTTCAAAGCAAATTATTTCATTGCCAAAAATATTTCATATTGATTTACCATTAGAACTTACGGAAGCAGTTCAAAAATGTAAAAATGAACAAGATGTAAAACAGGTAGGAATTGAATGGCTTATTGAGCAATCGAAAGGACTTATTAAAGCAGGTGCACCTGTATTACATTATTATACAATGGGTAATGCAAACCCTACGTATCAAATTGCTAAAGCAGTATTTTAATGAATGGTATTGTCATCAAATCTACAGGAAGTTGGTACTCTGTATTATGCAATGAACATGAAATATGGGAATGCAGAATAACAGGTAAGTTTAGGATACAGGGAATCAAATCAACCAATCCGGTAGCAGTTGGCGACAGGGTAGAAATTGATATTGAGGATGAAAGTATAAAACAGGGTATAATAGTAAAGCTATTCGATCGAGATAATTATATTATTCGTAAATCCATCAATTTATCAAAGCAAACTCAAATTATTGCAGCAAATATTGACCAGGCATTCTTGGTAGTTACTTTTGCAAAACCACGTACCTCTTTTGGTTTCATCGATAGATTTTTAGTTACTTCCGAAGCTTATCACATCCCAACAACATTAATTTTTAATAAAGTTGATATTTACGATGATGAAGATTTAAAATATGTTGATGAAGTAAA
>JACCDS011293497.1_pt1 | contig 15840 bp, 15 predicted proteins | sample 7446441 | NCBI WGS metagenome assembly JACCDS01 (sample SAMN15323445, study PRJNA562643) | freshwater metagenome | isolation source: river surface water | place: USA:Blue River Watershed | collected 2017-08-17
CGCGCACCAGATACTCATTGATCTCGGTGAACTCGCCCGACAGGTTCGACTTCACATACAGGTTCTGGTAGGTCGGCTCGATACAGGCGGACACCCCGATGATATTCGAGATGGTCGCCGTCGGTGCGATCGCCACACAGTTCGAGTTGCGCATGCCATAGCGCTTGATGCGCTCGCGCAGCGCCGGCCAGTCCATGGTCTCGGACGAGTCCACCTCAAGGTAGCCGCCGCGCTCCTCGGCCAGCAGCTTCAGCGAATCCTGCGGCAGGATGCCGCGGTCCCACAGCGAGCCGCGGTAGGAACTGTACGTGCCACGCTCCTCGGCCAGCTCGGTGGACGCGATGTACGCGAAATAGCAGACCGCTTCCATCGAACGGTCGGCGAACTCGACCGCCTCCTTCGACGCATACGGCACGCGCATGACGTGCAAGCAATCCTGGAAGCCCATGATGCCCATGCCGACCGGACGGTGGCGCAGGTTGGAATCGCGCGCTTTCTTGACCGCGTAATAATTGATATCGATCACGTTATCGAGCATGCGCATGGCCGTGCGGATGGTCTTCTGCAGCTTGGCGTGGTCAAGCTGGCCGTCCTTCATGTGCGCAGGCAGGTTGACCGAGCCGAGATTGCAGACCGCGATTTCGGAATCATTGGTGTTCAGCGTGATCTCGGTGCACAGGTTCGAGCTGTGCACAACGCCGACGTGCTGCTGCGGCGAGCGGATGTTGCACGGGTCTTTGAACGTGATCCACGGATGGCCGGTCTCGAACAACATCGACAGCATCTTGCGCCACAGGTCCGTCGCCGCCACTTTCTTGAACAGCTTCAGCTCGCCGGATGCGCATTTCGCTTCGTAGCGCAGGTAGGCCTCCTCGAATTTCTTGCCGACCAGGTCATGCAGTTCGGGAACGTCGGACGGCGAGAAAAGCGTCCACTCGCCTTTTTCCATCACGCGCTTCATGAACAGGTCCGGGATCCAGTTTGCGGTGTTCATGTCGTGCGTACGACGGCGGTCGTCGCCGGTGTTCTTGCGCAGGTCGAGGAATTCCTCGATATCCATGTGCCAGGTCTCAAGGTAGGCGCAGACTGCGCCCTTGCGTTTGCCGCCCTGATTGACCGCCACGGCGGTGTCATTGACCACCTTCAGGAACGGTACCACGCCCTGCGACTTGCCATTGGTGCCCTTGATATGGGCACCCAGCGCACGCACCGGCGTCCAGTCGTTGCCGAGGCCACCGGCGAACTTCGCCAGCAGCGCGTTTTCCTTGATCGCTTCGTAGATGCCGTCGAGGTCATCCGACACCGTGGTCAGGTAGCACGACGACAGCTGCGAACGCTGCGTGCCCGAGTTGAACAGGGTCGGGGTCGAGCTCATGAAGTCAAAGGTCGACAGCAGGTTGTAGAACTCGATCGCGCGCGCCTCGCGCTCGACCTCGTTCAGTGCCAGGCCCATCGCGACACGCATGTAGAACGCCTGCGGCATTTCGATACGGGTACCCTGGATGTGCAGGAAGTAGCGGTCGTACAGCGTCTGCAAACCGAGGTAGCCGAACTGCAGGTCGCGCTCCGGCACCAGCGCCTCGGCCAGCTGCTTGAGGTCGAACTGTGCGAGCTTCGGGTCGAGCAGGTCGGCGGCGATGCCCTTCTTGATGAATTTCGGGAAATAGTCGAGGTAGTGTTCCTGCGCGTCGCTCTGCGCGACTTCCTGGCCGAACACCTCCTTGCGAATGGTGTGCATCAACAGGCGCGAGGTGACCTGGCTGTAAGCCGGGTCCTTTTCCATCAGCGCGCGCGCCGCCAGGATCGCCGACTTGTACAACTCCTCGACCGGCACACCGTCATACAGGTTGCGCACGGTCTCCTGCAGGATCGCCTCGGCATCGACATGCTGCTCCACCCCGATGCAAGCAGCGGTAATCATTTTCTTCAACTTGTCGAGGTCGAGCGGCACGCGCCGGCCGTCGACGATGATATGCAGCGCCGCATGCGGCTCGGTCCCCGCCTTCGCCGCCTGCTGCTGCGCGCGCTCCTCCTGCCGCTTCGCGCGGTACAGCACATAGGCCCGCGCAACGTCATGTTCGCCCGAGCGCATCAGTGCGAGCTCGACCTGGTCCTGCACGTCTTCAATGTGGAAGGTGCCACCGGCCGGCTGGCGCCGGATCAGCGCTGTGACCACCATCTGGGTCATCTGCTCGACCAGCTCGCGCACGCGCGCTGAAGCGGCGCCCTGCCCGCCGTTCACGGCGAGGAAGGCCTTGGTCATGGCGATCGAGATCTTCGACGGCTCGAAGCCGACAACGGCGCCGTTACGGCGAATGATTTTGCACTCGCTGATACCGGCTGCGGTGGCAACGGTGGACGGGGACAGGGTCGATGCGATGGGCGCGAATTCGTGGGTGGCCTTGCCTGATGGTTCTTGAGTAGTAAGCACTGTGCCTCCTGATAATGAGACTCCGGACGTCATTGTCCTGTTGTTCGATGCAGGCCGGAATGTATTCCGACACTGCGATGGAATTTTGCTGCCCGGCTATCGCGCAGCGCACATGTCTGCGTGGACACGTGCTGAAAAATGTTGGTTGCGGATGGGCCCTGACCAGACCCGAAGTATCTCGGAATCCTCCGAAAAACGCTTTCGAACGTGGAGCGACTGATCAGATCAATTGGAACACCCGAACACTATATCTAGTAGACAGGGCGGTAACTGACACTAATTCTAGTGCTCGACCGGACAACTTGCAACCGGTTTTTTAGTCAGGGAAACTCAATTTCTGTTGACATTCCGCCAGAGGATTCCTATCCCTTGTGTGCAATGCCGCAAGCGCGTCACGAAAACGTGGCCAGTCAAAATGCGGACCGGGATCGGTCTTGCGTCCGGGGGCCACATGTTCGTGGCCGCGCACGGCAGAAATCGGATGACGGGCCATCAACGCCTGCGCAAGCCGGCTGAGGTTCGCATATTGCGCATCGCAAAAATCCGTCAAGTCGCTGCCCTCGAGTTCGATGCCAATAGAGAAATCATTGCAGCGATCGCGACCGTCGAAGCGGGATACGCCGGCATGCCAGGCGCGTGCCAGCGTCGACACGAATTGCACCACGCTGCCGTCGCGCCGGATAAGGAAATGCGCCGACACGCGCAGTCCGCGCAACTGATCGAAGTACGGGTGCGCGTCGCAATCGAGCCGATTAGCGAAGAGGTCCTCGATGTAATCGCCGCCGAACACGCCAGGTGGCAGGCTGATGTTATGCACGACCAGCAAGCTGATTTCGCTCCCTTCGGGCCGCTGGTCGAAATTCGTGCAGGCTGCGCGCCGCGCCTGGCGGCACCAGCCGTCGGGGTCCAGAGTAAACAGTCGGTCAGTCAAGGTCATCGATCGCGAGGCGCTGTATCCGGTAGCGCAACTGGCGCAAGCTTATCCCAAGAAGCGCCGCCGCGCGGCGACGACAATAGCGTGCCTGGCGCAGTGCACGCGCAACCAGTTCGCGCTCGATCTCGGCCAGATGCTCATTGAGCGCCAGCGGCAGCGGCGCACCGACGGCGACCGGCAGCGCGCTGCCGGCCGCCTCCCTGTTACGCAATCCGGATTCGAATTGCAGGTCATCCGCCTCGATGCGCGATCCGCTCACCAGCGCCAGCGCGCGCTCAAGTACGTTCTCCAGCTCACGCACATTGCCCGGAAAGTCGTGGGTGCGCAGTCGCTCGATTGCCGCGGCCGACAGCCTCAGGCCAGGCATCGCGGAGCGTTCGCAGAGTCTGGCGAGTATCGCATCGCATAACAGCGGGAGGTCCTCGCGGCGCTCCCGCAGCGGCGGCAACCTGAGCTCGATCACCTGCAGCCGGTAATACAAATCCTGCCTGAACGCACCGCACCGTACCGCGTCCGCCAGGTCGCGGTTAGTGGCCGATACGATCCGTACGTCGACCGGCTCCTCGCGCTGGCCACCGAGCCTGCGCACGCTGCGCTCCTGTAGCGCGCGTAACAGTTTCACCTGCATCGCCGCCGGCAGCTCGGCCACTTCGTCGAGGAACAGCGTGCCACGGTGCGCGGTCTGGAAGAATCCGCCGCGCTCTTCATGCGCGCCGGTGAATGCGCCGCGCCGGTGGCCGAAAAACTCGGACTCCATCAGCGTCTCGGGAATCGCGCCGCAATTGACGGCGACGAACGGATGCATGTGGCGGCGGCTGTGCGCATGCAGGTCGCGCGCCGCCAGCTCCTTGCCGCTGCCGGACTCACCGAGGATGGCGACCGCAGCATCGCTGTTCGCAATGCGCAGGATGTGCTGCCTTACCGCACACATCGGCGGCGAATTGCCAAGCAGGCGGAAGCCGGTTTCGACGGATGACGTCGCAGCAGTCGACATGGGGAAGGGTTGATCCGGAAGACGCGCAAGCGTACTGCATGGCAGGGCGCTGCGCATCAGCATGCGGGTGAAACGCAACATCTCATGCGGGCCGAAACCGCCGCCCGGCTGCGTGGTGTCAGGACTGGCGCTGGCTACCGTAGCGGAGCCGGTGCTCGTCACTGCAAAAATGCAGTGCGCCCGTGCCGTCGATGGCTTCTGACTGCGGCAGGTGGATGCCGCACTGCGCACAGCTGACCATCTTCTCTGCACCGCCGCCCCCCTCCGTTGGCGGTGCTGGCGGCGGCGCCTGCGTTGCGGGCTCGCCCTTCGACCCCTGCGCGACATACCAGCGCCAGGCCACATAGGCCAGTACGCCAAGCAGCAGGTGCTTCATGCTCCTCCCCGGTGCAACACGACTTCGAGCACGAAGCGGCTGCCAACATACGCAAGCAGCAAAGTCAGGAACCCGATCAGCGTGAACGACAGCGCTGTCTTGCCGCGCCAGCCGCGCCATTGACGCCCGGTCAGCAGCACGCCGAACAGCCCCCACGACAGCAGCGTGAACACCGTCTTGTGCTCCAGACGGAACGGCTGGCCGAACAGCTGCTCGGAAAAGAACACCCCGGACAGCACTGTCAGGGTCAGTAAAGCAAAGCCGATGCTGATCATCCTGAACAGCAGCCGCTCCATGGTCAGTAACGCCGGCAGGCGGTCGATGGCAAGGGACAGCCAGCTGCGATGTGCCGCCGCATTCGACAGCGAGTGCAGCCGCGACTCCTGCATCGCCATCAATACCGCATGGAATGCGGCGATAGTCAGCGAGCCATACGCCAGTGTGGACAGCGCGATGTGCCAGGCGAACAGCGCCGACTTGCCTGCCAGCGGAATCAGGCTACCCGGGAACAGCAGCGGCAACACGGTCGCGACGGCGGCACTCGGCAGCACCAGCCGACGCAATCCTTCGACGGCCAGGTTGCGATTCTCGATCCAGTAGGTAGCGACCGACAGCCACAACGCGGCGGACAACATCACGGCGAATCCGAGCCGCAGGAAATCGGGTGCCACCACAAGGCTGATCAGCGCAGCGCCATGCAAGAGCCACGCGAGGGCGGTCCCGAATGCGACCGGCTGGCGGCGCTGCTCGGGCAACAGTGCGCAGATCAGGTAAAGGAGGCTGGCGGCAACGAAGGTGAAGGAGGGCATTGTTTTAGTGTACACCAAGGCTCCGCCGCGACCGGGTGGGCGTGCGGTAAAATCACGAGCTGATTTTCCTCTGCGGGCGCACCCGGTTGCGCGCCGCACTCCCTGCCCGGATTCCATCAAAACCATGCTCAACAACCTCACGCAACGCCTGTCCAAAGTTGTCAAAACGATGCGCGGCGAAGCCCGGCTCACCGAGTCGAATACCGCCGACATGTTGCGCGAAGTACGCCTCGCGCTGCTGGAGGCTGACGTCGCGCTGCCCGCCGTGCGCGAGTTCATCGCCAAGGTGAAGGAAAAGGCGCTCGGCGAAGAAGTGATCGGCTCGCTGACGCCGGGCCAGGCACTGGTCGGCGTGGTGCATGACGAACTGGCCAGACTGATGGGTGCCGACCTCGGTCCGGAGGCGTCGCAGCTGTCGTTCGCTACGCAGCCGCCGGCGATCATCCTGATGGCCGGTCTGCAGGGCGCCGGCAAGACCACCACCGTCGGCAAGCTGGCGAAATTTCTGCAGGAACAGAAGAAGAAAAAGGTGCTGACCGTCTCGACCGACATCTATCGACCGGCGGCGATCGGTCAATTGCAGACCGTCGCCTCCCAGGTCGGCGCAGACTTCTTTCCATCGGAGCCGACGCAAAAGCCGGTCGACATCGCGCTGGCCGCTGTCGATTGGGCCAAGCGTCACCACCATGACGTGCTGCTGATCGACACGGCGGGCCGACTAGGTATCGACGAGGCGATGATGCAGGAGATCAGCGCGCTGCATGCAGCAGTCAAGCCGATCGAGACCCTGTTCGTGGTGGACGCGATGCTCGGCCAGGACGCGATCAATACAGCGCGTGCATTCAATGACGCGCTGCCGCTGACCGGGATCGTGCTGACCAAGCTGGATGGCGACGCTCGCGGCGGCGCCGCGCTGTCGGTGCGTCACGTGACTGGCAAGCCGATCAAATTCGCCGGCGTAGCCGAAAAGCTCGACGGCCTGGAAGCCTTCGACCCGGACCGTATGGCGAACCGCATCCTGGGCATGGGCGACATCCTCGCCCTGGTCGAAGAGGCGAAGAAGGGCGTCGACATGGAGGCCGCGCAAGATCTGGCGCAGAAGATCAAGGGCGGCGGCAAGTTCGACCTGAACGACTTCAAGGTCCAGCTTTCGCAAATGAAAAAAATGGGCGGCCTGTCCGGCCTGATCGACAAGTTGCCCGCGCAATTCCAGCAGGCGGCCAGCACTACCAACATGGGCCAGGCCGAGAAGCAGGTTCGCCGGATGGAAGGAATCATCAATTCGATGACCCCGCAGGAGCGCGCCAAGCCCGAGCTGATCAAGGCCTCGCGCAAGCGCCGCATTGCGACCGGCGCGGGGGTGCAGGTACAAGAGGTAAACCGCTTGCTGGCTCAGTTCGAGCAGATGCAATCCGTGATGAAGAAGTTCAAGGGCGGCGGCATGATGAAGATGATGCGCAGCATGAAGGGCATGATGCCGGGCATGCGCTGACTCCTCTTCCTTGGCCGGCGCGGCGGCCACTGGCCGCGCCCGCTGCACCGCGGTAAGCGGCGCGCTTTTCCCTTGCGAACCGTAGCGCCCCGCCCTCCGAATCGGGCCACGCACCGCACCTCGCCAAAAGCCCTCCGCCAGAGGGAAAAAAGCGAAAATTCCCTCTAAAAACACTTGCATCGCAAACAAAACCCTAAGACTATTGGCGGTGCGTGAATCGGCGCAATTTTTCACCATGACAGCATAGGAGGTTCAACAATGGCTACAGCCAAGAAAGCGGCAGCTAAGAAAAAGCCGGCCGCGAAGAAACCCGCAGCAAAAAAAGCAGCAGTGAAGAAGACCGTCGCGAAGAAAGCGCCGGCAAAGAAAGTCGCTGCCAAGAAGCCCGCCGCTAAAAAGGTAGCTGCGAAAAAGGCACCGGCAGCGAAAAAAGTAGCCGCGAAAAAAGCGCCGGCAAAGAAGGCCGCTACCAAGACCGCACGCAAGCCGAACGCAGCATTCATGAAGCCGATGACTGCATCGCCGGCACTGGCAGCCGTCATCGGTGCAAATCCGATGCCTCGCACCGAAGTGACGAAGAAGGTCTGGGACTACATCAAGAAGAACAAGCTGCAGGACAGCGTCAACAAGCGCAACATCAACGCAGACGATAAGCTGAAGGCCGTTTTCGGCGGCAAGAAGACCGTCTCGATGTTCGAAATGACCGCGCTGATCTCTGGCCACTTGAAGTAATCATCAGGTGCCAAACAAAAACGCCCGCAACGATGCGGGCGTTTTTGTTTGTGGGTATCCGAAGGTAAAGCGCAGAACCTGTATCGGTTACCCGCTCTTCTGAATCTGCTTATTTGGCCTTGCCATAATTGGCAATGGCTTTCGCCAGATCCACGTACTCCTCGCAGCCTTTGCCGCAAATCTTCTCAAGCTCGGCCAGATGCTCGGCAGCCTTCTGCGGCTGCTTTGCCTTCAGATAGGTCTCGCCAATATACTCATGCGCGCCGCGATGTTTGGGGTCGAGCCGCAAGGCTTCCTTGTAGTGCTTGAATGAGTTGTCGAGATCGTTGAGGTTGCGATAGGCATAACCGAGGAAATTATGCAGGTCCGCGTTATTCGACATGGCTTTTTCCGCCTTCAACAGCGACTCGACCGCCGCCTTCCAGTCCTTGCGATCGATGGCCTGCTTGCCAACGACGAAGTCCGCATTCTGGCTATTCACCGCCGGTGTCGTCATGCCAGGATTACCGAGCGCGAGCGGCGAGGCGCAGGCGACCAGCAGCAAAATCAAGATCTTTTTCATATTTATTCCTCCCGAGGCTGTCACGGCCGCTCCCAGCGCTTCCACGCGGCGAGAACCGCGTTGGGATACTCGGGCCGACCGCGACTGCCGTTATAACGGCCGAGCGCGAGATAGAGATTGCCGCGCTCCATGTCGATGTACATCCGCAGTATAGAGCAGCCATAACGCAGGTTTGCCTGCATCTTGAACAGCTTCGATGCCTCGCCGTCGCCGATCACCCGGGTCCAGAACGGCATCACCTGCATATAGCCGCGCGCACCGGCCCTGGAAATTGCGTACTTGCGAAATCCCGACTCCACTTGTATCAAGCCCAGCACCAGTGCCGGCTCCAGCCCGGCGCGGCGCGCTTCGTACCAGACGGTTTGAAGAAACTCGCCGCGCACCATCTTGTCGGGCATTCGGCTGTGCAGGCGCACCGACATCGCCTCGAACCAGCGCAACCATTCCGTACGATCGGCCTCCGTGGCGAAACGCTGCTGCGGTGGACTCGCATCGTTGATGGCTCGCGCCAGCGCCAGTCGGACAGAGTCGGCCAGCGCCTCTTCTTTCTGGCTGCCAGCGCAGGCCGGCTGGAGGATACAGAACAGTAGCAGGACCGGTAGCCATCGATACATTGACCTGACTGACCGGTCCGCTGGCATGGCGATCAGGCGGCGACTCGTGCGCGCAGAAATTCGACCATCTCGGCAGGCGACACCGGCGTAGCCGCCTCATCGCGGCGCCCCTGATACTCGAGCATGCCATCCTTCAGGCCACGTTCGCCGATCACGACACGGTGCGGCACGCCGATCAGCTCCCAGTCGGCGAACATCACACCGGGACGCTCGCCACGGTCATCAAGCACCACATCCAGGCCCGCGGCCTGCAACGCTGCATACAGCGCGTCGGTGGCCTCCTTGACGGCGGCGCTGCGGTCGTAACCCATCGGGCACAGCACCACCTCGAATGGCGCAATCGAGGCCGGCCAGATGATGCCCTTGGCGTCGTAATTTTGTTCGATCGCGGCGCCGAGGATGCGGGTAATGCCAATCCCATAGCAGCCCATCTGCATGAGCTGCGGCTGGCCCTTTTCGTCGAGATAAGTCGCCTTCATGTCCTCCGAATAGCGGGTGCCCAGCTGGAATACGTGGCCGACCTCAATACCGCGCTGGATCTCGAGTACCCCGAGGCCATCCGGCGACGGATCGCCTGCAACCACGTTGCGGATGTCGGCAACCTCAGGCTCGGGCAAGTCGCGGCCCCAGTTCGCACCGGTGTAATGGAAGCCTTCATCATTCGCACCGCAAACGAAATCACTCATCGCCGCGACGGTGCGGTCGACAATCACCTTCACCGGCTTGGCCGTGCCGATCGGACCGAGATAACCAGGCTTGCAGCCAAAGTGTTCGACGATCTCGGCTTCGCTGGCGAACCGGAACGGACCGATGCCAGGCAATTTGCCTGCCTTGACTTCATTGAGCTCGTGATCGCCACGCAGCATCAGCAGCCAGATCTCGCGCGCGCCCTCATTGCGCTCGACCGACAGCACGATCGACTTCACGGTCTGTGTCAGCGGCAGGCCCAGCAGCGCAGCGACGTCCTCACAACGCTCCTTGCCAGGTGTCGGCGCCTTCACCAGTGGCTGGGCAGCTTGCGCGCGCGGCGCTGTCGGCGCCAGGGCTTCGGCCGCCTCGATGTTGGCTGCATAGTCGGAGGTCGGGCAGTACACCAGCGCATCCTCGCCAGTGTCGGCGATCACGTGAAACTCTTGCGAGCCCGAGCCACCGATCGCGCCATTGTCGGCGGCCACGGCGCGAAACTTCAGCCCGAAGCGACTGAATATCCGGGTATAGGCTTCGACCATCAGCTGATAGGAATGCTTCAGTCCCTCCGCGTCACGGTCGAACGAATAGGCATCCTTCATTGTGAATTCACGTCCGCGCATCAGGCCGAAACGCGGTCGGCGTTCGTCACGGAACTTGGTCTGGATGTGATAGAAGTTGACCGGCAGCTGACGATATGAACGGATCTCGCCGCGCGCGATGTCGGTGATAACCTCCTCCGAGGTCGGCTGCAGCGCGAAATCGCGACCATGACGGTCCTTGAGGCGCAACAGTTCCGGACCCATCTTGTCCCAGCGACCGGTCTCCTGCCACAGCTCGGCCGGCTGCACCAGCGGCATCAGCAGCTCGATAGCACCGGCGCGGTCCATTTCCTCGCGCACGATGTTCTCCACCTTGCGAATCACGCGTAGGCCCATCGGCATGTAGTTGTAGATGCCCGAGCCTAGGCGCTTGATCATTCCGGCGCGCAGCATCAGCTTGTGGCTGACGATCTCTGCGTCGGACGGGGCTTCTTTGAGAGTGGAAACAAAAAATCGGGAGGCGCGCATGTGGGGAAATTTTTTGAAAAATAGAGGGTTATAATCAATCCCAATTTTAAAGTATTCGCGGGCCCGCGCCCTCGGATCGCAGCACCCTTGAACTGGCAGCGCGCCGAACGTCCGCGCGCGCCGGACATTGCCGCAAACCCGCCGCGCGGACCGCAGGAAAACCGAGGTGCATCATGCTGGACCGTGAAGGCTACCGCCCGAACGTCGGCATCATCCTGCTGAACCATCAGAACGAAGTCTGGTGGGGCAAGCGGGTGCGAGAACATTCGTGGCAGTTCCCGCAAGGCGGGATCAAGCACGGCGAGACCCCTGAGCAAGCGATGTACCGCGAGCTCGAGGAAGAGGTCGGGCTGCGCTCAGAGCATGTGAAGATCATCGGCCGCACGCGCGACTGGCTGCGCTATGACGTGCCTGATCATTTCATCAAGCGCGAAGTCCGTGGCCATTACAAGGGGCAGAAACAGATCTGGTTCCTGCTGCGCATGGTCGGCCGCGACTGCGACGTCAACCTGCGCGTCTCCGACCACCCGGAGTTCGACGCCTGGCGCTGGCACGATTACTGGATTCCGCTGGACGTCGTGATCGAGTTCAAGCGCGATGTCTACATGCGCGCCCTGCAGGAGTTGTCACGCTTCCTGCGCCCGCAGCAAACCACCGGACGACGCCCGCGGGAACGTGTGCCGCACAAGGCGGCCGCGCCATCAACTGCGGCCCCCGTAACGCCGGCCATCGCCGCCGAACCCGAACAGAAATGAAACCTTCCCTGAAGCTTGCTGCGCTGCATGCGGCGCTGGCGACCCTCGCCGGGCTGGCGGCCAACGGCTCGCTGGCCGCGCTGGCGGATAGCGACGAGACGAAACCGGAGCTGGTCGAGAGCGCGGTGACGCTGCCGCCGGCACCGTCCAAGGACAAGCTGCTGCGCTACTACGTCAGCCCGATCGCGACCATGGAATTTGCGGTGGACCCGAAGTCGGTCAGCGTGAACGACAGCGTGATCGTTCGGTTCACCAGCGTCATCCGCAGTCCGAGCGGTGCGACCAATGTCAGCCATGAGGGCATACGCTGCGACACGATGGAGCGGCGGCTGTACGCGACCGGGCGCCCCGACGGCAGCTGGACCCCGGCGTCCGGCGCGAACTGGCGCCCGATCGGAAAGGTCGGCGCGAACAGCTACCATGCGGCGCTGGCGCAGGATTATTTCTGCGACGCCGACACGGTGGCGGGCAAGGCGGAAACGATCGTTGAACGGCTGCGTCGGCAAAAGCCCATCCCGCGACCGGGCGAATACAAGTAAACGGGGCCCGGCACTCTCGCCCGGGGAGCGAAGCTCGCCTGTGACGGTCTGCGGCCGGCGCTGCCGGCAGGATCAGAGCAGCACGAGATTATCGCGGTGGATCAGCTCTTCCTCGTCCATGTAGCCGAGGATACCTGTGATTTCCCCTGAGGGGCGACGCAGGATGCGGCGCGCTTCTGCGCTCGCATAGTTGGTGATGCCGCGCGCGATCGCGCGGCCGTTCTCGTCGACGCAGGTCACCACATCGCCGCGCCCGAATTCACCGCCCACTTCCGTCACCCCGATTGGCAGCAGTGACTTCCCTTCGCGGCTGAGCTTCTGCACCGCGCCGGCATCGAGCACCAGCCGGCCGGCGGTCTTCAGGTGGTCAGCCATCCATTGCTTGCGCGCGGTCAGCCGCGCGGTCTGCGCGGTCAGCTGGGTGCCGATTGCCTCGCCTTGCGCAAGCCGGACCAGCACCTGATCTTCCCTGCCCCACGCAATCACGGTGTGCGCGCCCGAACTGGCCGCGCGGCGGGCCGCGAGGATCTTGGTCAGCATGCCGCCGCTGCCGATGCCGGTACCGGCGCCGCCAGCCATGGCTTCGAGCTTCGGATCGCCGGCCGTCGCCTCGTGGACGAACTCGGCCGCGGGATCCTTGCGCGGATCGGCGGTGTACAGGCCGCGCTGGTCGGTCAGGATAACCAGCGCGTCGGCTTCGATCAGGTTGGCGACGAGTGCGCCGAGGGTGTCGTTGTCGCCGAATTTGATTTCATCGGTGACGACGGTGTCGTTCTCGTTGATCACGGTGATCACGCCCAGCCCCAGCAACGTGAACAGCGTCGAGCGGGCGTTCAGGTAGCGTACGCGGTCGGCCAGGTCGGCATGGGTGAGCAGCACTTGCGCGGTGCGCAGGCCGTGCGCGCGGAAGCTGGTCTCATAGATTTGCGCGAGCCCCATCTGGCCGACGGCGGCACACGCCTGCAATTCATGGATGCCCGTCGGGCGCTTGTCGAAGCCGAGCCGCTGCATGCCCTCGGCGATCGCCCCCGAGCTGACCAGCACGACCTGCTTGCCCATCTGCCGCAGCTGCGCGATCTGGTCCGCCCATTTCGCGATCGCTGCGTGATCCAGTCCCTTGCCCTCGTTGGTGACCAGCGACGAGCCGACCTTGACGATCACGCGCTGCGCTTGCTTTATGACGGATTGCATCGGAATGCCCGTTGAATGTCGTTGTTCTTGTGGGGTCCTGCTCAGTCGACCGATTTGAAGCGCGGATCGTCGGCGTCAATGCTGGTGATGCCGATGGCTTCTTCGGCAATGCCGGACTGCTCGCGCTGCTCATGCTCGCGCTGCGCGGCAAGGTAGTCATAGATTTCGGTCACGAGGTCGTCGCAGCCTTCACGGGTCAGGCCCGAGATGCGGAACACCGGCCCCTTCCAGCCGAAACGCTTGATGAAGTCCTTCACGCGCTTCTCGCGCTCTTCGTCCGGCACCATGTCGAGCTTGTTCAGCACCAGCCAGCGCGGCTTCTCGAACAGCGTCTCGTCGTACTTCTTCAGCTCCTTGACGATCGCCTTCGCCTCTTTTACAGGATCGACGTTGGCGTCGAACGGCGCAAGGTCGACAATGTGCAGCAGCAGCCGCGTGCGCTGAAGGTGGCGCAGGAACTGCACGCCCAGGCCCGCACCGTCGGCCGCGCCCTCGATCAGGCCGGGAATGTCGGCAATCACGAAACTCTTTTCGTGGCTGACGCGCACGACGCCGAGGTTCGGGTGCAGCGTGGTGAACGGATAATCGGCGATCTTCGGGCGCGCATTCGATACCGACGCGATGAAGGTCGACTTGCCGGCATTCGGCATGCCCAGCAGGCCGATGTCAGCCAGCACCTTCAGTTCGAGGTGCAGTTCGCGGCGCTCGCCTTCCTTGCCGTCGGTCTTCTGACGCGGCGCCCGGTTGGTCGATGACTTGAAATGGATGTTGCCCCAGCCGCCTTCGCCGCCCTTGGCCAGCAGAGCGACCTGCCCGTGTTCGGTCAGGTCGGCGATGATGGCGCCATCGTTCAGGTCGGTGACCAGCGTGCCGACCGGCATGCGCAGGTAGATGTCGTCCGCGCCCTTGCCGTAGCAATCCGAGCCGCGGCCGTTCTCTCCGCGCTTCGCGCGATGCAGCTTCGCGTAACGATAGTCCACCAGGGTGTTGATATTGCGGTCGGCGATCGCGTAGATGCTGCCGCCTTTGCCGCCGTCGCCGCCGTCAGGGCCGCCGAACGGGCGGAACTTCTCACGGCAAAACGACGCCACGCCGTTGCCGCCGTCGCCAGCCACGACCTCGATTCGTGCTTCGTCGATGAACTTCATGATTTGCCGCTTCGATATTCCAGGTATTCAAATGAAAAAGGCCCTGCCTGCGGCAGAGCCCTTCTTCCCGCAGGACGGGTGCAGCTTATCAGGCCGGGATGATCGTCACAACGTGACGCTTTTGCAGGCCCTTGGTTGCGAACTTGACGGTGCCGTCGATCAGCGCGAACAGGGTGTGGTCCTTGCCCATGCCGACGTTCTCGCCTGCATGCAGACGGGTACCGCGCTGGCGAACGATGATGCCGCCTGCGTTGATGGACTGGCCGCCGTAGACTTTCACGCCAAGTCGTTTCGACTCTGAGTCACGGCCGTTGCGGGTAGTACCGCCGCCTTTTTTGTGTGCCATTTGATGCTCCTGATTCGGTGGTGGATCCCGGCTGCTTAGCCGTTGATCGAGACGATTTGCAGTTCGGTGTAATTCTGGCGATGGCCTTGACGCTTCTGATAGTGCTTGCGACGACGCATCTTGAAAATCTTCACCTTGTCATGGCGACCGTGCGCCACTACCGTAGCCAGCACCTTGGCACCTTGAACCAGCGGCGTACCGAATTTGATGGTATCGCCAGCGCCCACTGCGAGCACTTCGTCCAGGGTGATTTCGGAGCCGATGTCTGCCGGTATCTGTTCTACTTTAAGTTTTTCGCCAGCAGCAACTTTGTATTGCTTGCCGCCGGTTTTTATGACCGCGTACATGGGAACCTCATCAATTGAGTATTAAAAAACACCCGGTTTTTGATGCCGGGGTACTGCTCGAACCTCGCCGTCAAAAATATTGACAAACGAGGAAAACCCCAAATTATACATAGACTTAGCCCCCAAGTCAAAACCTGCCTTCGCCCCTCGGAAGCAACCGCCAAATCCGCACCGCCCCCTGCCTCTGAACACGCGCATCGTATAATTCCGGCCTTTAACCGAACCGCCAACCACCGTGTCCGCCGCCAAGCCCGCAGAGAACCATCCCTTGTCCGTGATCGCCAGCGACATGCAGGCGGTCGATGCCGCCATCCGTTCGCAGTTGCATTCGGATGTCCCGCTGGTGAGCCAGATTGCGGACTACATCATCAGTGCCGGCGGCAAGCGTATCCGCCCCGCGCTGGTGCTGCTGATGGCCAATGCCTGGGGCTATCGAGGCGAGGATCATTTCAAACTGGCTGCGGTCGTTGAATTTATTCATACCGCGACGCTGCTGCATGACGACGTCGTCGATGAATCCGAACTGCGCCGCGGCCGACAAACGGCGAATGCCATGTTTGGCAATGCTGCGTCAGTACTGGTCGGCGATTTTGTCTACTCACGCGCTTTCCAGATGATGGTATCGGTCAACAGCATGCGCGTGATGCAGATTCTCGCCGATGCGACCAATGTGATCGCCGAAGGTGAAGTGCTGCAGTTAATGAATATGCACGACCCGGATGTCACCGAAGAGCGCTATCTCCAGGTGATCCGTTCAAAGACAGCCAAATTGTTCGAAGCAGCGACCGAGCTGGGCAGCCTGCTTGCCGGCGC
>JACCDS012502122.1_pt1 | contig 15839 bp, 11 predicted proteins | sample 7446441 | NCBI WGS metagenome assembly JACCDS01 (sample SAMN15323445, study PRJNA562643) | freshwater metagenome | isolation source: river surface water | place: USA:Blue River Watershed | collected 2017-08-17
AATGTTGTGTAATGGCTTTCTTTGATTTCTTTTTTTGTAATGCCGCTTCCAATCTATTTAAGTAATCTTCTGCAAAAAAATGTTCGTCGGCATTTTGTGGTTCTGCCAAAATCAATTCGCAAAGTGCTTTTGCTTCTTCTTTGTTTTTGAGTTTATCTAAAATCCGTACTTGTCTTTCTCTTGAAGGCGATTGCTCCGTTAAACGAAACACAATCAATGCTTCGTCAAGTGCTTTGAGTTTTTCTAAATAAGCTCCGACCTTTAAAGTGAAGCGTTCAAAAGTTGGAACGGCGATTTCCGTAAGTTCTTTACGATGCGTTTCCGTCCAATCCATAAACCAATTAAAGATTTCGAGGTATTCAATTTTGGCTTCTTGCATCAAATAGAAATCCTCACGAGCCAAACTTACTTTTAGTTTATCTTCAACTTCTTGTCGAGTTTGAAAATATGCCACCATTTTATCTTCATCGTATTTTTCGTAAGATTGAAAACCTAAATCTCGAGTTACAAATTCAGACATATCGCCATGACGAGTACCAAAAAAGAGAAATTTCAAGAGTTGTACTTCCTCTTCAAAACATACTTTTACGACCGAATGCTGAACGGCATGAATGGCTGAAAAATCTTTTTCATTGAGCAAAAAATGAATTTCTTCCCAGTTTCCAACCTCCATAAGCCAATCTAATACTTCTTCTTTTTTCAACGAAGCTTTTCCTCTGGTTTCTAAATTGAGCATTTTCGCTAAAAAAATCAGCTCAGACTTATTAAAAATATCCAATACTTCATACGCTTGTGGAAGGTGTTTGCTAGATAAAGGTTCTACAAAACCTTTGTTGATTAATCTATTTAATACTTCAGGAATATCCTCAATTTCAGCGTATTTCAACTTTTCGGTTCTGAAAAAAGAACCAGTACGATTGGCAAATCTGATAAATAGGCATTTCTCATCTTCGGTCAAAGCCTCAAAAGCAGATAAGAATTGCTGTTCATTTTCGTTCAGAATGTGTTGGTACTTTTTCTGAACGAAAGTCAGTAAGTATTGAAAATACTCCAAGTAATATTTAGGAGGCAGTTCTATTTTTTCGGGAGCCATTGATGATTATTTTTCGTAATTTACAAAGATAAACAATCCTATTTAGCTATGACAGACCAAAAAGTCTTTGAAATATTTCATGAAAAATCTATTATTTCTACCAAGGAAGTACAAAAGATTAATGATTTTGAAAATACAAAACCATTCTCGCTACATTATGAATTAAGACTTTTACTTTATTTAGGCATTTTTCTTTTGAGTAGTGGTTTGGGGATTGTTATTTATCAAAACCTTGATTCAATTGGTCATACAGCGATTGTAATTTTCATTGGTTTTTTAGTGGGAGCATGTTTTGCTTTTTCAACTTGGAAAAAACAAAACTTTACTTGGGAAGCGGTTGAACAAGTAAATCCATTTGCTGATTTTACTTTATTATTGGGTTGTTTGTCATTCTTAACGTTGGAAGGCTATTTGCAATATCAATACAATTTATTTGGTGAAAAATATGGTTTAATTACTTTTATCCCAGCAATCGTTTTCTTCTTTTCCGCTTACTTTTTTGACCATCGTGGCGTACTTTCGATGGCAATAACAGCTTTTGCTTCTTGGGTTGGTGTTTCTATTTCGCCGTTGGCAGTATTTTCTAAAAACGATTTTACAGCTCCTTATTTTATTTTTACTTCTATCGCTCTCGGGCTTTTGTACATGGCTGTAGGATTACTTTCCGAGTTTCGAAAGCTCAAACAGCATTTTGCCTTTTCATACCTTTTATTGGGAAGTAATTTGGCATTAATCGCAGGAATCGCAGGCGTTTTCAGTGAGCATCATAAATATTTGTACATATTAATTGTACTTACGATTTCTGTTGGTTTATTTTTCTTTGCAAAGTTAAAGCAATCATATTACTTTTTATTGACAGGAATTGTCTTTACTTACATCGCTTTTACGAAAGCTTTTTTTGATATTATTCCAGATGATTCAATGAAGGTTTGGTTTGCGGCTTATTACTTTGTTGCAACAGGCATTGGTGTAATATTCTTATTATTTAATTTAAAGAAAATACTTAAAACTGCTAAATAACGCCTATGAAAGCATATCAACAACAATGGATTGATAATTCTTTTCTCCAAAATAAAGCTCAAGATTGGTTTGAAAAAGGCTTACTTTCAGAGCAGCAAAATGTTGAGATTAAAAATCAATTTCCTTTAGATTTTTATCAGCCGAATCCATTTATCAGAATTGCATTATTTCTTTTTACTTGTTTGGCTTGCATTTTTAGTGTTTCATTACTTTACTTAATTTTTGAAAATACTTTGCGAGAAAGCCCCAAAACAGGTTTAACCATTTTAGCATTTACCTTTGGAGTAATTTTAGTTTTTCTGTTAGAATCTCTTATCACAACTAAAAAAATATTTCAATCTGGCATTGATAACGCTTTATTGTATGGTACTCTTGCAGCATTTGTTACGGCTATTTATACTCAGCTAGAATCTTTACATTTACCAGCTTGGCTTGTCTTTACTTTGATAATGCCACTTTTTATTGGAGCCTATATTCGCTATGCAGATGTTTTTGTCGCCTGTGTGATTTACTTTTTATTGGTGATGATTTTGGTGGATTTTTCTCTCACATTTTCTGTTGGAAAAATGCTCTTGCCTTTTATCATGTTACTTTTTTCTATCGTTTCATACTGGTTCATTAGAAAATTAAAAAAGAGGATAGACTATTTATATTATGAAACTTGTTTAGATATTTTCAAAACATTGACTTTGGCTTCAGCTTATCTAAGTGTGAATTACTATATCGTTCGAGAAGGCAATGCTATGATTAATAAAGTGATTACTCCTGTTTCGCCACAAATTGGTTTAGCTCCTTTATTTTATCTTTTCACTATCTTAATTCCAATAGCATATATTGCCTTTGGATTGAAAAAACGTGATAGAACTTTTTTGGTTTTGGGCTTACTTACCGCTGGGTTTTCATTTTTTACTTATCGATATTACTTCGGAATCATTCCAACAGAAATCGCTTTGCTGATTTGTGGAACATTGCTGATTGGACTAACGTCATTTTTTATTCATCATTTAAAACAAGCTAAATACGGATTTACTTATGTGCCCTACAATAACTACGAAGGCTTGAATATTGATACTTTGCTGTTATCAGAGCTTGTCAATCATAAACTAGGACAACAGCAGGATGAGCTAAAATTTGGTGGAGGAAGCACGGCAGGTGGTGGTGCTGGTGGCGAATATTGACTTAGCAATAATAATTATAACCTTTCAATGATTTTATGAGAAAAAATACTCAATTCATATACTTTTTTCGTGAATGATGATGAAAAATGTATATTTGTTTCTTGAATTGATTATTAGGTTGTTTCTCCTTTAAAAGAATATAACAACAGCTAATAAAAAACCGATTCCTATTTTAAAAGAGTAAAATATTCTGAAATACTCAATATTATCAAAATATTATTTCGCCATAAACAAAAAATACATAATTTCCTTTATCCATGAAAACTGTCAATTCTTACAATTTTGCTGGCAAACGTGCCCTAGTCCGAGTAGATTTTAATGTGCCATTAAACGAGCGTTTTGAAATTACTGATGATACTCGTATCAAGGCTACGATTCCTACAATCACTAAAATTTTGAATGATGGTGGTTCTGTAGTTTTAATGTCTCACTTAGGTCGTCCGAAAGATGGCCCAACAGAAAAGTATTCATTAAAACACCTTGTTAATCCACTTTCAGTTGTATTTGGTCGTCCAGTAAAATTTGCAGATGACTGTATCGGTCAATCGGCGATAGATTTGGCCTCAAGTTTACAAAGCGGAGAAATTTTATTGTTAGAAAACCTTCGTTTTTATAAAGAAGAAGAAAAAGGAAATGTAGATTTTGCTGAGAAACTTTCGAAATTAGGAGATGTTTGGGTAAATGATGCTTTCGGAACAGCTCACCGTGCCCATGCTTCTACTGCAGTAATCGGTCAGTTTTTTGAAGATAGAGTTTGCGGATACGTGATGCAAGCAGAGATTGAAAATGCACAAAGAGTGTTAGAACATTCAGAACGTCCATTCACTGCGATTATGGGTGGTTCAAAAGTTTCTGATAAAATCTTAATCATCGAACGTCTTTTAGATAAAGTAGATAATTTAATCATCGGTGGTGGAATGACTTACACTTTTGTTTTGGCAGAAGGCGGTAAAATCGGAAAATCAATCTGTGAACCAGATAAAGTAGAATTAGCAAAAACTATTTTAGCAAAAGCAGCTGAAAAAGGGGTTAACGTATATATGCCAGTTGATAATTTGTGCGCAGATGATTTTTCAAATGATGCGAATACTATGATTGCGCAAAAAGGTGAGATTCCAGACGGCTGGGAAGGTTTAGATATCGGACCAGAAACGGCAGAAATTTTCAAAAAAGTTGTAGAAGCTTCTAAAACTGTATTGTGGAATGGCCCAATGGGCGTATTTGAATTCCCTACTTTTGCAAAAGGAACTAACGCAATCGCTGATTCAGTTGTAAAAGCAACAGAGGAAAATGGAGCATTCTCACTAATTGGAGGTGGAGACTCAGCCTCAGCAGTGAACAATGCTGGCTATGGAGATAAAGTATCTTACGTTTCAACAGGCGGTGGTGCTTTACTTGAATACATGGAAGGCAAAGTATTACCTGGTGTTGCCGCATTGCAATAAATAAAAAAACATTTGCATTATTTAAAGGCGATACAAAATTGTATCGCCTTTTTCTGTTTATCTTTGATGCCATTAACATAAAAAAACGTGGAATTTCAATCATTACCCATTATCACAAAAGCTCAATACTTGTTAAATGACAGCCGTCAGCTTTCATCACCTCAACGTTCTATTTTCTTTGCAATTAAAGGGCTACATCATGATGGTCATTTATTCTTAGACGATTTATATAGAAAGGGAGTTCGAGAGTTTGTCGTTGAAAGTAATGCACTGAGCCCTATTATTTTAAGAGATTTAAAGAGATTTCAAGATGCTAAAATTTGGAAGGTAGAAAATAGCATTATTGCAATGCAAGAGGTGGCTCGGAAGCACCGTGAGCTTTTCAATTTACCAATCATCAGCATTACTGGAAGCAACGGAAAAACAATTGTAAAAGAATGGCTTTCACAATTATTAAGTAATCGATTTAAAATTGTAAAGAGTCCCAAAAGTTATAACTCACAAATTGGAGTACCGCTTTCTGTCTGGCAAATTAATGAAAGTCATAATCTTGGAATTTTCGAAGTTGGCGTTTCTAAGCCTAAAGAAATGGATAATCTCGAAAAAGTTGTTCAGCCAAGTATTGGTATTTTTACCAATATTGGTACTGCTCACAATGAGTTCTTCGCCAATAGTTCAGAAAAAATCAAGGAAAAAATCAAACTTTTCAGTCATGTAAAAACATTAATTTATTGTGCTGACTATGTTGAAATCGATGAGATTGTAAAATCTGAATTAATGCTCGAAAACCCCAATTGCAAAATCATCAATTGGTCGAGAATGGCCAATACTGGTATCCGTGCAGATTGGGAAGTTGGCGTAGAAAACACCAAAGTATTTTTAGATTTAAGTGCTGTGGGGAATAATACCGAAAAATTCACTAATATTTTCGATATTCCATTTACCGACGAGGCATCTATCGAAAATGCTATTCATTGTATGCTTACTCTTTGGCATTTGGGTTATAATACCTCTGAAATTCAAGCAAGACTACAGATACTCCGACCTGTATCAATGCGGCTTGAAATGAAGCAAGGAATCAATTCTAATTACCTTATTGATGATACTTATAATAATGATTTGGCAGGTTTAACCATTGCCCTCAATTTTTTGGGACAACAAAAACAACGTCAAAAAAAGGTACTTATCCTAAGCGATTTATTAGAAACTGGTATTCCAGAAAAAGAACTTTATAAGCAAATCGCCCACCTTACCAAAGAAAGGCATTTAGAATATTTTATTGGTATTGGTGATGTAATTTCCCGCAATAAAAATCATTTTTTGGCAAGTTCGGTAAGGACGACAACAAATATTCAATTTTTTAAAACAACAGAAGAATTTCTAGAGAGTCAGTCCATAAAAGCACTTCATAATTGCACAATTCTAATAAAAGGAGCTCGAAAATATGGATTTGAACAAATCGTGAATCGGCTTGTTCAAAAAACACACGGAACAATCTTAGAAATTAATTTAGATGCAATTACCAATAATTTAAATTACTACCGTGATAAAATTGGGCAACCTACCAAAATGATGGTAATGGTAAAAGCATTTGCGTATGGGGCTGGCAGTACCGAGGTAGCCAATTTACTACAGTTTCATGGTGTAGATTACTTGGCTGTTGCTTATACAGACGAAGGCGTTGCACTTAGGCAAAATGGTGTTTACTTGCCGATAATGGTAATGAATCCTTCACCAAACGATTTTGAACAACTAGTAGCTTATACTTTAGAACCAGAAATTTATAGTTTAAGAATATTAAAAGAATTTTCGGAATATATCGATGAACGAAAAATAAGTTCAAAGATTCATCTAAAAATAGATACAGGAATGCACCGTTTGGGCTTTGAAAAAGAAGCACTTCCTGAGTTACTTTCATGCCTAAAAACAAATCCTAATTTATGGGTTTCTACAATTTTTAGTCATTTAGCGGCGGCTGATGAACAAGATTTTGATGAATTTACCCTCAATCAAGTAAGGCATTTTACAGAAATGGCTAATCAGATTTCAGATGCTTTAGGTTATCTTCCATCTCGGCATTTGGCTAATTCTGCGGGAATTGCCCGCTTTCCCGAAGCCAGACTAGACATGGTAAGGCTGGGCATAGGGCTTTATGGAGTTGCCGCTAAAGAAGATGACCAACTCAACTTACAAACTGTTGGAACACTAAAGACGGTTATTTCACAAATAAAACACCTAAAAGCATCAGAAACGGTGGGTTATGGCCGAAAAGGGGAACTAAAAAGAGATACAAAAATTGCTACTATTGCTATTGGCTATGCTGATGGTTTTGACCGTCGCTACGGAAGAGGAATCGGTGAAGTGCTAATTAACGGGCAAAGATGCAAAGTGATTGGAAATGTTTGTATGGATATGACGATGATTGATATCACGGATATTAGTCACGTTCAAGAAGGTGACGAGGTAATCATTTTTAATCAAGAGCTATCAATTATTGAATTGGCACAAAAAATTGGCACAATACCTTATGAAGTATTAACGGGCGTGAGTGAACGAGTAAAACGTGTTTTCTACCAGCAATAAGAAAAAAAGTGTAAGAAAGCCTTCTTACACTTTTAACTTTCAACCTTTCAAAACATAATTATAATCAAAAACAATTTTTCAAAATGCTTTTGTCTTTGTTCAATTTTATTTGTTATAAAAATGGTTAATATGTATTAATTAAAATGGTTAATGTTATCCTTACAAATTTATGCAAACTTTTATTAAAAATGCAAATTATATTGCAAATATTTGCAATATAATTTAAAGAATTTATTATTTATAATTCAAATTAGTGAATATGTTAAAGGAAGAGCGTCAACAAATAATATTAGACAAGTTAAGTACTGATAAAAAAGTAACACTAGTAGATTTAGGGCAAATACTCAATGTCTCTTACGATAGCGTCCGTCGTGACATCATTGAGTTAGAAGACCGTGGTCTTTTAAAAAAGGTGCATGGCGGAGCCATTGCCAACTCATATTTATCTATTAAGGCAAGTAAAGGTTTAGGAATTGTAAATACTGAATTTGTGACGATTGCAAAAAAAGCAATGAAATTGATTGAAAACCACAAAATTATTTTAATGGATGGCGGGACTACAAATTTCTATATTGCAGAACAACTCCCTAAGAATATGGAGCTTACAATCGTCACTAACAATCCCCATCTAGCCACAGCCTTAGCTGAACACCCGAAAGTAGAGATTATTTTACTTGGTGGTTCATTCTATAAGCGTTATCAGATTACGATGGGATCAAAAACTGTACAAGACCTTGAGCACATCCATGCTGATGTATATTTTATGGGAACAAACAGTATTAATCCAGAATTAGGATTGGCTATTCGGCACTATGAAGAATCATTACTTAAACAGAAAATGATGAGTATTTCAAGGAAAATTGTTACCTGTGTGATTGAAGAAAAAATCAATAGAGAAGAAAACTACAAGGTTTGTGATTTTAGTCGTTTAGATTATTTAATTACAAGTTTATCGCCAAATGATAATCTTTTAACGGGTTTTAAAAATAAAAATGTCGAAATATTATAAAAATACTTTGCAAAAGTTTGCAAAATAAAAAAGGGATGAATCTTTCGAATCATCCCTTTTTTGCTGGTATGAGATTATTAGAACATTAAAAGAGCACTCGTGCAAAGCAAAACAAACCCTAATATCAAGAAAACCGATGGATTCAAGCCAGGAATATTTCTTTCTCCTAAGGCAGAATCATAAGGATTTTCAGGATTGTATCTAACTTTCATTGTTTGTCCAACTTGACTAAGCATCGACATTCCTTTATCTGCTTCAATTTTAAATTGTCTTCCGTTTACGCTAAATGAAACAACAGGAAAAAAAATTGGGCTTTGACCTAATTTATCACTGCGTTCGTAACGTTTACTAATTTCTACTACTTCTCCGTTTGTCAAAACTGAATGTTGAAACCATTCACGACGTTTTTTACTTAAATAAACCCCTAATAATATTAACGCTCCAGCTACAACAATAAAACCAGCCATTACCATTGGCGGTACTCCATCATAAACCCCATGAGGGCCAGATATGAGTAATATTGAATTTAATGCACTTTCCATATTCACAAAATTTAATGATTCTTGACCGAACAAAGTATAAATCCTTATACTTCTTTGCAAATTTCAGGTAAAAGTCATTAAAAACCAAGCGGTTAACTTGCTGAGCGATTTTACTCATAAGATTGCTAAAAGGCGATTTTGTGAAGTTTTAGGTATTTTTCAGGGAAGTATTTATAATTTAAAAGCTATTTTTCAGAATTCTCAATTTTTAAAGACTAAAGTGTATATTTTTAAAACTGTGTTTTCTGAAAAAAATATTTTTTTGAATTTTAAAGTTTTTTTGTTGCACTTTTACAAGCATTCACTTTAAATAAAACCGTATTCTAGCATTAAAATCATCTTTTTTAAAAAAATACTTGTTTCCAAAACCAAATTATACAAAAACTCATCTCTTTTTGGAAAAAACCACTCAAAAACAAACCGAAATTCTCCAAAAAAATATTTTTGAGATTACAACCATTTTTTTCTTTTGAACCAAAGTAGCATCGTAATTACCAACAATATCATTATTCCCCAAACTACGTAATAACCGTAATGCCAATGTAATTCTGGCATATAATCGAAATTCATTCCATATATTCCAGCGACAAAAGTGAGCGGCATAAATATCACAGAAATGACCGTTAATACTTTCATGACATTGTTCATTTTATTACTTGCCTGTGAAAGATACAAATCCATTAAAGATGCACTTAATTCACGAAAGGAGTCAATTGTTTCAACCACCTGCATCACGTGGTCTAGAACATCTCTTAAATAAAGACTCGTATTCGAAGTAATCAAAGGGGCTTCTTCTCTAATCAAATTCGTCAACATTTCACGCAAAGGAAAAATCACTCTTCGCATTAAAGTAAGTTCACGTTTCAAACTGTAAAGTTCATTCAATGATTGAGGATTAGGATTTTTAATAATTTCCTCTTCTAACCTTTCCATGTTCTCCGAAAGCTTATCAAGTACAGAAAAGTAATTATCAACGACTAGGTCAATCAAAGAATAGAGTAAATAATCTGCTCCATTTTTGCGAGTTTTACCTGCTGAGGCTTTAATCCTAGATAAAATTGGCTCAAAAATATCTCTTGCACGTTCTTCTTGAAATGAAATCACATAACCATCTCCCATAACAAAACTTAAATGTTCAATCTCAACTTCACGAGTATAAGGATTGTATTCAATCATTTTGAGCGTTACAAAAAGTTTTTCTTCATTGTAATATTCAAACTTAGGTTTTTGTTGAGTATTCAAAATATCTTCCAACATTAATGGATGTAATGTAAACAGTTCTCCAATCGTTGCAATAAAGTCAGGTTCATGAATACCGTCAACATTCATCCAATAGACTTTATTCTCTGTTAACTCTGCATTAAAAGTATTTAAAGTAGGAATTTTTGTTATTTCATATTCTTCAAAATTGTAACTCGTCCATAAAATCTTGGTTTCGAAATTTACCTCTTTACCAATATAGGTAAGTGTACCTGGAGAAGTCCCTAAGTTTTTATTTTGGATAATATATCTTTTTGGCATCGGCATCGTTTTATTTACAATGTGATAAAATAGTGTTCAATTTAGAAGGTAGATTGGCAATTTTCAAATTCCAGCAGTAAATTGCTACATTAATTGACCATTCAATTAAGATTATAATCCTTTACAGCATCGTGATCATATTAAAGTACACAAAACATATTATTATTAGTAGCTTTATTTCTGGCTTAGTTTTATTAGCTTGCTCTCATCAGCCTAAACAACTAGGCAAAGATACATCAACAGACATTTCTAGCAGAAACGATAGTATTTCAAAGTTATTTGACCCAAAAATTGCTGCTAAAAAGGCAAGTAAACTTGATACTTTTTTTAAAAAACTTCATAAACTTAATGGCTTTAATGGTGCTGTATTAGTTTCACAATATGGCAAAGTGATTTACAAAAATGCTTTCGGATACGCTAGTTTCGGAAAAAAAGACACGAATACCACTCAAACACAATTTCAGTTAGCTTCCGTTTCGAAACAGTTTACTGCTGTTGCTATCATGCAATTACACGAAAAAGGATTAATTAACTACGAAGACCCTGTTTATAAATACATTCCAAATTTTCCTTATGACCAAAGTATTACCATCAAAAGTTTACTTTCGCACAGTTCGGGAATTCCAAATTATGTGTATTGTTTAGACAAAATCATCAATAAAAAGCTACCATTAACCAATACTCAAGTAGTTGATTTATTCGCTAGGTATAAACCTGGCATTAACTATCATCCAAATAGTAGGTTTAATTATAATAATTCAAATTATGCATTGCTGGCTTATATTGTTGAGAAACTTTCAGGTATAAGTTTCAGAGAATATGCCAAGCGAAATTTATTCGCTCCGGCAGGAATGTCAAAAAGTTTTGTGTACGACCCCGCCAAACCTGAATTGGTAAGTTCGGCGGCAACTGGTTACACTCCACGCCGAAAAGGTTTTTGGCAAGTACCTTTCGACCACCTAGATGGTGTGGTTGGCGACAAAGGAATTTATTCAACCGTTGAAGATTTGTATAAATGGGACATGGCCTTAAACAGCGAGAAGTTAGTTAAAATGAGTACTCTTCATGAAGCTTTTCAACCTGCGCATTCTTTCAAAAATTTATTAACAAAAAATTACGGTTTTGGCTGGAGATTACAACTATTAGACGATGGCACTTGGCTTACTTTCCATACTGGTTGGTGGCATGGCTTTAAAAATTATTATCTTCATAATAACAGAGACAATTCCTCTATCATCATTTTGCAAAATGTATCAAATCGTGCGTTAGCAAGAGTAAAAGTTGCACAGTCTATTTTGTATCCAGATAAAGCTTGGTATTTCATGAGTGGCGAGGGAATGCCTGGCGAACTAGAAGCTGAATAATACTAGGTTTACATTGACAATAATAAAGTATTTTAAAACTCGTTTAATCATAAAAAAAAGCTAATTTTAGAAGGTCAAAACCCTTTTAGGAAAACTCAGAAAACATGAAAATCTCAAGACTATTACGCTATTCTTTTTGCTTTTTGCTGTACCTCTCTTTTTCGGTAAAAGCCCAATCTGAAGATGAAGCTATCAAAATCTGTGTAAACAATTACTTAGAAGGAGTTTTAAAAGGCGATGCAGCTCGTTTGAATCTTGCCTTTCATCCCACTGCCTTACTCAGAAGTGTTAATTCAACCAATAATACACTTCAAGATATTCCCGTTGCAAAGTTTATTTCTACAACACCATCGGGTGGTATTCAAACCAAAGGTGGTTCTACAAAACTAATTTCATACTCTTACATCGGAATTTCAGCCTTGGCAACTGTTGAGTTGCGTTTTGGCGAATTCAAATATGTAGATTTATTAAGTATGTTAAAATTTGGGGATGAATGGAAAATTGTTAGCAGAGTATTTAGTCGTACTGATTTGGATAGCCAAGTAAAAGGTGGAGGTGCAACTACAACACCAACAGCAGTAAATAACAAACCAGTAATTAAAAAATCTTCCGCAAACGTAAAACCTAAAGCCGACGATGGTTGGTAGGTAAATAGCGATATATTTTAGTATTAAGCTCATGAATTTCATGAGCTTTTTTTATTCAAAGCCAAAAGCTAATGTAAACACACCTTTGCGTAAAAACCTAATAATTCCTAACTTTGCAAACTCAAAAAGAAAAGATAGCAAACACAATTAAAAATAGAAATGGGAAGAGCATTTGAATTTCGTAAAGCAAGAAAATTTAAGCGATGGGGACAGATGGCAAAAACATTTACCAAAATCGGTAAAGATATTGTCATTGCAGTAAAATCGGGCGGACCAGACCCTCATTCGAATTCACGTTTACGGGCAATTATCCAGAATGCCAAGGCAGTAAATATGCCAAAAGACAACGTTGAACGTGCTATCAAAAAAGCTTCATCTAAAGAACAAGAAGATTATAAAGAAATTGTTTATGAAGGATATGCTGCACACGGCGTAGCGGTTTTAGTAGAATGTACTACCGACAATACCAATCGCTCTATCGCCAATATTAGAAGTCACTTTACTAAATGTGGTGGAAGTGTAGGCACAACTGGAATGTTGGATTTTATCTTCGAACGCAAATCGGTATTCAAAATTGCGAAAACAGCTGAAATTGATGTTGAGGAGCTAGAATTAGAACTTATTGATTATGGTGCTGATGAAATATTTTTGGATTTAGAAACTAATCAAGTTAATATTTATGGAGAATTTACTGCATTTGGCGCTATCCAGAAGTTTTTAGAGGAAAAAGGATTTGAACTATTGGGAGCAGATTTCGAAAGAATTCCAAATGATACCAAAGAACTAAGCGAAGAACAAATGGCTGATGTAGAAAAGCTAATCGAACGTCTGGAAGAAGATGACGATGTTCAAAATGTTTATCATAATATGAGATAATATTAATTGTCAATACAAAAAGCCAGATTTCTCTGGCTTTTTTATTTCATTACCATCATCCATTTAGTAAATAATAAAATGCGATATTTTATAGAATGTTCATACAATGGTACAAATTACTGCGGCTGGCAGACACAAAATAATGCCCGCACTATTCAAGGTGAAATAGAAAAAGTTCTGTCTATATTACTTAAAAAACCGATTGAAATTGTGGGAAGTAGTAGAACAGACACAGGCGTCCATGCCAAACATCAAACCGCTCATATAGATTTAGAAGAAGCGATTCCTAACCTAGAAGATATCATTTATCGCATGAATAAAATGCTACCTCATGATATTGCTATCCTAAATATTTTTCCTGTTGCCGACGATTACCATTCTCGGTTTGAAGCGAGTTCTCGTAAGTATGAATATCATATCACTAGAAAAAAAAATCCATTCCTAAAAGATTTATCATACGAATTTACTCCTAGTCTGAACATCGAAGCCATGAATGAGGCTTGCAAATACTTCTTCAAATATATTGACTTTGAGTGTTTCAGTAAACTTCACTCACAAGTATTTACTTATAATTGTACAATTATGGAAGCTCGATGGGAAGAACAACAAGACGATTTATTAGTCTTTCATATACAGTCCAATCGGTTTTTGAGAGGAATGGTTAGAGCAATTGTAGGAACTTTAATAGAAGTAGGTAGAGGGAAAATCAGCGTAGAAGAATTCGAAAAAATCATCCAATCTAAAAATCGTCAGAAGGCAGGTTCGGCAGCACCTCCACAAGGATTGTTCTTGATAAAGGTAGCCTATTAGCCATAACATCTCTCCTATTTTTACTAATCATGGCGATAGTTTTTTAGAAGGAAAAAACTATCGCCATGATTAATATTTTTTACTCTACCCAAAATTTTCGAGAAACTTGATTAAGATAATCATCAAAAACAAGAAAGTACATTCCCTTCGGAAGAGTGCTAACATCTATAATGTAATCATTCTGTTGATTGAGGGTAGCTTCCTTCAATTTAACTCCTCCAATACTGAAAACAGAAATTCGTCCACTTGTTTTTTTGGGGAATGCTATTGTTAATATTGAACTTGTAGGATTTGGAAAAATATTGAACATCAATTTTGTGTCATGCTCAACGCCAAGAATCGCACTTGTAGTAACCGTTAGCAAAGCCGAATAATCTGAGATTGTATAATTATTGGAAGCTTTTATTCGGTAATAATAAGTAGTTTTATCTTTTAATTGGGTATCTACAAAACTTATTTGAGTGGCATCTAATTTTGTAATTTCGGTAAAATTGCCAATTTCAGTTAACTTTTTCTCTAAAATATAACTAACAGTATTCGGAATACTGGTCCAGCTTAACCTTACTTCTAAATGACTTACTGAATCCATTTTTAACTTAGGTGCTTCCAGAAATGCAGAAATTTTAATTTCAGCATTAGCGTACGGCGATTCAGTTAAATTACCAAAAGCTTTAATTCTATAGGTATATAAAATGTTAGGCTCTACATTTTTGTCTGTAAAATTTAAAACTGCATCATCAACTATTGTTAATACTTTGAAGTCTTCACCAGTAATTTTACGTTCCAGAACATATTGTTTAGTTGCGATTACTGCGTTCCATGACACCCTTGAGGAATTCTGAGTCAAAGCAGTAACTGAAAGTGTGGGAGCGACCAATAATGCAGGCGTTTTTTCTTGAAGAATAGTACTTGGTAATGATTCGGTGGATTCTCCGAAGGCTTGCACTGTGTAGCTATAATTGGTATTAGGATTAAGGTTTTTGTCGGAAAACGATGTTGAATTAGCATTTAGTTTAACTAAAACAGATTCAGTTCCTGATTTTCTTTGAACAATATAATGCTTGGCTTGTGGTATTGCCTCCCAAGAGAGTTTCAATTCATCAAAGTAAACTACAGAAATCTTGGCAATTGGTGTCGCCAGCAAATTGTTTGTTTTTGCAGAAGCAGAAGTGTAAATAGATTCTATGTAAGGATAAACAACTTTGATTCGATAATGGTATTGTTTGTTATGAAGTAAAGCAGAATCAACTAAGGTTAAAACTTTTGCATCAAGCTTGGCAATTTGCTGAAAAACGCCCGTTCCTTCCTCTTCTCTTTCTACGACATAATTTACTGCTTCAGCAACTGACTTCCATGAAAGCTCAATTTTACTAACACCCATCACTTTAGCAGTCAAGGCTGTGGAAGCTGGCATTTCTACTAGCGGCACTTCAAAAAAAGACAGTGCCCTTAAACCTTTTTTGTTTGTAATATATGGGCCTGTATATGGAAAATCAGGACTTGTAGCCTCAATCAGAGGAGGTAAGTAGTTTATTTTACTAGCATTACTTGCTCCTGAAAGCTTTAAAATGATTTTATTACCAACACTTATTCCACTTAAAATATTACCAGCGACACCATCAAGATAGAAAAAATCTTTCATTAATAAATTTCGATTTTTCTCATTCCAAGTTAATTCTTGACCTATTTGGAAAGACAATGTAATTTCACTTTTATCAGGTTTGGAAAAGTAAGCTTTTCGGATATTTGGT
>JACCDS012038364.1_pt1 | contig 15836 bp, 15 predicted proteins | sample 7446441 | NCBI WGS metagenome assembly JACCDS01 (sample SAMN15323445, study PRJNA562643) | freshwater metagenome | isolation source: river surface water | place: USA:Blue River Watershed | collected 2017-08-17
AATTTTTGGCCTTGTGGTGGCAAAGGTGGATCGCAACTGGTCAATGCGCGCGTCTGACAACTCAATGAAATTTCCACCACACGAAGAATTCGCATCAGTTTCATCGGCCACAACCTCAAAATAACCGCGCGACGTCCCATTGCAGTATGAACGTACTGCCACATCGGGGTTGGGGTTCACCAAAACAGCGTCTGCAGCCCCGGTTGTGTTGGTGCCATACCAAAGTTTGACGAACCCAACGGGCGTGGTACCGATGGTCGCATTATCATAAACTTGGATGTTAAAGCCAGATCGGGTGTTGAGCGTTGACCCAATGAGGGTTCGATAAACCACGGCCGAGTATTCAGTGCCGGCTGGTGCTTGATCGCCGTAAAGTTTCCAAGAACCGCCCTCTTGCCTGACTGGAAAAGTAAAGACCTCCACGGCACCATCGGTGTAACGGACCGTGAATTTGACATCGCAGACGGTACCGCCTGCAGTAGATGTGCAATTAATGACTTTACCAGGCAAAAACTGAGCGCCGCGCATGTCTTCTGCATCCTGGGCGATCGAAGTGATGACTGCATCACGGTTAGACCCGCCATGTAAAAAATCGGATGAGAAGATATTCAGGACAGCAGGGGCTGAAACATTCCAGGACGAGGATCCGTTTTGAAACAGTGTCTGAAGAGCGGCGCCTAAAGTGTCAATGGATTTGGTGTCAATGTCGGCGATACTGCCCAAGGATCCTGCCACTGTGCCGTTGGTGTTAACCGTGGTGACTCCGTCAGCCGTTTTATTTTTCAGTTGAATGCTGCGATCTGGCTGCACCGATACCCGCACCAAATCCAGTACCTTGTCGAGGCCAGTCTTGTCTGCTGCGAATGCGGTGTTCAGGAAATCAATTGCGCCTGACCCGGAAAGACCCGCAGCTGTTCGAGCAACAGCCAACTCTGTTCCGATCAAGGTGTTTTCTGTGGCAACTTGCGCTGCAGTCAGGAGCGCAATTTTGCTGGTGTCGGCGGCTGCGAATACGACGCCTGGATCGGCTTGCATCACCCGAGTGACCACAGCGGTCGAAACGGGCGTGATGTTAACCACCGACAAAGTTGTGCTGGTGGCCACGCCAAAATGAACAATGGTTCTGCCGCCACTGACACCCTCGACTCTCAACAGAACAGGTGCAGTGAGTCCGTTCAAGAAAGACAACGAAAAGGTGCCATCCGCCGCAACGCTGGTTGAGGCTGTTTGACCATTGACATCAATCGCAGAGAGTGTCCCCAAGCTGATGGGGGCACCTACAGCTGCAACGCTGGATGCTGCACTTGAAGACCCTGTTGAAGAACCACCACAACCTTGCATCATCAGGGTAATGACAGAGCAAAGCAACAGCCAACGTGACCACTTTTGTTTCATCTCAAGCCTTTGGGAAAGAATTTTCAAAATCATCAATATTGTCAAAAATCAGCATATCACTCATCGCCGGCGCAACATAACCCGCCATCAAAAGGGCCTAATTTTTGAAATACTTTAGGGTGAGCGTTTTGTTTAAAAGCCAGTCCAAAGTGGCTCCATGTTCAATCAAGGATCGCTGATGAGACACGTTTCACGTTGGGCTCGATGCCGCATTTCTCGTTGGTGCTCAAGGCAAAATGTTCATGCATTAACATCCCCACGCAGCCCGTCAACGGGCGTCATGTTCTTCGCACCCATGAATCACCGCAGCATCCTGGCGCTGGCGCGCCGCATCGAATGGCCCACCTCGCATGGCACACAGGTCTGGCATGTCTGGAACGAATCGGCCGGCCGGCCCCTGATCTTGTTGCATGGTGGCAGTGGCAGTTGGTCGCACTGGGCGGCCAATGTGCAGGCGTTGTCGGCCCATCGGGCGGTCTATGCACTTGATTTGCCCGGATTTGGCGATTCTGACTTGCCCCCCGGCGCACGCGATGTCGATGGTCTTTACAAACCAGTTGCCGAGGGAATCGCGGGTTTGCTGGGGCCGGGCCCGCACGAGGTGATGGGGTTTTCGTTTGGCGGCATGACGGCGGGTTTCATCGCCGCAGATTTCCCGGAACTGTTTTCAAAGATGGTGCTGGTGGGCATCCCGGGGCTGGGACTGTTCGGGCCCCGACTGGCGTTGCGAGGCCTGCGCGACGACATGAGCCGCCAAGAGCAGCGCGAAGTGTTGCGTCACAACCTGCGCGTTTTCATGTTGCGCCACGACGCCACCATCACCGAAGACACCATTGACTTGCAAGCGCACAACATCGAGCGCGACCGCTTGCGCCGGCGGCGCATCGCCGGCGGGGACCCCTTGATCGAGTGCATGCGACACTGGCGCTGCCCGGTGCACACCATCTGGGGTGAGCATGACGCCTTGTATGGGGACAACTTGGCCCGCATCCCCGAAGTGATGGCGGGCTGCCGGCATGTGGGCTTCCATGTCGTGCCCGACGCCGGGCACTGGGTGCAATACGAGCGTCCCGAGGCGTTCCATGCGGTGGCGATGAACTGTCTGGAGTCAGACTGAGTCGACGCCCGCCGGGGTTTGAAGCACAATGGCAACATGCTCTACAAATTCAAATCCAAGGCCACGGGTGATCTGATCATGCTCGAACCCCATGGGCGCATGATCTTGAACATCATCGGTAAAGAACCTGCGCCTCAGGGCATTGTCTTGTGCGCCGACATGCCGCAGGCCCTGAGCGACCTGCAAGACGCGATCGAGCATCAGGAAACGCTGGCGCGTGAACAGTCCAACCAGGACGACTCGCAGGCCGAGCCCGCTGAGCTGGTGACGTTGCGTCAGCGTGCCGTGCCGTTCATGGACATGCTCAGGCGCTGCATCGACCACGACTGCGACGTGGTGTGGGGTGTCTGAGCACCCGTTTGCACAACTCACACCCGAGCAGGTGCTGACGGCGTTGGAGTCGGTCGGACTCGATGTCGATGGTCGTTTGTCGGCACTGAGCTCTTACGAAAACCGGGTCTATCTGGCGCATCGGCACGACGAACCGCCCGTGGTCGCAAAGTTTTATCGGCCGGGCCGTTGGAGTGAGGCGCAAATTCGCGAGGAGCACCGTTTTGCCTTGCAATTGGCCGAGCAAGAGGTGCCGATGGTGGCTCCGCTGGTGTTGCAAGGCGATACCTTGCACAGGCATGTGGTGAACGAAGACGTCGACTTCTGGTTTGCCGTGGCGCCACGCAGGGGCGGTCGCCAACCCGATTGCGACGATCCCGAGGTGCTGACTTGGCTGGGGCGTTTTTTGGCCCGGATGCACGTGGTGGGCGAGCAAGCGTCTTTTGTCCATCGCCCCGAATTGAATCTGCAAACGTTGGGCTGGGACTCGCATCGCGATCTGTGGGCCAGTGGCCTGATCGATGCGTCACAACAAGCCGCTTGGGACGCCGCTGCGCGCCAGGCGTTGGCGGCGGTCGAGCAAGCCACAGCAGGGTCAATCCCCAGGCACATCCGCTTGCATGGCGATTGCCACTTGGGCAATGTGTTGTGGACCCCGTTGGACCTGCCTCAGGGCGGCCCGCATTTTGTCGATCTGGATGATGCCCGCATGGGGCCGGCGGTACAAGACCTGTGGATGCTGGTTTCGACCGACCCCCGTGACAAGGGCTGGCAATGGGCGTGTTTGCTGGAAGGTTATGAGCAGGTGCGGCCATTTGACCGTGCCGAGTTGGCTTGGGTCGAACCTTTGCGAACTTTGCGCATCATCCATTACAGCGCATGGCTGGCGCGGCGGGTCGATGACCCGGCGTTTGCGCAACATTTCCCGTGGTTTGCCACGCCCGCTTACTGGAGCGAGCAAACCGCCGCCCTGCTGGAGCAGGCCCAGGCATGCCTGGACGAGCCGCCAGAAGTCATTTGAAGGGGTTTTCGATGCGGCCGATGCCGTCGATTTCCATCCGCACCACATCGCCCGATTGCAGGTACTTGGGCGGCTTGAAACCAATGCCCACGCCCACCGGGGTGCCGGTGGCGATGATGTCGCCGGGGTACAGGGTGATGCCAGCGCTCAGGGTTTCGATCAGGGTCGGGATGTCAAAGATCAGGTCTTCGGTGCTGGCGTTTTGGCGCTCTTCGCCGTTGACATAGGTGCGCACGCGGGTGCGGGTGGCGTCGCATTCATCGGCGCTGACCAGCCACGGACCCATGGGGCAGAAGGTGTCAAAGGATTTGCCCAGCAGCCATTGCATGTGGCGGCTTTGCCAGTCGCGTGCGGTGACGTCGTTGATGATGGTGTAGCCCCAGACGTGCTTCATGGCGTTGGCCTTGGTGATGCCTTTGCCACCCTGGCCAATGATCACAGCCAACTCGACCTCATAGTCGATCGCATCGGACACGCCCTTGGGGATGATCACGGTGTCGGCGGGACCCACGACGGACTCGGGCACTTTGGTGAAATAAATGGGCACGCTGGGAATGTCACCGCCCACTTTGGCGCTGCTGTCAAAGCCGCTGTTGGCGAATTCTTTGGCGTGGGCATGGTAGTTTTTGCCGACACAAAAGATGTTTCGCCGCGGCTTGGGGATCGGGGCCATCAGTTGCACGTCTTTCAGGGCCAGGGTGGCGCCCTGGGCGGGCAGCGCTTGACCCGCTACCAGTCGCTCGATCAGGGGCAGGGCACCTAGGGCGCTCTCGGTCGGGCTGAGGTTGAGCACAGTGATCTGGGTTTGGTCGGCGTTGACCAAACCGACGTGGGTCAGTCCCTGATGCGAAAAGGTCGCGATGCGCATGATGATCCTTGTCTGGAGAAAATGAAAACGGGATATATTTTGGCTGGATAAGCTTAAACATCTTCGTTGATCGGGTATTGATCAAATGATAGAGTATTTAGTCTGTGGCGCAGGATGGCGCCTCACAATAACGAGGAGAACTTCATGTTGCGACGTCAAGTCTTGCGCGCAGGTGTGGCCGCTGGCGCGGTCAGCCTGACAGGTCCGCTGTGGGCCCAGGCCTATCCTTCCAAACCCATCAGCCTGGTGGTGCCCTTTCCGCCCGGCGGGTTGGCCGACATCGTGGCCCGACCGGTGGCGGAAGCCTTGTCCCGCGAGTTGGGACAAGCGGTGGTGATCGAGAACAAGCCCGGCGCAGGGGGCGGCATTGGCATGGGTGCGGTGGCCAAATCCAAACCCGATGGCTATACCTTGCTCATGGCTTTGTCCTCACTCACCGTGATTCCGGAAGCCGATGCGATTTTGGGGCGAGCCCCGCTGTTTGCCCTGAGCGATTTGCGTCCAGTGGCTCGGTACACCGCTGACCCCACGGTGTTGGCCGTGCGGGCAGACGCGCCCTGGAAGTCGGTGCAAGACTTCGTCGAAGACGCGCGCAAGCGCCCCGGGCAGATCGCTTATGGGTCCTCGGGCAATTACGGCACCATGCACGTGCCGATGGAAATCCTCGCTCAATCGGCAGGCATCAAACTCAATCACATCCCTTTCACCGGCGCCGGCCCTGCGGTGGTCGCTTTGCTCGGCGGTCAGATTGAAGCGGTGTCGTCAGGTCCGGCCACGGTGTTGCAGCACATCAAGGCGGGCAAGTTGCGCGCCTTGGCCCATTGGGGCAACGGCAAGTTGGCCGCATTGCCCGATGTGCCCGGCCTGCGCGAATTGGGCTTTGCCGCCGAATACGCCCAATGGTCGGGTTTGTTTGTCCCGGCGGGTGTGCCTGATGCGGTGATGCAGCGTGTGCGTTCTGCCGCTCGTGCGGCTGCCAACGATGCCAAGGTCAAAGAGGTGATTGGCAACGCCGGCAGTCCGGTGCTTTACCAGGACACCCCCGATTTCGAGAAATATGTACAAGACGATGCCCGCAAAATGGCCGAGGTGGTCAAGCGCATGGGCAAAATTCAGTGATCACACCCCAGGAGTCTTCCATGAAACGTAGCATTTTCTTGCGTTTGGCCGCTTTGGCGGGCGCCTCTTGTTTGATGGCTGGCACCGCCGTGGCCCAGTCATATCCCAATCGCCCGGTGAAAATCGTGGTGCCCTTTGCCACCGGTGGCCCGGCCGACAACTACGCCCGTTTCATCGCCCAGCGATTGCAAGACAGCCTGGGGCAGAGCTTTGTGGTGGACAACCGACCGGGGGGTGGCTCGGTGATCGGGACGGACATCGCCGCCAAGGCCACGGCCGACGGCTACACCCTGCTGATGATGTCCAACACTCACACGGCCAATGAGACCCTGATCCCGAACAAGCCGTTTGCTTTGATGCGCGACTTTGTGGCCATCGCTCCGGTCAACTATTCCGACCTGTTGCTGGTGGCGCACCCCGGCACCGGCATCAACACAGTGGCAGATTTGTTGGCCAAAGCCAAGGCTCAGCCCGGCAAGATCAACTACGCATCATCGGGCCCCGGCACGCCTTATCACATGGCGGGTGAGTTGTTCAAATACATGGCCAAGGTCGACATGGTTCACATTCCCTACAAGGGCAGCTCGGGCGCTCGCACCGATGTGCTGGGAGGGCAGGTGGATCTGATGTTTGATGCCGTGACCACCATGACCGAGCACGTCAAGGCGGGCAAGGTCAAAGCGCTGGCCACCACGGGCAAAACCCGCTCCAGCGTGTTGCCCGATGTGCCCACCGTGGGCGAGGCAGGTGTGCCTGGCTACGAAGCCACCATTTGGCTCGGTCTGATGGCTCCGAAAGGCACTCCGAAAGACGTGATCGACAAGCTCAACGCCACCATCAACCAGGCCTTGCGCCAGCCCGAAGTGCGTCAGACCTGGGCCAGACAAGGCGCGGTGCCCATGATCATGAGCACCGCTGAGTTTGAGAAATATTTGAACGAAGACATTCAGAAGTGGGGCGCCGTGATCAAGGCTGCCAACATCAAGGTGGACTGATCGATGGCGCAACTCAATGTCTTGAGTGGCGGTGCCGCTCAGGGTCTGGTGGGCGCTTTGGCCGACCGATTCCAGCAGCAAACCCGTCTGGGCATAGGCGGTGCTTTTGGTGCGGTGGGTGTGATGCGCGACAAATTGCTCGCTGGTGAGCCCTGCGACCTGCTGATTTTGTCGCAGTCGCTCATCGAGGGGTTGGTCCAATCGGGCCATGCGGTGGCGACCAGCGTGCGACCTGTGGGCGCCGTCAAGGCCGGGGTGGCGGTGGTGTCTGGCCAGCCCCGCCCGGCCATTGACACCCCCGAAGCCTTGCGCCAAGCCTTGGGGCAGGCCAGCGCAGTGTATTGCCCGGATCCCCAAAAAGCCACAGCGGGCATCCATTTTTTTCAGGTGCTGACGCAGTTGGGATTGGTGGAAGCCTTGGGACAGCGCTTGCGCACGTATCCCAACGGCGCCACGGCCATGCGGGCGCTGGCCGACGAGGCTTTGCCAGGTGCCATCGGCTCGACGCAGGTGACCGAAATTGTCTATACCCCGGGTGTGGATCTGATCGGGTTGTTGCCGCCTCCGTTTGAGTTGTCGACGGTTTATACGGCGGCGATCAGCGCAGGGGCGCAAAATCCGCAAGCGGCGCAGGCCCTGATCGATCTGCTGACGGCACCTGCGCAACAAGAGCTCCGCCGACAGGCGGGTTTCGACTGAACAGGCGCTTGGCCGACCTACAATCGGAACTTTGTTCCCTCGGGTCAGGTCATGTTGACTTTTCAGCAAATCATTCTCAAGCTCCAGTCGTACTGGGATGCGCAGGGTTGTGCCCTGTTGCAACCCTATGACATGGAGGTCGGTGCGGGCACCTCGCACACCGCCACTTTTTTGCGCGCCATCGGTCCCGAGCCTTGGAAGGCCGCCTATGTGCAACCTTCTCGCCGACCCAAGGATGGTCGTTATGGCGAGAACCCCAACCGCTTGCAGCATTACTACCAGTATCAGGTGGTGCTCAAGCCCGCCCCCAGCAACATCCTGGAACTTTATCTGGGCTCGCTCGAAGCCTTGGGTTTTGACCTGAAGAAAAACGACATCCGTTTTGTCGAAGACGATTGGGAGAACCCGACCCTGGGGGCCTGGGGCCTGGGTTGGGAGGTTTGGCTCAATGGCATGGAAGTGACCCAGTTCACCTATTTCCAGCAAGTGGGCGGCATCGATTGCCGCCCCATCACCGGCGAGATCACCTATGGTCTGGAGCGCCTGGCCATGTACCTGCAAGGGGTAGACAACGTCTACAACCTGAAGTGGACCGAAGGACTCAGCTATGGCGACGTCTACAAACAAAACGAGATCGAACAGTCGGCCTATAACTTCGAGCATTCGGACGCCGAGTTTTTGTTCACTGCGTTCAGTGCCCACGAGAAGCAGGCCAAGCTCCTGATGGAGGCGCAATTGGCCTTGCCGGCCTATGAACAGGTGCTTAAAGCCGCGCACACCTTTAACCTGCTCGATGCCCGGGGAGCGATCAGCGTCACCGAGCGTGCTGCTTTCATCGGCCGCATCCGCAACCTGGCGCGCAGCGTGGCGCAAAGTTATTACGAAAGCCGTGAGCGACTGGGCTTTCCGATGGCTCCGCCGGAATGGGTTGCGCAAATGCAAAAAAAGGTGGCCTGACCATGAGCGCACAGAATCTTTTGGTCGAATTGCAAGTCGAAGAACTGCCGCCCAAGGCTTTGCGCAAACTCGGCGATGCCTTTGCCCAGGTGTTGGCGACTCAACTCAAAGCACAAGGACTGGCCGATGCGCAGGCGGCGGTCACGGCTTATGCCACACCACGCCGGTTGGCGGCGCATGTCATGGCGGTCGCCCCCAAGGCGGCCGATCGGGCGGTGCGACAAAAATTGATGCCCGTCAGCGTGGGACTGGACGCCCAGGGCCTGCCGACTCCGGCGCTGCTCAAAAAATTACAGGCTTTGGGTGTGGCGGCAGCCGACACCGCCGATGTCGTGGCCGGGCTCCAGCGTGAGCCCGACGGCAAGGCAGAGGCTTTGTTTTACGACAGCATGGTCAGTGGCGTGGACTTGGCCACCGGGTTGCAAAAGGCGCTCGACGAGGCGTTGGCCAAATTGCCCATACCCAAGGTCATGCAATACCAGTTGCACACCGACTGCGATCTGCCCGGCTGGAGCAGCGTCAATTTTGTGCGACCCGCGCACGGCCTGGTGGCCTTGCACGGTCAGCAAGTGGTGCCGGTGGCCGCCTTGGGCCTGCGTGCCGGACGCAGTACCCGTGGTCACCGCTTCGAGGCCAGTAGCGAGGTCATCGAAATCGCCCATGCCGACGCTTATGTCGACACCCTCTTGAGTCAGGGCGCGGTGATCGCCAGTTTTGTTTTGCGCCGTGCGGAGGTCGAGCGTCAGCTGGCCGCTGCCGCAGCCCAGGTGGGTGGCGGGGTGCGCCCGATCGACGACGATGCCTTGCTCGATGAAGTCACCGCTTTGGTCGAACGCCCGAACGTGCTGGTCTGTCAATTCGAGCCGGAATTTCTGGATGTGCCACAAGAATGCCTGATTTTGACCATGAAGGCCAATCAGAAGTACTTCCCGTTGCTTGACGCGCAGGGCAAACTGACCCACCGGTTTTTGGTCGTCAGCAACATCCGGCCCGCTGACGCCAGTGCGGTGGTGGGCGGCAACGAGCGGGTGGTGCGCCCGCGCCTGGCCGATGCCAAGTTTTTCTTCCATCAGGACCGCAAAAAAACTTTGACCTCGCGCGTCGAGGGCTTGGCCAAAGTGGTTTATCACAACAAGTTGGGTACCCAAGGTCAGCGCACCGAGCGCGTGCGCGCCATCGCCACGGCGCTGGCCCGGCAGTGGCCCGACGCCACGCCCGAGTTTCTGGCGCAAGTGGATGCCGCTGCGCATTTGGCCAAAACCGATTTGCTCACCGACATGGTGGGCGAGTTCCCGGAGTTGCAGGGCATCATGGGCGGCTACTATGCGCGCCATGATGGCCTGGGCGACACCGTGGCCCAAGCCATTGAAGACCACTACAAGCCGCGTTTCGCCGGCGACGAGCTGCCCCGCAACGCGGTGGGCTTGGTGGTGGCTTTGGCCGACAAACTCGAAACCCTGGTCGGCATGTTCGGCATCGGCAATCTGCCCACCGGAGACAAAGACCCGTTTGCCTTGCGCCGACATGCGTTGGGCGTGATTCGCATGCTCACCGAGTCCAAGTTGTCCTTGGGTCTGGATGCTTTGTGCCAGGCCACTGTGCCGTCTTTCGGAGCGCTGATCACCGACCCGACTGAAGCCCTGGTTGATTTCTTCTACGACCGGCTCTCGGGCAGCTTGCGCGAGCAAGGCTATAGCGCTCAAGAGGTTGCCGCCGTACTCGGCTTGCGCCCGGATCGGCTGGCCGATGTCGCGCAGCGTCTGACGGCGGTGCGGGCTTTCGCTGCTTTACCCGAGGCCGCTGCGCTGGCTGCCGCCAACAAGCGCATCGGCAACATCCTGAAAAAAGCCGGCGAGGCCCAGCAGCCAGTCGACGCCCATGTCAGCGAAGTGCTGCTGCAAGAACCGGCCGAGCAAGCCCTGTATGCACGCATGTCGGCGGTGTTGCCCCAAGCCGATGCCTTGTTCGAACAAGGCGACTACACCGCCTCGCTGCAGGCCCTGTCGGTGCTGCGTGCCGAAGTCGACGCCTTTTTTGATGGCGTGATGGTCAATGCCGAGCAGATGGACTTGCGACTGAACCGTCAAGGCTTGCTTAAAAAATTGCATCAGGCCATGAATCGGGTGGCCGATTTGTCGCAATTGGCGGCGGGTTGAAATCAGCATGAACACCCGATTGGTCATTTTGGATCGCGACGGCACGATCAACGTCGACCGTGACGACTACGTCAAGTCAGCAGAAGAGTTCGAGCCCTTGCCCGGCGCTCTCGAAGCCATTGCGCAGCTCAACCACGCCGGAGTGCATGTGGTTGTGGCCACCAATCAATCGGGGCTCGGACGCGGTTTGTTTGACATGGCAGCCCTGAACGCCATGCACGACAAGCTCAACAAGATGTTGGCGGCGGTCGGGGGGCGAGTGGACGCGGTATTCTTTTGTCCGCACGCCCCGGAAGAAGCCTGCCATTGCCGCAAACCCGCACCGGGCTTGTTTGAACAGATCGCTGAACGCTATGGCGTGACCATGCAGGGCGTGCCCGTGGTGGGCGATACCCTGCGGGATCTTCAAGCTGGCGTGGCGGTGGGTTGCGAGCCTCACTTGGTGCTGACCGGCAAAGGGGCGGCCTTGCGCGGACAGCCTCTGCCTGCCGGATTTCCGTCTGACACCAGAGTGCACCAAGACTTGGCGGCTTTTGTTGCGCATTGGTTGCATCTGGCCCCCGATGGCGGGCCCGAGGCGCTCCCCAGCCCGCGAGCACCGAAATGATGGCCTGGTTGCGTTCGATCCTGCACTTCGTCTGGATGGGCGTCACCATGCCGCCCTTTGCTTTGATCATCATTGTGTTGGCTCTGGCGGGTGTGCGTGGCGACCCTTTGTATTGGTGGGCGGCGCGCTGGTTGCGTTGTGCCATCGCCGGGGCACGCGTCATTCTGGGTGTGCGTTATCAGGTGCACGGGTACGAGCACTTGCCGCTGGGGAGCACCAGCCCGGCGATTTTGTTGGTCAAGCACCAATCGACTTACGAAACTTTTTTGATGCCTGCGATCATGCCGCATCCTTTGGCGTATGTGTTCAAAAAAGAACTGTTGCGCGTTCCCGTGTTCGGCTGGGCGATGGGGCGGCTGGACATGATCCACATCGATCGCAGCCAGCGGGCGCAAGCCTTCTCCAAAGTGGTGGCGCAAGGTCGCGAGTTGCTGGCGCGCGGCGTTTGGGTCATCATGTTCCCCGAGGGCACCCGGATTGCGCGTGGCGAGCGGGGCACGTACAAATCGGGTGGCACCCGGCTGGCCATTGAAACCGGCGCGCCGGTGATCCCGATTGCCGTGACTTCGGCCAAGTGCTGGCCGCGCAAGGCGCTGATCAAGCGACCTGGCGTCGTCGATGTGTCCATTGGCCCACCGATCGACCCCCATGGGCGCAACCCTGAAGAGCTGATGCGTCAGGTCGAGGAGTGGATCGAAGCGGAAATGCGTCGCCTCGACCCCGAGGCCTATCCTGCACAGGCCTGAAACCATGGGGCTGGTGCAACTGGTCCTCGATTTGTTCGCCCCGGCGGCACCGAAACCGCCGGCTACGCCTACTGCGCCGACCGGAGTCCCTGAACATCCCGATGCCCCCGACGCCGCACAATCACCCCGCGTGCGTCAGGTGGTGCTGGCCGGGCAAAGCGTGCCCTATGTCCTCAAGCGCGCGCGCCGTCGGACCATCGGCATGCTGGTCGGTGCCGATGGCCTGGAAGTGCGGGCCCCCCGATGGGTGGGCATCAAAGAGATCGAGTCGGCTTTGCTGGAAAAAGCCGAATGGATCGTGCGCAAACTGGCCGACACCCGGGCCTTGAAGCAAAAGCAACTGGAGCAGGCCATCGAGTGGCGCGATGGCGCCGTATTTCCGTATTTGGGTCAGGAGGTCGTCATGCGCCTGGGGGCGGCACCCCCGTCTGCCGTCGGCAGCAGGCTGCGCCATCCCTGCTTGCATCAGGAAGACGCCGGGCGCCGCGTTTTGTTTTTGGGCTTGCCACCCCAGGCTGCTTCCGAGCAAATGCGCGACGCCGTGCAGACCTGGTTGATGCGCCAGGCCAAGCCGTTTTTCACCGAGCGCCTCGATTTCTACGCTGCGCAAGCGGGGGTGCGGTGGACGCAGTTGGGCTTGTCGGGCGCGCGCACCCGCTGGGGCAGCGCCAGCGCCGGTGGTCGCATCCGGCTCAATTGGCGGCTGATGCACCTCAAGCCCGCATTGATTGATTATGTGGTGGTGCACGAACTCAGCCACCTGAAGGTGATGGACCACAGCCCGCAGTTTTGGGATGCGGTGGGGCAGGTCATGCCCGATTATTCGGTGCGGCGCAAAGAGCTTCGTGAGCATGCGCTCAATACCGATCTTTGATGGGGCATGACCTATTCAACCGCCAAGAACCGGTACACACCCTGCGCATCCACGCTGCGTGTCAACCGTTGGCGGTGCCACAGGTGATTGAGGTGGGCAATGGCTTCGCCCATGGCGAAAGCCAGCTGGTGGGCATCCAAAGGGCGCTTGAAGAGCACCGGCAACATGTCCAGCGCAGTTTGCGGCTGCGAGCGGCAAGCCTCGGACAGTTCCGCCAGGCGCTCGGCATGGTGTTGCTTGAGTTGCGCCACCCGGGTGTGCAGCCCGATAAAAGGCTCGCCGTGTGAGGGCAATGTCAGGGTATCGGCAGGTAAGGCCAAATATCGATCCAAAGAGGACAGAAACAGACCCAGCGGGTCACCCTCAGGCTCGCTTTCGTAGACCGAGATGTTGGTGCTGATGCGCGGCAAGACCATGTCGCCGCTGATCAGCAAGCCACCCGCTTCATCAAACAGCGCCATGTGCTCGGGCGCATGCCCGTAGCCGGCGATACAGCGCCAAGACCGTTGGCCGATGCGGATGACCTGGTCGTGCAAAAGTCGGCGGTACTGTGCAGGCACGGCCGGTACCATGTCGCCATAGCGCGGGCCGTGCAAGCCCACCGCCTGGATGTGTTGCGGGTCGGTCAATCCATGCCGGATAAAAAACGCCCGAGCGGCATCACCGCCAAAACCACGCACGGCGCCACACCCCTGACGGGCATGCAGGTAATCACCCAAGCTGATCCACAAGGGTGCCTGCCACCGCTCGCACAGCCAATGTGCCAAACCCATGTGATCGGGGTGCATGTGAGTAATTACTACCCTCAAAACAGGCAAGCTCTCTAGGTGGTTTGCAAACACGCTCTCCCAGGCTTGCCGGGCAGCGGGGTGGTCAATGCAGGTGTCGACCACGGTCCAACCCTCGCGCCCATCGATGCTGTCGCGCAACAACCACAAATTGATGTGGTCGAGCGCAAAGGGCAGGCTCATGCGCAACCAGCGCACGCCGTCGGCCACGTCCAGAACTTGGCCGGCTTGGGACCGATGAGGGGCCAGCGGATAGCGCAGTTCGGCGGGGGTGTTGTTCATCAGGGGTATTTTCCTTCATAATTGACGTTTACGTAAACGTCAATTTGTCAACATGGCGACCACTTACACCATCAGCGACCTGGCTCAGGAGTTCGACCTGACCACCCGTGCGATCCGGTTTTACGAGGACATGGGGCTGCTGCAACCAGCCCGCGAGGGCGCGGGCGGGCGCAACCGGGTCTACAGCAGCCGAGATCGTACCCGTTTGCGGCTGACCCTGAGGGCCAAACGGCTGGGCTTGTCACTGAGTGAGGCCAAAGAGATCATCGACATGTACGACAGCCCGCGCGATACCGTGCCGCAGTTGCAAAAATTCCTGACGGTATTGGCACACCACCGGACTCAACTCGAAGAGCAAATGCGTGAAGTCCAGATCAATCTGGAAGAGGTCAAAGTCCAGGAAAAGGAAGCCCGGGCCTTGTTGGCGCGGCACAGCAAAAAATGAACATGCCCGTCCCTGCACATTCAGACCCGGTCTTGTGGGAGCGGGTGCAACGCAGTTTTGAACGTCAAGGCCTGATGAACCACCTCGGTGCACGGATGGTCGGGGTTCGATCCGGGCAGGTTGAAATCGATTTGCCTTACTCCGAACGGATCACCCAGCAGCAGGGCGGATTCCACGGTGGCGCCATCGGGGCGCTGGCCGACATCACAGCTGGCTATGCGGCCCTGACCGTGGCCGGCCCCGAGTTCGAGGTGACCACCATCGAATACAAGATCAATTTTCTGGCGGCCTTTCAGGGCGGCACACTGTTGGCCCGGGGCGAAGTGGTTCGCGCGGGTCGCCGGGTGATCGTGGCTGCAGCCCGAGTCGTCCACCTGGACGAGCAAGGGAAAGAGTCGGATTGCGCCCTGATGCAAGCGACTTTTGCCCCCATCCCCAAAACTTACTGAGGTGACCCCATGAGTGCATTGCCCGGACTGAATTTTCAATTGGGAGAAGACATCGATGCCTTGCGCGACGCGGTGCACGACTTCGCCCAGGCCGAGATTGCGCCGCGCGCTGCCGAGATCGACCGCAGCGACCAGTTCCCGATGGATTTGTGGCGCAAGATGGGTGACTTGGGTGTGTTGGGCATCACGGTCCCAGAGGCCTACGGTGGCGCCAACATGGGGTACCTGGCCCACATGGTGGCCATGGAGGAAATCTCGCGCGCCTCGGCCAGTGTCGGCCTGTCGTATGGCGCACACTCCAACCTGTGCGTGAATCAGATCAAGCGCAATGGCACCGAGGCGCAAAAGCAGAAGTATTTGCCCAAGCTGATCAGTGGTGAACATGTGGGCGCTCTGGCCATGTCTGAGCCCGGTGCCGGCAGCGATGTGATCAGCATGAAGTTGCGCGCCGAGGACAAGGGCGGCTACTACCTGCTCAATGGCAACAAGATGTGGATCACCAATGGTCCCGATGCCGACACGCTGGTGGTGTATGCCAAGACCGAACCCGAGCTGGGGGCCCGTGGCGTCACCGCCTTTTTGATCGAAAAGGGCATGAAGGGGTTTTCGATCGCGCAAAAGCTCGACAAGTTGGGCATGCGCGGCAGCCACACCGGCGAACTGGTGTTTGAAAACGTGGAAGTGCCCGAGTCGCACATTTTGGGCGGGCTCAATATGGGCGCGAAGGTGCTGATGAGTGGCCTGGACTACGAGCGGGCGGTGCTGGCGGCCGGCCCGATCGGCATCATGCAGGCGGTGATGGACAACGTGGTGCCCTACATCCACGACCGCAAGCAGTTTGGCCAGAGCATCGGCGAGTTCCAGCTCATCCAGGGCAAGGTGGCCGACATGTACACCGTGCTGCAGGCCGCGCGTGCCTTCTGCTACACGGTGGGCAAGAACCTCGACATGCTGGGCACCGAGCATGTGCGCCAGGTGCGCAAGGACT
>JACCDS010277149.1_pt1 | contig 15831 bp, 13 predicted proteins | sample 7446441 | NCBI WGS metagenome assembly JACCDS01 (sample SAMN15323445, study PRJNA562643) | freshwater metagenome | isolation source: river surface water | place: USA:Blue River Watershed | collected 2017-08-17
CGGTCAAGCCACTGCAACCCAACCCGCAACAGGAAACCCAACATGTCAGCCGCCAACATCACCAGCCCCGCCAGCCCAGAACCACCTAGCCCCACCGATTCAGCCATCTCAATCAACCCTGTGCTAGTCGCCTGTACCTTGCTGTTCATCGCTGGCATCAGCTTTGTCCTGTTTGGTGCCAACAAAAGCCAAAAGGCGTTCTCCCCGGCCCTGATCACCTCACATGTACAAACCCACGCGCAACGGGTCGCCAAAGTTACCCCCGGCGCAATGGCAGGCAAGCCGGAGGCATTCGAGCAATTGCAACAAAGCCGCAACGAAATCAATCAGGGCTTGATGGTACTGGCGCACGGCATGGATTATTTGGGCAGCAGCGTTGCGGCCCCAACACCGGCACAAGCCGCCCTGCTCGTTACCATCAAAAAAACCTGGGCCCGTTCCCATGCGGCCAGCAGCACCATTTTGTCAATGAAAGACGAGTTGATTGCCTTGAGCAAAATCCAAAATGACATGGCAGAACTCACTGACACCATCGAAGAGCTGACCCTAGCGCTGCAAAAGCGCATGGTGCAAGAGGGTGCCAGTCCAAACCAGATCACCCAAAGCAGCCATCTGGCGACGCTGGTTCAGAGCATGGCCAGAGCAGCCCGTGAAATTTCGGCCAAGGGTGACTTCGGCCCGGAACAAGCATTCCTGGTCGGAAAAGGTGCCGCAACCTTTGGCGAGACCCTTCAGGTTTTATTGAATGGCATTACCCCGTTGCATTTCTCGGCGACCAAAGGCCAGCCAATCCGGGATATATTGCTGAAGTTGCAGGCCACCTTTGGCATATATCACCAACACGCGAAACAATTGCTGCTCAACGTAAACAAGTTGATCAACGCCAAAAAAGCCGAGGCGGTGATTATTGCCGAAAGCGAGCAATTGACCCAAAGCATAAACACATTGCAGAAGTCCTACCTGACCAACCGGGAGCAACAAAACTGGGCGTTTTGGGGCATACTGACGCGGTTTTTTTAGCCCCCCCCTTTATCGCTGCCAACAGCCGCAACAGTGGTTTGTCCTATGGCTTGTACTATTTGAACAACGACGGCGTATCTTAACAACAACCATGAACATTCATTGGAAAACCGGCACACCACCACTACCCGACCTCTATCTGGTTGCAATCAAACTCGGCGACCATGCAGACTATTGCGCATTTGTCCCATGGAACGGGCAAAGCTGGGATCAATCGTACCCGGAAAATGTCATTGCATGGCATCGCGCGGGTGATTTAATCGGCTTGATGGATCTCAATTGGCCGGAGCCAGATTTTGAGGCACCGGATGATCTGGGGAAAATCGAACGCGGAATTGATCAGTACGTAGAATAAATGCTTCTTGCGGGAACGACTACCTCAACTTTTCGGTTGATCGCATCCCGCCTTGTATCAAAGGCCACACTCTCCAATTTGGCCCGAAATGGACGCGCTCGTGAACAGGCCAAGGATCAATCCTTGCGCCACATCTTTGGGCCATACTGGCGCGTTTTTTTAGCCCCGCGCCCGCTTTGCCGCTGCCAGCCTCACACCTGCAAATGCGCCTTCACTGGCAAATCACGAATCCGCAACCCACTAGCCGCAAAAATAGCATTGCCAATACTCGGCGCCACCGGCGGCACCCCGGTTTCGCCCACGCCACACGGTACCGATTCGCTTTTCAGCAAATGCACATGCAGCGGCGGACATTCGGCAAGGCGCAAAACCGGCATGTCGTGAAAATTGCTCTGCACCACCCGCCCCTGCTGGAAATCAATCTGGCCATGCAGACACAACGACATGCCAAAGATCATCGCCCCTTCCATCTGCGCCCGCACCCGGTCGGGGTTGACCAGCAAGCCACAATCAACGGCAGCGTGCATTTCCAACAGCCGCAACTGTGGCCTGTCCTGTACCTTATCCTGCATCTTGCCCTGCCCCTTGTCCAGTGCTTTACCCAGCGCTTTACCCTTACCCGCCCCCGGCCCAGCTTTCTGCACCCGAACCCGGCTGGCAATGGCCACATAACCGGTAAAGCTGCGATGCACAGCCAGCCCCCAGCCCTCGCCCTTGGGCAAGGGTTTGGCAAAGTTAATCCGCGCCGCCAATTCTTGCAACACCCGCTTGTAGCGCGCAATATCGACCGGGTATTGCGCCAGCGATTCGCCATAATTGGCATATTTAAATTGCTCGGTATTCGGATCATGCAGCCGGTCACTGCCAAGCAATTCAAGCCACATCGCCAACTGCGAACGGCGCGTAGCGTGGGCCAATTCCCCGACAAACGAGCCATACGCAAACGCCTGTTGAATATTGCACACCGAGCGCAGCCAGCCGATCCGGGCATGGTTTTGCACCGCACTCGCTTCCAGCGCAGTATTGGCAATCGCAAACGGCAAATCACCCGCGCCCATGGCCAGTTCAAAGCCAGCCGGGGCCAGTGGCTTATTGGAATCGGGCACGAAGGTGGACAAAATGCTGGCATACGCCACATGCTGGCACCAGGCTTGCACCCGCCCTTCCGCATCCAGCCCGGCCTCAATGTGTAGGGCGCTTTGCGCGTGCAAATAATCGTGCTGCAAATCGTCGCTGCGGGTCCAAACCACTTGCACCGGCTTTTTCAGTGCCTTGGCCAAAAACACCGCTTCGCAGACAAAATCGGATTGTGATTTACGGCCAAAACCGCCACCCAACAAGCTGACGTTCACCGTAATGTTTTCCGGCTTAAAGCCAAACTCTGCGGCAATCGTGCCCGCCACATCCTGCGGGCTTTGTACCGGTGCCCAAACTTCGCATTTATCCCCTTCCACCCGGGCCAGCGCACACGGTGGCTCCATCGTGGCATGGGGCAAATACGGCACGCTATAGCTGGCACCGAGTTGTTTGGCGGCGTTGGCCAGTGCAGCGCGGCCCTGCCCGGTTTGGCGCACCGGTTTGCCGACCGTTTGCACCTGTTGCCGCAATTGCGCCAGTTCGGCCTTGGAATCGTAGCTGTCGTGGCTGCTTTTACTCCAAACAATTTTTAACGCCTCGCGCGCCCGCTGCGCACTCCAAGTACTATTCGCCACCACGGCCACCCCGGCCAAATGCTTAAAACCAATCGGCAGCGGGCGTAGCGGCAGGGTCAGCACATCAACCACCCCCGCCAGCTTGCGCGCAGCAGCATCATCCACGCTCACCACCGCCGCCCCCAATACCGGCGCACGGGTAATGCTGGCATACAACATGCCGGGCAGGCGCAGGTCGATACCGTACTGGGCCTCGCCGCGCACAATCGCCAGATTATCAATCGGCGAGATCGATTTGCCGATATAGCGAAATTGATCCGGCCGTTTCAGCACCAGCGTCTTGCCATCCGGCGCGGGCAGGCTGGCCGCCAGTTTGGCCAGTTCACCATAGCGCAAACGACGCCCGCTGGCGGTATGGATCACGCTTTGCTCGCGGGTCTGGCATTCGCTGGCTGCAACACCCCAGGTTTGGGCCGCAGCAGTGACCAGCATGGCGCGTGCGCTGGCCCCCATTTGGCGCATGACATGGTAAAAATGGCGCACGCTTTTCGAGCCATCGGTATTTTGGTCGCCATAACGCTGATCGCCCGGCACCTGCAACACCCGCACCTGCGGCCAGTTGGCATCCAGTTCATCGGCCACCACCTGCGCCAGCGAAGTACGAATGCCCTGCCCCATTTCCGAGCGGTGAGCGCTAATGTGAATCAAATCGTCCGCGCCAATCGCCACAAACAGATTGAGCCGGGGCGGTTTAATTGGCTCGGCATGGGCCAGACCGAGTATCGATGGCAGCATGCCGCCCGCATCAAGCTTACAACCCAATACCAGCGCACCGATACCAATGCCAGCCTGTTGCAGCCAACGGCGGCGCGGCAATTGCCGGGTGTAAAGCTCACTGTGGTTTTTGATTGCCGCCATGAATGTCTCCTTGTGCAAATCGGGTTAGGGTGGATTGAGGTGGATTGAGGTGGATTAGGGTGCAATGATATGACTTGTTATGGCCTGATTTGGGCAAATACCGCTTGATACGGCTGCAATGTTCGGCTTCGGCCCTATTCTAGCCTTAACCGCTGGTGGCGTCAGCCGATTTGATCACACCGAATCAGGGCTTTGTCCCAGATGCCCCACTCAGCCACGCGGGCCAGCTTAAACAACCGAACACATCGCCGAACACATAACCGAGCACATCCGCAACACGGTTAATGAGAAATCCAAATTTATTGCCTTCAAAGCTTGCCAAAAACCAGCGCTGTTGTCATCATCAGCACTTCCCCACCAAGGAGCATGAGATGTCAATTTCCAAACCAATCCGGGGTACGCTGGCCTTGCTGTGCCTGCCCGTTTGCATGTGCTTTTCCATGGCCAGTGCCTTTGCCCAATCGACTCCCGCTGCCGCCGCTGCCGCCACCTCCCCCAAAGTCGTCCAAAGTCTGGCCGCCACCTGTGCCAATTGTCATGGCACCGCTGGTGTTACCGTCGGTACGCGCCTGCCCTCAATTGCCGGGCAAAGCGAAGCGGCGTTGCTGGCTGCCTTAAAAGGTTTTAAGGATGGCAGCCGCCCGGCCACCGTCATGCACCAGATTAGCAAGGGCTATACCGATCAACAATTGGCGCTGCTGGCGAGTTATTTCGCAGCGCAAAAAAAATAAACAGGGGGCAGCATGCAACGCAGACATTTTTTGAGCCAGCTTGGCGCAGTAGCACTGGCCGGTTCCGGCATCGGTTGTGCCAGCCTTGGCGGCGCGGCACAGCCGAAAGTGGTGGTGGTCGGTGGTGGTTATGGCGGGGCCACGGTGGCGCGCTATTTGCGGCTGTGGAGCCATGGCAGCATCGCGGTAACGCTGATCGAGCCAAACCCAAGCTTTATTTCTTGCCCGCTCTCGAATCTGGTGTTGGGCGGCAGCATGCAACTGGCCGACATCACCATCAGCTATGATGCGCTGCAAAGTCGGCATGGGGTGCAGGTAATCAAGGATAGCGTAACCAGCATTGATGCCGCAGGCCGCAGCGTAACGCTCGCCAGTGGTCAAAAACTGGCGTATGACCGGCTAATTCTCTCGCCCGGAATCGATTTCATGTACGATGGCATCAACGGTTTGGCCGCCGCACAGGATACGGTGTTGCACGCATGGAAGGCTGGCCCACAAACCCAGGCCCTGCGCGCGCAACTGGAAGCGATGCCCGATGGTGGCCGCTATGCGCTGGTGGTGCCGCTGGCCCCGTATCGCTGCCCACCGGGGCCGTATGAGCGCGTGTGTCAGGTAGCGCATTACCTTAAACAGCACAAGCCAAAATCCAAAATATTGCTGCTCGATGGCAACCCGGACGTAACCTCGAAGGGGCCGCTGTTCAAAAAGGTGTGGGCCGAACGCTATGCGGGCATGATCGATTATCAACCCAAATTTTCACTGGCCGAAGTCGATGCCAAGAGCAAAACCCTGATCTCGGAATTTGGCGACAAGGTGCAAGCCGATGTGTTAAACGTGGTGCCGCCCCAGCGTGCAGGCAAAATCGCGCAGGATGCCGGGCTGGCGAATATGAATAAACGCTGGTGCGAAGTCGATTTTTTAAGTATGGAATCGACTCAGGCCAAGTATATCCACGTACTGGGCGATGCGATTCAGGTTGCCCCGCTGATGCCCAAATCGGCACACATGGCCAACCAGCATGCCAAGGTGTGTGCGGCGGCGGTGATTGAACTGTTGGCGGGCCAGACGCCGAACCCGGTGCCGATGATGACCAATACCTGCTACAGCTTTGTTTCGGACAAGGATGTGATTCATGTGGCCTCGGTTCACAGCTACGATGCCGCGAAAAAAACCATGCTCACGGTGCCAGGGTCAGGCGGGGTATCAACCGGGCCAACTGCGCTTGAAGGTGAATATGCGATGAATTGGGCGCAGAATATTTGGGCCGATTCGTTGCTGTAATGGTGGTTGCGGATGGGGCAGATCGTCACTCGGCCCCACTCCCAGCTATTTCGGCTACTTTTTGCGCATCCCAATCAACCATGGCCGCACCGTCACCTGAAGCAAGCCGGATTTAACCGCCGGGTCTTCCTGCGCAAAGGTGGTCAGTTCTGCTTCGCTCAAACCAGCTTCGGGCAGCATCATGCCACCTGCTGCCGCATCCATAAACGGGCCACCGAGTAGCAGCTTGCCTGCGGTTTGTAGCCGCCGGTAGTGCTCAATATGCTCGCGGATACCGGGCTGCTCAAAAGGCGATATGCCCGGCTGCCATTTCGGGCCGGGGCTGTGAATGATGACGTAACGAACGTCTCTGGCCGGGGTTGTGGCAGTCTGGCTTGCCGCCGGTTGCGGGGCCGGGTTCGGGGCCGGATTCGCGGTTTGCGCCAACGCAGCGCCCACAAAAAACAGCAGTGCGGGCAAGCCAAGGGCCGGTGCGCCAAATCGGGTCATCGTTGTTCTCCCATAAAGTGAAACAAGCATTAAAATCAGGCCACCTCAAACCGTACTACATTGCGCCCAAGGCGCGAAAACTCGACCCCAACCAGAACCGACGGCAAACCACCTCTGCGGTCCTTGACTATTGGCTGTAGTATAGCGAGTTCGGCTGCATCTGGCTTGTTCCAGCGCACAGCATCGGGCCAGCCGCTACCAGGCCAGTGTGGCAAAAATCGCGGTAATCGAGATTATCGACAGCAGGGTAGACCAGGTAATGATGGCGGCCATGGCTTCGGTATCGCCGCCCATCTGGCGCGCCAGCACATACGCGTTGCCAGCACAGGGCATGCTGGCAAACAGCAGCGCGACATTGGCGAGCGTGCCACCCACCCCCTGCCAGCTCAGCCAGGCAAAGGTCAGCGCGGGCAACAGCAATAGCTTCAAGCAAATCGCATAGCTGGTTGCGGCCAGTTTATGACGTGGCAGCAGCAACATCAGCCCAGCCCCGGTTGACATCAAACTAAGCGGGGTGGCGGCATTGCCCAGATACTGCAACAGCGGCGCAAGTGCTGCCGGAATCGCCAAGCCGCTACGGTTAATCACCACACCGAGCACGGCGGCGATGATCAACGGGTTGCGCAGCAAACCCGCCAACAGGCCGGTAATACTGGTTTGGCCCGCCTTGCCATAGCGCGTCAGCACCAGCACGCACAGCACGTTGATCAAAATAATCATGTAGGCAATGAATACTGCCGCCAGCGTCAGGCCAGCCGGGCCAAACAGCGCCTGTGCCAGTGCGATGAAAACAAAGGTGTTGTAACGTACCCCGCCCTGAAACAGCGAGGTGAACAAATCGTCTTTCAGCGGCACCAGCAGCCGGGTGGCAAATATCAGCGCCCCAACCGCCAGCGTGCCGCCAATGGTGGCCTGCAAACCGCCAAAGGTCGCGCCACCGACAAAATCAGCCCCGGCAATTTCCCGCACCAGCAACGCCGGAAAAAACAGGTAATACACCAGCAGGTCGGCCCCGGCCCAAAATCCGGTATCGGTCAAAACATAGCGTTTGGCCAAATAACCCAATACAATCAGCAAGAAAATTGGCACTACAGATATAAAAACTGCCAACATGCTACGCCCCCCCCCGCTCTGCCCAAACCGGTGTCGCCCTTTACGGCCTATCCGTTAAAGTGATTCAATCGGGCCAACACGATACCATACGTCGTGCGCCCATGCCAAACCGGGTACTACATTACCAAATAAGTAACAATATCCCCATCTACTTTGTGGTATTTTGTACCAAAGCCAGAAGCGATTCGGCCTGAAATGCTTGCCTGTGAAAAATACATGGCCCGATATCATCGGGTGGATATCGGTATCTGCTAAGATGTAAAAATCTTAAAAAGATGTTGTTGCCTCAATGAAATATCGATTGTTTCAAACCAGCCAGATAGCGATACCCGCGTGATATGAGCGCCACCATTATTATCCCGAGCCAAAAAACCATCCTGATTGTGGATGATACACCGGCCAATATTGCGGTACTGGCTGACTATTTGCAGGATGAAGGGTTTCGGGTATTGGTAGCACAGGATGGCGAAGAAGGCTTAAAACGGGCGCAACTGGCCTTGCCGGATTTGATTTTGCTCGATGTGATGATGCCCGGCATGAATGGTTTTGATACCTGCCGCAACCTGAAAGTACTCAAGGACACCCACGATATACCGGTCATTTTCATGACCGCACTGACCGAAACCTCGGACAAGGTGGCCGGCTTTTTGGCCGGTGGCGTTGATTATGTGACCAAACCGTTTCAAATGGAAGAAGTGATGGCGCGCGTGCGCACCCATTTGGCGCTGTGTCAGGCGACCCAGGATTTGGTCAACACCCATAAGGCATTAAGCGTGGCGCAAGAAGAATTGGCGCGCAGCGAGCGGCATGCGGCCCTCGGTTCGCTGGTGGTCGGCATTGCGCACGAACTCAATACCCCGATCGGCAATAGCCTGACCGTTGCAACCGCGTTTGGTGATCAAACCACGGCCCTGATGGAGGCGGTGTCGAACGAACACGGCATCAAGCGTTCCATGCTGGAGCGCTACCTGTTCAATGCCGACAAGGCAACCGACATTCTGGTGCGCAATCTGGCACGGGCGGCCAATCTGGTAGAAAGTTTCAAGCAAATTGCCGCCGACAGCAGCAACTTGCAGCGCCGCAGCTTCAAGGCCGGTGACTTGATTACCGATACCAAAATTTTGCTCTCGGAGAGCCTGAATCTGGAACGGATTCGTTTTAAGGAAAATATCAAGGACGATTTGGTGGTGGACAGCTATCCGGTCCCGCTGAGCCAGGTACTGACCAATGTGATTTCAAACGCCATTGTGCATGCGTTTGAGGGGCGCAGCACTTGTCTGGTCACCATTTCGATATACTATAGCAGCCCCGACCGGCTGGTCATTACCGTACAGGATAATGGTTGCGGCATTCCTGCCGACCATCTGGAGCATGTGTTTGATCCATTCTTTACCACCAAGCTGGGCGTGGGCGGCTCGGGTTTGGGCCTGACCATTGCCTACAACATTATGACCGGAATTCTGGGGGGGCAAATTCGCATCACCAGCGAAGTAGGGCTTGGCACAACGGTTGAGTTGATCTTGCCGATCCATGCCTCAAGCGGTGACCAGGTGGCATGGGTTTAATGTTGCACAAAAAGGAAAGACATGTCAGACAAACCTGATGCCGCGCTGGTCAAGCGCCGACAAATCGCCTACATTACTACGCTGCTGTTTTTTTTATTGTGCTCACTGCTGCTAACCGGGTCAAACTGGAATGGCAATTCAGAACTACACACGATGCTGGAGCTAACCGCCACCCTGTTGGCGTTAATGGTCGGCTTGCTGTCACTGGTGCGTTTTTACAGCAAAAAAGATAATACCTTTCTGTTTGCCGGCGTCGGTTTCTTTATTACCGGTCTGCTCGATGGCTATCACGCGTTTGTTACCTCGTCGCTGTTGATTGTGTTTTTCCCCTCTACCCCACCGGCCCTGATTGCCTGGAGCTGGCTGGTGTCGGGTATTTTTCTGTCGGTACTGCTGTTTTTTAGCTGGCTGTTCTGGCTGCGGGAAGACAGATTGCAGGCCAGCGGGATTGTGCCCGAACACTGGGTGTATGGCATTGCCGGATTGCTGGCACTGGCGTTCTTTGCCTTTTTTGCACTGGTACCCTTGCCAGCACCGTACCAGAAAGACATGCTGTTTCCGCGTCCACAAGAGTTCATTCCGGCCTTTTTTTATTTTCTGGCCTTTGTTGGCTATTACCGCAAGGGCCACTGGAAGACGGATCCATTTGAATTTTGGCTGATGCTGGCCATTATTGTCAGTTTTTGCGGGGAAGCGTTGTTCATGTCCTGTTCTACCAAGATTTATGATGCCCGCTTCGATGCAGTGCATGTGGTAAAAATCATTGCCTACGGTTGCGCCCTAACCGGTTTGATGCGCAACATTTATAGCCTGTGGTTTCAGTTGAATGCGGCGCAAGATGAAGTAACCCGGCTCAATACCGAACTCGAAGCGCGGGTAGTGGAATTGCAGCTCGATATTGAATACCGCACCCAGGCCGAACGCGAACTGGAACTGCACCGCGACCATTTGGAAGAGCTGGTGGTCACGCGGACTGCCGAATCGGTGGCAGCCAAAGAGCGCGCCGAACTGGCCAACCGTGCCAAGAGCATTTTTCTGGCCAATATGAGCCACGAATTGCGCACCCCACTCAATGCGATTTTGGGCTATGCCCAACTGTTAAAGCGCAGCCCGCTCAATGAACGCCAGAGCGCCGGGGTGAATACGATTGAGCAAAGTGGCGAGCATTTGCTGATGTTGATCAACGATATTCTCGATCTGGCCAAAATCGAAGCGGGCAAGTTTGAACTGGCGCTCGAAGCGGTGAATCTGGCCACGTTTTTGGTCTCGATTGCCGACATCATCCGGGTCTGGACCGAACAAAAGGGTTTGCAATTTACCGTATTGGCCGCACCGGACAGCCTGCCCACCGTGCAACTGGATGGCAAGCGCTGCCGCCAGATTTTGCTCAACCTGTTAAGCAATGCCGTCAAATTTACCGATCATGGGGAAGTGACGCTGCGGGTAACCCGGCTCAACGGCGATGGCACCACCGTTGGTTTACGCTTTGCCGTGCAAGATACCGGGATCGGCATGAACTCGTCGCAAATGGCCTTGCTGTTCCAGCCCTTTGAACAGGTCAGTGACTTGCAACACCGGGCTGGCGGCAGCGGGCTGGGGCTTACCATCACACGCCAGTTGGCGCGCCTGATGGGTAGTGACATTCTGGTGGAAAGCGAAGCGGGCCGGGGCTGCTGCTTTACCTTCGATCTGCAATTACCGGTGGTGGAAGAACCGGTGGCGCTTGGCCGCCCGCAGAGCCGGGTCATTACCGGCTATCTCGGTTCGCCCAAAACCGTGTTGATTGTTGATGATGTGGCGACCAATCTGGTGCTGCTGGCCGAATTTTTGGATGGGCTGGGTTTTATCACGCATCAAGCAGAAAATGGCCAGATTGCGCTCGATATGGCGCAGCAAATCAAGCCCGACCTGATGATTCTCGATGTGGTAATGCCGGTAATGAATGGCCTGGAATTGACCGAACTGCTGCGCCAGCATCCGGCGCTGGCCGACTTGCCGATCATTATTGCCTCGGCCAATACTACCTGGCAAGACAAAACCCGGGTGTTTGGCACCGGAGCCAATGCCTTCATTTCCAAACCCATCAATTTTGATGAACTGGCTACCCTGATGCAGTCTTGCTTGCACCTGTCCTGGCGCTATCAGGAAGATGATGCCCCACCACCAGCGCCGAAACCGTCGCTGGTGCCACCACCGGCAAACGAAATAAAGTCAGTGCACCAAATGGCGCTGCGCGGCTCGATGCGCGACATTCGCAAGTGGTGCCAGCAAATTGTCCAGCAAGATGAGCAATATCGATCATTTGCCGAAAAACTCGATGCCATGGCTGCCGATTACCAGTCCAAGGCGATCCTGAGCCTGATTGAAGAATATCTGGAGCAGGTACCTTAAACTGGCGTTGGCCTGTTTGACAGCTTAGACTTCGCCGCCAAAGGCAGCGATCAGGTTGTCGATGTATTTTTCGATCAGCTTTTCGTTTTCCGACAACACCAGCGGCGACACCACAGCCTTCATCAAACCGGGCAGCGGCACATTCAGTTCGCCCTTGACGTTCAACACCAGCGCGGTCGATTTTTTCTTGTCGGTAATGGCCCAGCTACCGGAAATGAGAGCATTGCCTTCGCCCTTGACCGGAGTCCAGTTGATGCTGCCCTTCTTTTTGTCAGACACGTATTTCGATGCGTAAATGGTTTGGATATTGGCCGAGGCGATCCCGATTTTATCCATTTCCCAGCGATACACGCCATCGCCCAAATCGGTCAGCTTGTCGAGCTTGGGGAAGTGGGCAGACGACTTGGGCACATCGGCCAGACAATCAAATATGTCGGAAAACTTGCCCTTGACTTCAAATTCATACGTCAGATCAAACGGAACAATAATTGCCATGATGTGGCTCCTAAAAGGGGAAAAACCGGTTGACACGAAACACCCATAAATGAATAGGCTATCCATTTCGTGGCGCGCTGGCAAGCAAAATACTACGACTGCCGTTTTTTTGTATCCCTGCGCGCAATAAATTTAACTCTTGCCTAAATCTTGCGCTTGGCATTGGCCGCAATGCGCATGCGCAGCGCATTGAGTTTGATGAACCCAGCCGCATCAGCCTGATTGTAGGCACCGCCATCTTCATCAAAGGTCGAGATTTTCATATCGAACAGCGAATCGGTTTTTGAATCGCGCGCCACCACCGTCACATTGCCCTTGTACAATTTCAGCCGAACCTGGCCATTCACATGCTGCTGGGTGTGGTCGATCAGGGTTTGCAGTGCCACCCGCTCCGGGCTCCACCAGTAACCGTTATAGATCAGGCTGGCATAGCGCGGCATTAAATCGTCTTTCAGGTGCGCCACTTCGCGGTCGAGCGTAATCGACTCTATCGCACGGTGCGCGCGCAGCATGATGGTGCCGCCTGGGGTTTCATAACAACCGCGCGACTTCATGCCGACATAGCGGTTTTCCACCAGATCAAGCCGCCCGATGCCATGCTTGCCGCCCAAGCGGTTCAGCTCGGTCAATACTTCGGCTGGCGTCATGTCCTTACCATTGATGGCCACGATATCGCCCTTGGCAAATTCCAGATCCAAATATTCGGCAGCATCCGGTGCCGCTTCCGGGCTGACCGTCCAGCGCCACATGCTCTCTTCGGCTTCGTTGGACGGGTCTTCCAGATGCCGCCCTTCAAAGCTGATGTGCAGCAAGTTGGCATCCATCGAATACGGTGCGCCACCGCTCTTGTGCTTCATGTCGATCTCGATTCCCGCCGCTTCTGCATATTGCAGCAGCTTCTCGCGTGACAGCAAATCCCATTCGCGCCATGGCGCAATCACTTTCACGCCCGGCATCAAGGCATACGCGCCCAACTCAAAGCGCACCTGATCGTTGCCCTTGCCAGTGGCCCCATGCGAAATCGCATCGGCTCCGGTCATGCGCGCGATTTCGATCAGGCGTTTGGCGATCAAGGGGCGGGCAATCGAAGTGCCAAGCAGGTATTCGCCTTCGTACACGGTATTGGCGCGGAACATCGGAAACACGAAATCGCGCACGAATTCTTCGCGTACATCATCAATAAAAATGTTTTCTGGCTTGATGCCAAACTTGATCGCCTTGGCCCGTGCCGGTTCCAGTTCTTCACCCTGCCCCAGATCGGCAGTAAAAGTGACGATTTCGCACTGGTAATTGTCTTGCAGCCATTTCAAAATGACAGAAGTATCCAAACCGCCGGAATAGGCCAGCACCACTTTTTTGATGTCGCTCATGCTTGTCTCTCGGTAAAAATGAAAATGATGAAAACGGGCTAAAGTGGGCCAGAATCCTAGTCAAATTGGTGCCCGGATTTTGCCAACATTGTGCCGGGGTTGGGCCAGGGTTGGGCCACTCATTGCGCTACAGTCGCCCAAGCAACAGGTATTCGAGCAGTGCCTTTTGCACATGCAGCCGGTTCTCGGCTTCGTCCCACACCACCGATTGCGGCCCGTCGATCACTTCGGCCGCCACCTCTTCGCCGCGATGCGCGGGCAGGCAGTGCATGAACAGCGCATCGGGCTTGGCCCGCGCCATCTTGGCACCATCGACGATCCAGTCTTTAAACGCCGTCAGCCGCACCGCATTTTCAGCTTCATAGCCCATGCTGGTCCAGACATCGGTATTGACCAAATCAACCCCGTCACAAGCTTCAGCCGGATCGGCAAACCAGGTAAAATGCGCTTCATCACCGGCCACCCGGGCCGCATCAGGCCCATAGCCGGGTGGAGTGGAAACGTGCAAATGAAAACCAAATACGCGCGCCGCCTGTAACCACGAATACAGCATATTGTTGGCATCGCCAATCCATGCCACTTTCTTGCCTGCAATACTGCCGCGATGTTCATGCCAGGTAAACAGATCAGCCAATACCTGACACGGGTGTTGTTCATTGGTTAAGCCGTTGATCACCGGCACGCGCGAATTGGCGGCAAAGCGCTCGATAATGTCTTGGCCATAGGTGCGAATCATGATGATGTCGCACATACGCGACATGACTTGCCCGGCATCTTCCACCGATTCACCGCGCCCCAATTGGCTGTCACGCGTGTTCAAATAAATCGCCGCGCCACCCATTTGGTGCATACCGGCTTCAAACGAAAGTCGGGTGCGAGTTGAGCTTTTTTCAAAAATCATCACCAGAGTTCGGTCAATCAGGGTGTGATGCAGCTCATATTGCTTGAACTTGCGCTTGATCAGGCTGGCGCGCTGGAACAAGTAGTTAAATTCATCGACCGTCAAATCGGAAAATTGCAGGAAGTGTTTGATAGGCATGGCGGCATCTTGGCAGAATGGGTGTTTGCGTGGCGGGCGGCGGCACCTGCCCGATTATAAAGGCTTTTTGCGTTTTTCTGCTGCGTTGCAGCGAATTGGATAGTAATATTCTCGTGTGGCACGCGTACACTGGCTGGCAGTTGGCCGGGCGCAGACCGGACGCAAAATCGGCTAACGACCAGCCAAACAGAGATGACAACGGATAAATTCGGGGGAAAATTATGTACGAATGGCTAACAAAGCTGTTTGGTGGCGCAAAGAAGGCAGAAGCACCTGAGCCACCAGCGGAAAAGCCAGCCCCTCCCGCTACCCGCCCCGCTACGGCAGGTGCCGCGCCACCTCATGCCCCTGCGGCCCCTGCGGCCACGACGGCCACCGCGGCCAAAGCCGCCAGCCAGTCTAACGCCAACCCGGCTGCTGCACCAGCCGCCGGTTCGGCCAAAGCGCTGGACGGAGCCTATGGTGCCACGTGGGATCAGCGCAACGAAGCCAATTCCAACTTCAACGACTGGCTGTTTGAAATCCATGACGAGGGTGGATTTGAAACCAGCCCGGTCGAAGATGAAGTGCTTGAATCACTGGAAAAAATCGTTTCATCAAAGCAATCTTGCGTCAACATGGTCAAGCGCTTGCCGGGTTTGATTCCGCAATTGTTGCAAAGCCTGCGTACCGAAAACTTTTCCGGTGCCGAACTGGCGCGCAAGATTGCGCACGACCCGGTGCTGGTGGCGGCCGTTATCCGGCTGGCCAACAGCTCGGCCAACAGCCTGTCCAAATCGATTAACAGCATCGAGCACGCGGTATTGATTTTGGGCCAAACCGGCTTGCGTCAGTTGATTACCGGTGTTGCGTTTCGCCCCATCATCGATTTGAATTCCGGCAAGTTCACCAAAAACGTCGCGCCGCGCATCTGGGCCGAATCCGAACGCAGCGCACTGGCCTGCCGGATTTTGGCCGAAGAACGCGGCATCGAACCGTTTGAAGCGTTTCTGGCCGGGCTGATTCAATATGTTGGGCTGGTGGTATGCCTGCGCCTGATGGATCAGCATGCCCAGGGCAAGAGCGACATTGGCTCCAGCGCATTTTGCTCGCGCCTGTTAAAACACGCACGCGCCATTTCCTGCTCGATCAGCTCTGAATGGAACTTCCCGGAAAATATTTCCAAGGCAATTGAAGAACAGGGCAGCATCTTCAATACCGCCCAAATGACGCCACTGGGCAAGATTTTGGCATTGGGTGATTATCTGGCCAAGGTGCGCATACTGGTTGACAACGACCGCCTGACCCAGGGCGACCCACGGGTGTTAAAAGGCTTGCCGCCCGAGGCACTAAGCTGCTTCCAGACCCTGGCCGAATTTGAAGATTTTGACCCGATGGCCGAGGCCAAGGGCAGCTAACAGCCGGTCCGTTAC
>JACCDS012410375.1_pt1 | contig 15829 bp, 15 predicted proteins | sample 7446441 | NCBI WGS metagenome assembly JACCDS01 (sample SAMN15323445, study PRJNA562643) | freshwater metagenome | isolation source: river surface water | place: USA:Blue River Watershed | collected 2017-08-17
CAACATCGACGTCAACGTCACTATCTGCACCATTTTCTCGCTTCTCAAGGCGCCGGAAGGCATGAAGGCGCCGACCGATCAGGATTTCCTGCAGCCTGGCACCAATCAGGTGGCGGCCGGTTATGCGGTGTACGGTCCGCAGACGGTACTGGTACTCACCACCGGCAACGGCGTGAACTGCTTTACGCTGGATCGCGAAATGGGCTCGTGGGTGATGACCCAGCGCGGCATCTGCATTCCCGAGGATACTGCCGAGTACTCGATCAATACGTCGAACTCGCGCCACTGGTTCGCGCCGGTGAAGCGCTATGTCAGCGAGCTCGAGGCCGGCAAGACCGGACCGCGTGGCAAGAACTTCAACATGCGCTGGATCGCGTCGATGGTGGCCGATGTGCACCGCATTCTGACCCGTGGCGGCATCTTCATGTATCCGGCCGATGCGCGCGATCCCGACAAGCCGGGCAAGCTGCGCCTGATGTACGAGGCGAACCCGATGGCTATGCTCGTTGAGCAGGCGGGCGGGGCGGCCACCGACGGCCAGATACGCATTCTGGATATCCAGCCACATACGCTGCACCAGCGCGTCGCCGTGTTCCTCGGTTCGAAGAACGAGGTCGAACGGGTCACGGGCTACCACCGCGAACAGTGAACTGTAGCGTAAGGAAATTTGCTGTTCGGGTATGAAATTTTGCTATAATTGCGCGCTTCGCCGATAGCAGCTTCCTGCTTGGCGCGTGCCGGCATAGCTCAGTTGGTAGAGCAGCGCATTCGTAATGCGAAGGTCGGGGGTTCGACTCCTCTTGCCGGCACCACATTCCATGGCCTGAATCTTCAGGCCATTTTCTTTTTCGGCCTTCCCCGCTGCGCCCGGCCGCGGCGAAGATCCCTTGTTGCGCACCGTGATAACATCGCCGCGCCCGGCGCCGGCGGCCTGTGTGGCCGCGGTGCTTCATTGTCAAAAGGAGTCGCCCTCATCATGGCATTTACCACTGAATCCTATCCCGGCGTTGCCGCCGAACTGCCGCAAGCCGCCCAGGGCTTCGTGCTCAACCATTCGATGCTGCGCGTGAAGGATCCGGCTGTATCGCTGGATTTTTATTCGCGCATCATGGGCATGCGCGTGCTGCGCAAGCTCGATTTCCCCGAGATGAAGTTTTCGCTCTATTTCCTCGCGAAGGTCGAGGATGCGTCGCAGGTTCCGGAAGATATCGGCGAACGCACTGCATGGACCTTCAGCCAGCATGGCATCCTCGAATTGACCCACAACTGGGGCACCGAGGGCGATCCCGAATTCAGGTACCACGACGGCAATGCGCAGCCGCAGGGCTTCGGCCACATCTGCTTCTCGGTGCCGGACCTGGCGGCCGCGGTCCAGTGGTTCGACCAGAACAATGTGACCTATGTGAAGCGTCCGGAGCAGGGCAAGATGCGCGACGTCGCCTTTATCAAGGATCCGGACGGCTACTGGATCGAGATCGTTCAGCCCAGCCTGCTCAAGCAACTGGGCCGCTGACGCACCACGCGGCGCGCCTGCCCGTCAGCGTGCAGCGTTGCCTGCTGCCGGCAGCAGGCCGCGACTGGCCAGCAGCGCGACGATGTGGTCGGCACAGGCGTCGATCGACAGCGTGGTGGTGTCGACGTGCAGGTCCGGCTGTGCCGGCGGTTCATAGCGCGAGTCGATGCCAGTGAAATTCTGCACCAGCCCCTGGCGCGCATTCTTGTACAACTGTTTCGGATCGCGCTGCTCGCAGACCTGTTTCGGCGTGTCGATGAAGACCTCGATGAAACGCTCGGGGCCGATAGTCCGGCGCGCCTTTTCCCGCATGTCCTGCAGCGGCGAGATCGTCGCGACGATCGCCACCATCCCGGCGTCGACGAACAGCTTGGCCACTTCCGCTACCCGGCGCTGGTTCTCGACACGATCCTTCTCAGAAAACCCCAGGTCGCTGTTGAGTCCGGCGCGCAGGTTGTCGCCATCGAGGATGTAGCCCGGGCGACCGACGGCGCGCAGCCGACGCAGCACTGCCTGCGCAATCGTCGACTTTCCTGCACCGGACAAACCGGTGAACCACAGTGCACACGCCGTCTCGCCACCGTGTGCAGGTTCATGTGCGGTCGGGAAGATGTTGCTGGGGATCTTGGCAGTGGTCATCGGGAAGACGCCAGCTTGTGCAGCGGGCCTACAGAGAATTGAGGTTTCGCACCGAGGCTCTGAGATCGAGCATGGGATTCGGTCGGTCGCGTATCACCGCGAATTATATAATGCGATGCAAGTGACACATAAAACTTGTCAAGTATGCTTCGCACCCTTTTCCAAAAGAGCGCTCCCCAGGTGGCGGTCATGGGTGCATTTCGTACCGGAACCAATTACATCCGCTTTCTGCTCGAGCAGAACTTCGACTGCCGGATTCTTTACGATGCGTATGGATGGAAGCATGGCGGCGTGCCTGTCTTCACGCGCTACTCGGGCCTCGCGTATCCGTCGCTGCCGGTGGTCTACGTGGTCAAGCACCCGGCATCCTTCATCAGCTCGCTGTACGACTACTTCAGCGACAAGCACCGCAACATCGCGGCGCCGACCGAATGGCAGGCTTTCCTGCGCGAGCCGCTGGTGATTTTCGATTCGAAGGCGGAGGAGTCGGCGCAGATGCGATTTTCGAATCCGATGCAATACTGGAATTTCATTTACTGGAACCTGTCTACGCTGCCGCCGGATCGTTTCAGTTCGACAGGCCTGCGCTATGAAAGCGCGCTCGAGAACCCGCAGGGTGAGATAGGCAAGGTAGCGCAGCGCCTGCGGCTGCGCCGCAAGTCATCGCCTTTTTCAACCCCGCAGGGCAAGCTGGCGCGAATGAATGACAGGCAGCGGTTCGAGCCGCAAAAGGCAGTCACGCGCGAAGCCTTCGATGCCGTCCTGTACCAGGACAACCGTTACCTGCGGCGTTACACCGAGTCCGACCTGGCCTGCTTGCGTGCCGAGCTCGATGCGCAGCTGCTGGCGCGCTTCGGCTACTCAGTCTGAGGCAGCGCGTCAGCGCCGCCAGCTGACGACTTCCGACAATTCTTCCAGTGACAACTTCGGCGCCAGCTGGCGGATGAAGTCCACCGCATACTCGCGCAGGAAGGCGCCGCGCCGCACGGCCACGCGCGTCACGTTCGGCGCGAACAGGTGATTGGCGCGGATGGCCCGCAGGCCGGCAGCCAATTGTTCGACCGCCATCGAGGCGACGATGCCAACGCCGAGATCCATCGCCACATATTGCTGAATGACGTCTGAGTCCATCGCGGTCAGCACCACATCGGGCGTCAGGTTGTGCGCCTGGAAGGCCTCGTCGATGTGGCTGCGGCCGGTGAATCCCTGGTCATAGGTGATCAGCGGGTGACTGGCCAGGTCTTCCAGGGTGACCTGCGCCAGTTGCAGCAGCGGATGCCCTTCGGGCACGACGATCACGTGATGCCATTCGTAGCAGGGGAAGGACACCAGCCCGTCGAAGCGCGACAGGCCCTCGGTCGCGATGCCGATGTCGGCCTTGCCCGACAATACCCACTCGGCGATGTGTTCCGGCGCACTCTGTTGCAGCGCGATGCGCACATCAGGAAACGCGGAGCGGAAGTGCTGCACTGCCTTCGGCAACACATAGCGCGTCTGTGTGTGGGTAGCGGCAACCGACAGGGTGCCGGTGGTCTTGCCCGAATAGGTCGCGCCGGCGCGCTGCAGGTTTTCTGCCTCCAGCAGCAGCCGCTCAACGATCTGCAGCACTTCCTTGCCCGGCTCGGTCAGGCCGGTCAGCCGCTTGCCGTTGCGCTCGAAGATGTCGATGCCCAGCTCCTCCTCGAGTTCGCGGATCTGCCGGCTTACGCCGGGCTGCGACGTGAACAGCGCGTTCGCGACCTCGGTCAGGTTGTAGCCGCGTCGCGCCGCCTCGCGCACCGACTTCAATTGCTGGAAATTCATCGGCTCTCCTGTCTCAGACCGCGTCGTCGAGGAACACACGCACGCGCTTGGGCTTGACGCGCACGGTCGCGCCGGCATGCAGCTGCAGTTCGGCAAACCGATCTGCCGGCAGTACCGCCTCGATCAGGCTGCCGTCGTCGCTGCGCTCGAGCTCGAGCTGCGCCAGCGGGCCGATCGAATGCGCGCGCCGCAGCAGCGCAACGATGCCATCGCCGTCCGGCGTGAATGGCACTACGTCGAGTTCATGCGGGCGCACATAGCCGACGCCGGCGGCATCGCGCGCATGATGCAGGTCCGGCACCGACAGCGTTGCATCGCCGGCCGCCAGCACGCCCTCGTGCACACGGCCGTGGAACAGGTTGACGTTGCCGAGGAAGCCGTAGACGAACGGCGTCGCCGGATGGTTGTACACCTCATCGGGCGCGCCGGCCTGCTCGACCTTGCCACGGTTCATCAGCACCACGCGGTCCGCGACTTCGAGCGCTTCTTCCTGGTCATGCGTGACGAAGATACTGGTCACATGCAGTTCGTCATGCAGGCGGCGCAGCCAGCGGCGCAGCTCCTTGCGCACTTTGGCGTCGAGCGCACCGAACGGCTCGTCCAGTAGCAGCACGCGCGGCTCGACCGCCAGCGCGCGCGCCAGTGCGATCCGCTGCCGCTGTCCACCGGACAATTGTGAGGGATAGCGGTCGGCCAGCCAGTCAAGCTGGACCAGTGACAGCAGTTGCATCACCTTCTCGCGGATCTGCTTGTCGTTCGGGCGCAGCGCGCGCGGCTTCACACGCAGGCCGAATGCGATATTGTCAAATACGTTCATATGCCGGAACAGCGCGTAGTGCTGGAACACGAAGCCGACTTGCCGCTCGCGCACGTGGCGCTGCGATGCGTCGTCGCCGTCGAGGATCACCTGGCCGCGGTCGGGCTGCTCAAGGCCGGCGATCACGCGCAGCAGGGTGGTTTTGCCGCAGCCTGACGGTCCCAGCAGCGCGGTCAGTTCGCCGGTCGGAAAATCCAACGATACGTCGTCGAGTGCGACGAAGTCGCCGAAGCGCTTGCCTATGTTCCTGACTTCAATGCTCATGATTCGTCTCCGGTAGCGTGGGCGGTCTGGCGATGGACGCGCCACTCGATGAAGGACTTCAGTGCCAGCGTCACCAGCGCCAGTAGCGCCAGCAGTGACGCCACCGCAAACGCGGCCGCGAAGTTGTATTCGTTGTAGAGGATTTCTACCTGCAGCGGCATCGTGTTGGTCTCGCCGCGGATATGGCCCGAGACGACCGACACTGCGCCGAACTCGCCCATCGCGCGCGCATTGCACAGGATGACGCCGTACAGCAGACCCCAGCGTATGTTCGGCAGCGTCACGTGCCAGAACGTGCGCCAGCCCGAAGCACCGAGCACCAGCGCAGCCTCTTCCTCTTCCGTGCCCTGCGACTGCATCAGCGGTATCAGTTCGCGCGCGACGAAGGGGAAGGTGACGAACACGGTGGCCAGCACGATGCCGGGCACGGCGAACAGAATCTGCACGTCATGCTCGATCAGCCACGCGCCAAACCAGCCGTGAGCACCGAACAGCAGCACGTAAATCAGGCCCGAGATCACCGGCGACACCGAAAAGGGCAGGTCGATCAGTGTCAGCAGCAGGCTCTTGCCGAAGAACTCGAACTTCGCGATCGCCCATGACGCGGCAATGCCGAACACCAGATTGGCCGGCACGGCGATCGCTGCGGTGGTCAGTGTGAGCCGGATCGCATGGACCGCATCTTCATCGGTGATCGCGGCCAGATAGGCATCCCAGCCTTTTTTCAGCGCCTCCGTGAAGACGACCGCCAGCGGCACCAGCAGGAACAGCAGCGCGAAGGCCAGTGCCGCTGCGATCAGGGCCGCCCGCACCCACGCCGGTTCGGTCGTCGCGGCCGGTACATACGGCGGTTCTATGCGCGCCGGCAGTGCCGGCGATGCGGTCGTTGCGGCGCTCATGCTGCCTCCTTGTGGCCGCGGCGGCGCATCCACGCCTGCAGCAGATTGATCGCGAACAGCATCAGGAAAGACGCCGACAACATCACCACCGCGATTGCCGTGGCGCCCTGATAGTCGTATTGCTCCAGCTTGGTAATGATCAGCAGCGGCGTGATCTCCGACACCATCGGCATGTTGCCGGCGATGAAGATCACCGAGCCGTATTCGCCGAGGGCGCGCGCGAATGCGAGCGCGAATCCGGTCAGCACGGCCGGCAGGATGCCGGGCAGGATCACGTGGGCGAAGGTCTGCAGGCGGCTGGCGCCGAGGCTGGCGGCCGCTTCTTCCAGCTCGCGTTCCGCTTCTTCCAGCACCGGCTGCACGGTACGCACAACGAAGGGCAGGCCGATGAACACCAGTGCGATCGCGACGCCGGTCGGCGTGAACGCGACCTTGATGCCATAGGGTTCCAGCAGGCGTCCTATCCAGCCATTGGGTGCGTAAAGTGCCGTCAGCGCAATGCCGGCCACCGCCGTCGGCAGCGCAAACGGCAGGTCGACCAGTGCATCCAGCAGTTTGCGGAACGGGAAGTCATAGCGCACCAGCACCCACGCAAGGATGGTGCCAAACAGTGCATTGACCGCGGCGGCGGCGAATGCCGCGCCGAAGCTGAGCCGGTAGGAAGCGAGCACGCGTGGCGAGCTGACCGTCGTCCAGAACGAATCCCAGCCCATGCTGAGGGTATTGATCGCCAGTGCGGACAGCGGCAGCAGCACGATCAGCGACAGGTAGACCAGCGTGAATCCCAGCGATAGCGTGAAGCCGGGCAGCACGCGGGTGCTGCGCGCTGAAACCTGAAAAGGAAGGGCGGCGTCGCTCATGGTTATTACTTTTATTTCTAAGAAAGGCGGATTATTGGTGGATCAGCTTATGAAGAGAACGAATTTTTCGGTATTTCTTTAGAAGGTTTTCAAATAAAGGCGCCGGCCGGCGGGCACATGCCCGGCGAGCCGGCGAAGCGGAGAGACAACGGAAAATGGCGGGTGAGCCGGATCAGAACGCCAGCTGGTAGCGGGCGACGAGGAAATGCTCGGTTTTGCCATTCAGTGATCCGCCCTCGAGGCGGGTGACTTCATAGTTCAGCGCCAGCCGCGACGATTCATTCAGGTACCAGTTCAGGCCGGCAGCCGTTGACTTTGCCTTCAGCGCATAGCTGGCCGGGCGGAACGCGGCAGGCAGGGTCGAATCAATTTCGTTTTCCTGATAGCGGGCCAGCAGTTCGAAGGCGCCCCAGCCACCGTCGGCACCTGCCCGGAATGGGGCGTAGGGCTTGACGCCCTTGAACGAGGCATCCTCTCCGGTCAACAGCCAGGAGGCAGCGATCTGCCACGCGCTGTTGGTAATGCTGGCCTTGTCCGCGCCATTGATCAGCGGCTGTGAGACCTGCGCGTATTCATAGATCAGGCCGAGCGGACCGTTGTAGTAGTACGCTTGCGGCGACCAGCGCGTGTGCTTGCCGTTGGCGTAGGTATTGGCCTTGTAGCTGAAAAACTTGTTCGCCTGTCCTGCTGACTTGTAATCCGGCAGGCCCGATGCGCCGCTGCTGCCTTTCGATTCGCCGGTCGTGCCGGCGAGGCCGAAGCCCAGGCCGCGCAGCGGGCTGTCATCGTTCACGAACGGGGTCGCGAACACGCGACCGGTGAATTCCTTGCCGTTGTTGACATCCTGCGTCGTGGTGGTTTCGCCGCCATCCACCACGCCGTTGAAGACACCTACGGCATAGTTGAGCTTTTTGTCCAGCATGTCCCCGTGTACCGAGATACCAAGGTCGCGGTTCGGCAGGATATTGTTGCTGACATAGCTGCGCTCGACGAACTTGATGTCGGCGCCGGATTGAAGCCGTTCCAGGCCGACAAAGGGCTTGAATTTGCCCAGCCTTACCTGGAAGGCCGGATCGAGCTTCGCATTGAGATAAGCATCGACGACGGCCGACTTGTTTTCACCGAATTCCGGCGTGAAGCGGAAGCCATACTTGCCGAACACCGTTCCCTCGAATGTCGGCCGGATCCGGCGCGCAGTAAAGCCGTCGACCGCAGTCGGAAAGGCCGTGCCGCTGAATTCACGGAAGTCGAGCTGCACCAGTCCGCGCAACTTGTACTCGAACTGACCGTCAGCCGACTTCAGGCCAAAGCCCTTGTCGCCGGCATTCAGCACCGGGGTGCTCTTCTGCTTTGCCGCGGCTTCGTCGGTCGCGATTTCCTGCTTGCGATCGAGCACGCGCAGCTTCTGGTCGAGCTCTTGTATCTGCGCTTTCAGTTTTTCGATATCCGCCTTGTCATCTGCATGGGCAGGGAGGGCGGCGGTGACTGCGGTGGCGATCAGCAGGCGCGACAAGGGCCTGCCCAGTCCTTTCAGACTCGGTTTCATGGTGTTTTCCTTTGTTATTGAAGTGCAGGAAGCACCGGCCGCAGGGCCGGTGCCCTTGGCTTATTTGGCCTGATAGATCTGGTCGAAGATGCCGCCATCGGCGAAATGCGTTTTTTGTGCCCGGGTCCAGCCGCCGGCAATGTCATCGACGCTCAGCAGCTTCAGCTTCGGGAATTGCGACGCATACTGCTTCGCCACTTTGTCATTCGTCGGGCGGTAGTAATTCTGCGCGGCGATCTGCTGGCCTTCGTCGCTGTACAGGTATTGCAGGTAGGCCTCGGCCACCTTGCGCGTTCCGCGGCGGTCTGCGACCTTGTCGACCAGAGCGACCGGCGGCTCGGCCAGAATACTGAGCGAAGGTGCAACGATCTCGACCTTGTCCGGCCCCAGTTCCTTGATCGCCAGCAGCGCTTCGTTTTCCCACGCGATCAGCACGTCGCCGATGCCGCGCTCGACAAAGGTAGTTGTTGCACCGCGCGCGCCGGAATCGAGCACCGGTACGTTCTTGTAAATTTTTGCGAGGAATTCCTGCGCGCTCTTGTCGTTGCCGCCCGGCTGTTTCAGCGCATAGCCCCAGGCGGCCAGGTGATTCCAGCGCGCGCCACCCGAGGTCTTGGGATTCGGCGTGATCACCGATACGCCGGGGCGGGCAAGGTCATTCCAGTCCCTGATCGCCTTCGGATTGCCCTTGCGGACCAGGAACACAATGGTGGAGGTGTAAGGCGCGCTATTGTGCGGCAGCCGTTTTTGCCAGTCTTTCGCGATCAGGCCGCGCTGCGCGATTTCGTCGATGTCGTAGGCCAGTGCCAGCGTGACCACATCGGCCGCGAGACCGTCGATCACGGCGCGCGCCTGCTTGCCCGATCCGCCGTGCGATTGCTTGAGCTTCAGCGTGTCGCCGTTCGTGTTTTTCCAGTGCGCCGCGAAGGCCTTGTTGAAGTCCTGATACAGCTCACGGGTCGGGTCATACGAGACATTGAGCAGGCTCAGTTCGGCTGCGCGGGCTGGCAGCGCCAGTGCGGCCAGCAAACTCAGGCCGGCATATATTTTTTTGGAAACCATGTTGTTCACTCCGTTTGGGGATTCGAGTGAACAAAGATTAATTGCCGCGAAACCTTTAGAGAACGAATATGTTTGCACTTCCAAATGCGATTTCCGGATAAGCAGATCATTCCCCCTTGTTTGGCCGGTGGTCAACCAAAGAAAGTAGATGTCCTGGGAACATGGAACCGTCGTTTGCTCCGGGGGAAGCAGGCAGGGTGTTCAACCGGGAGCTTGCCATTTACACCTGAGTGCAAGCAGGAACTGTGATGGTGGGGCAGGGGCAGGAAGACCCGCCCCGCTACCCTGTCTTGCTCACCGCATCGACAAACTCACCCGTTCACCAGCCTCTTGGGCACCGACAGCGTCAGCGCCGCTCCGACCACAATGCAGCACGGGCTTTGCCCTATAATTCCGGGCTGTAAACGATCCCATCCCACCCGGACCAGAACCCCATGCGAGTCTTCAATTTCAGCGCCGGCCCCGCAGTGCTGCCAGAACTGGTTTTGCGGCGCGCCGCCGACGAGATGCTCGACTGGCACGGCAGCGGCATGTCGGTGATGGAGATGAGCCATCGGGGCAAGGAATTCATCAGCATCGCAGAAAAGGCCGAGGCCGACTTCCGCGCGCTGCTTGATATTCCGTCGAACTACAAGGTGCTGTTCCTGCAGGGGGGCGCACTGGCGATGAACGCGCTGATCCCGATGAACCTGCTTGGTGCGAAGACGTCGGCTGATTACGTGAATACCGGCGAGTGGTCGAAGAAGTCGATACAGGAAGCGCGCAAGTATTGCCGTGCGAACGTTATCGCGTCGTCCGAGGACAGAAATTTCAGCTATGTGCCGCCGCAGTCGGACTGGCAGCCGGACCCGGATGCCGCCTACCTGCACATCTGCACCAACGAGACCATCGGCGGCGTCGAGTACTTCTGGGTGCCGGAGGCTGGCGATGTGCCGCTGGTGGCCGACATGTCCTCGCACATCCTGTCGCGGGCGATCGATGTATCGAAATACGGCGTGATTTATGGCGGCGCGCAGAAAAACATTGGCCCGGCAGGCCTCACGTTCGCGATCGTGCGCGATGACCTGCTCGACCGCGCACTGCCGATCACGCCGTCGGTGTTTCACTGGAAAGAACAGGCCGCCGCCGATTCCATGCTGAACACGCCGCCGACCTATGGCATGTACATCGCGGGCCTGGTATTCGAGTGGCTGCTGGCGCAGGGAGGCATGGCCGTGGTCGAGCAGAAGAACATTGCCAAGGCGAAGCTGTTATACGACTGCCTCGACGGATCCGGGTTTTACTCGAGCCCGGTCGACAAAGACTGCCGCTCGCGGATGAACGTGCCTTTCTTCCTGCATGAAGAAAGCCTGAACGATGCATTCCTCACGGGCGCGCAAGCCAACGGCCTGCTGCAGCTGAAGGGACATCGCGTGGTCGGCGGCATGCGCGCGTCGATCTACAACGCGATGCCAGTCGAGGGGGTGCAGGCGCTGGTCGATTACATGAAGGAATTCGAGCGCTTGCGCGGGTGAATCCCACCACAGCGCATCCCCCAAGCGGAATTTATTCGCTTCACCCCCAGTCCAATCCGGAGTCATTGCCTGTCCCCACAAAAACTCCGGAGCGACCATGCTGCCAGCCTATCCGCAGTCTGCGGCACCAGCCACTGAACCCAGCCTGCATGAACGGCAGCGGCGCGAGCTGCTGCAGTTGCTGGAACCTGCCGGCGCCCGGCCGGTGGCCGAGCTGGCCGAGATGTCGGATGCGGAGCGCTGCAAGTGGCTGTTCTGGAACCTGCATGAAAATCTCGACCAGATCCGGCCGATGGAACCCACGCTGCAGGCACGCGTGACCAGCATGCAGTACACCGTGATCGACAGTTCGCCGTTGTCCGGCAATGACACGCTGGATAAACGGCTGGACCTGGCGTGCAAGTGGACACTGGAGCTGAGCTACCCCGGTTATCCGGAAGTGATCACGCATGCAGTTGGCGACGGCTGGGTCAATCTGTTCGTCGCACCGCAGCCGCCGCCTTATCTGACCGTTGCCAACGGGCAGAAGGCCTATCTCGACGCCGACCACACGAGCTACCCTAACCAGCTCTACCTCGAAGGCTGGATCACCGACGGCGTATGGCAGGAGATGCGCCACCATATCGGCAACCCGAACCCGACCTGCCGCACCGACGTGGTCCTGCTCGACAATGTGCTGTTTCCGGTGAAGAGCGGTTTTGATTTTGTGTCGGGGCCGCCCGGTGCGATCGGCGTGGTGAACCTGGAATTCCGCGCCTTCTCGCATCCGACCGAACGCAGGATGATACGGCGCGGCGAACCGCGCCGTCGTAGCTGAGACCCGGGGAGACGTCATGCACCGCGCGCCCGTGCCATCGCCCGACGACGAGCCTTTCGACGAAGACGTGCCACAGCCGGTGCCGCAGCAAGACCCGGTGCCGGACCCGAACCCGGAAGCGCTCTAGGCTTCGCGTTCGCGCACGCGCTGCACACGCCGCAGGTACCAGACCAGCGCGGCACCCACCAGCCCGAGGCTCGCGCTGTTGCCGAGCCAGAAGCCGGCCGCGCCTTGCAGCATTGCCGGCGTTCCTCCGGCCACGTCGAAGCCGAGCAGGTAGCCGCCGCCCAGGCCTATGCCCCACAATGCGACCGCATACATGATCGTCGGCACGGTCGCCACCTTGTACGCGCGCAGCACGAAGGCGGTGCCGACCTGCAGCGCGTCGAAGAACTGGTAGAACGCAATGAAGAAAAACAACGGCATCGCTGCCGTCGCCACGCGCACATCCGGCGTGTACAGCGCGATGATTCCTTCGCGCGCGAACCAGACCAGCGCGCCGATGGCGACCGCCAGCGCGACACCGAGCTTCACGCCGGCATTGCCCGCATGCCGCGCCGCGACCAGCCGGCCGGCTCCGATTTCCTGCGCCACCAGCGTGCCTGTAGCGTTCGCGATCGACAGCGGCAGCATGTACAGCACGGTGCCGAAATTGGCGGTGATCTGGTGTGCGGCCAGCGTATCGCTGCCCAGCCTGGCGATGAACAGCGCCATCAGCGTGAAGGCCGTCACCTCGATCAGGTAGGACAGTCCCATCGGCACGCCGAGCTTCAGCAGCGCGACCTGTGCCGGCCACGAGGGCTTGCCCAGTCCGTGGCCGAGTATGCCGAACTTGCGGTACGAATCGTCGCGCCGCACGATGATCCAGCCGGCCCACAGCGCCAGCCAGGCGGTGATGCCGGTGGCGATCGCCGCGCCGGGCGCGCCGAGTGCCGGCAGGCCGAAGCCGCCGAAGATGAACAGCGCATTCAGCGGCAGCTTCAGCAACAGCACCGAGCCGACCTGGATCGCCATTACCATGCGCGGTCGCGAGATCGCATTGTTCAGCGACGCATAGATGCGAAAGCCCAGCGTCGCCGGCAGCGCGGGCGCGAGCAGCGCGAGGTATTCGCGTACCTTGTGCTCGAGTTCGGGCGGCGCTTCTGCGATGTCGAGCAGGAAGTCCGGATAGAGCAGCAGGATGCTGCCGACCAGCGACAGGAAGATCGCCAGCCACACGCCCTGGCGCACTTCGGCGCCGATTGCGTCATGGTTTTTCGCGCCGTACAGCTGCCCGATGATGGGCGCCAGCGCCTGCATCACGCCGGACAGGCCGACGAAGATGCTCACGTACACCGATGCGCCCAGACCAAGCGAGGCGAGATCCATCGCCGAGTAGCGCGCGGTCATCATCGTGTCGGCCACGCCGTTCATGATGACGGCCAGCTGCCCTACCAGAATGGGCCAGGCGAGCGCGGCAACGCGTGCAGTGAAAGAGGAAGCGGAGCGGGTGTCGTCGCGCAGGCTCATGGCGCGTTGCGCCGGAACAAGCGGAAGAATTCGTGCCGGTCGGCGGCGCGGCGGCCCTGCCACAGCAAGCTCAGGCTGCCGTCGACTTTCTTCATCTGCCCGCCCTTGCGGCGCAGGCCATCGTCCTGCACCAGCAGATAGTCGCAGCGTGCATCGCCGGGCCGGCTGAACTTCACGCCGCCGAGATAGGCGAACGACGCGCGCTGCGCGGGCCCGACATCGACGGTATCGACACAGCGATAGGTGGCGGGCAGGCTGGCGCCGAGTTGCTGCGCGACCGGCGCATAGCTCTGGCTGTAGTTCAGCCAGGGCAGCCACAGCGTCATCAGCAGCACCCAGCACAGCACCAGCCCGCCGGTCGACAGTACGACCGCGCGCCACAGTACCGGCGGCCGGCGGCCGAGGCGCCACTGCAGCAGCAGCAGCCAGCCGGTGGTGGCGGCCAGCGCCAGCAGCAAGGCGAACAGGTTGAATTCAGGCTTGAAGCCGGGCGCATAGCGGAACGCGCTCTTCGCGAGCGTGGCCGGCCAGCCAGTCTGCTTCGCGATCCAGCCCAGCCAGATGAAGCCGGCGATGGCCGACAGCGTCATCACCGAGAACCAGTCAATGGCATTGATTGCGCCACGCTTCAGGGTCGGCAGGCCGAAGGCGCCAAGGATCGCCAGCGGCGGCAGCAGGGGCAGCAGCTGATAGTCATTCTGGCCCGGACCGAAGATGGCGGGCAGCGCGAGCAGCACGGCTACGCTCGCGGGCAGCAGGATATGCAGCGTCGATTGCGAACGCCAGGCATAGACTGCCCATGCCGCAATCGGCCACGCGGGCCAGGCGTACCAGACCAGCGTCTTCAGCAGCGAGCCGCCGCTTTTCAGCGTCGGCAGGCTGATGTTGGGCAGTCCGTCGACAAGCCAGGGCGCCAGCACGGCGTCCGGCGCGAGCCATTGCCGTGCCAGCAGCCAGCCGGCCGGCAGCGCGAAGGCGAGCGGCAGCGCGATCAGCAGCAGCCGGGCGAGCGCCTGTCGGTAGTGCAGCAGCGCGATGGCGATGCAGGCGACCATCGTCAGCAGCGGCGTGATCCAGGTATGCGTCAGTGCCAGCAGGCCGGTGGCAATGCCGAGGCCGGCGGCATTGCGTGCGCCGGGCCGCTCGAACAGGCAGGCCGCGCCGTACAGCACTGCGGCGACCAGCGACACATGCAGCGCGGGCGCGGCGGTTTCATGGCTGCGCATCAGCAGCCCGAGCGACGCGACATAAATCAGCAGCGCGCCGTCGGCCAGCGTGCGGCCGTAGTCGACGGCGGCCGGCTGGCCGCCGAACGCGAGCTTCAGCGGCTGCGCGTCCGCGCGACGGCCGAGCACGAAGGCCGTGCGCCAGACCGCGACCGCGCCAATCGCGAAAAATACAAGGATGGACAGGCGTGCGGCCAGCGCATCGCCGGCGACCCAGCCAAACATCCTGATCAGCAGCGCGCCTATCCAGTAGGGCAGCGGCGCTTCGGTGGGCAAGCTCAGGCCAACAATGTTCGGTACCAGCCAGTCGGTGAGCGAGCCGTGCGCCATGGTCCACATGATGCCGAAGCCGGACGCATCATCGACCTTCCACGGGTCGCGCCGGATGATGCCGGGCAGGATGTACATCAGGCACAGGGCGACCAGCCCCCAGCGCGGCAAGGCAAGCGTGGCGGCGGCTGGCAGTCGTACAGGCTTCATCCGTGGGGTATCAGGGGAGGTGGATCAGAGGTGCGCGTATTTTGCCGCAAACATAACAAAAATGCCGCGCAAGGCGGCATTTTTGTCGGGGCGAAGGCGAAAGATCAGTTGCCTGCGGCCTGGGTCTTCGAGCCGACCTTGCCGAACTTCTGGCGGAACTTGTCGACGCGACCGGCGGTATCGACGATCTTGTGCTTGCCCGTGTAGAACGGGTGCGACTCGGACGACACTTCGATCTTCACCAGCGGGTAGTCTTTGCCTTCGAAGTTGATCGTTTCACGCGTCTGGATGGTCGAGCGGGTGACGAACTTGAAGTCGCACGACAGGTCGTGCACGACGATTTCGCGGTAATTCGGGTGGATGCCTTCTTTCATTTCATTCTCGCTATCGTTGGGTAGCCAATCGTCACTTCGTCGGTCCGTACAGCCTCTTGACCCGGTTGACGGTCACTTGCCCGGTTAGGGGACCGCAGATTATAAATAGAATCAGGGACTTGGGCAACAAAGCCGAAGTCCCTGAGATCCGGTGCGCGCTATCAGGAGCCGCCGCGCCGCATCATGTCAAAGAATTCGACGTTGGTCTTGGTCGCCTTCATCTTGTCAAGAATGAACTCCATCGCTTCGATTTCATCCATCGAGTACAGCAGCTTGCGCAGGATCCAGACCTTTTGCAGCACGTCCGGCTTGATCAGCAGCTCTTCGCGGCGGGTGCCGGACTTGTTCAGGTTGATTGCCGGGTACACGCGCTTCTCGGCGAGGCGGCGCTCAAGGTGCACTTCCATGTTGCCGGTGCCCTTGAATTCTTCGTAGATCACGTCGTCCATGCGGCTGCCGGTTTCGATCAGCGCAGTCGCGATGATGGTCAGCGAGCCGCCTTCCTC
>JACCDS010278641.1_pt1 | contig 15813 bp, 15 predicted proteins | sample 7446441 | NCBI WGS metagenome assembly JACCDS01 (sample SAMN15323445, study PRJNA562643) | freshwater metagenome | isolation source: river surface water | place: USA:Blue River Watershed | collected 2017-08-17
CAAACCCTTCTAAAGGAATGGTGAACTTAAGCATCAAAGGCTTAAACAATGCTAACTTAAAAGTTCAAGTAATTGACCAATTAGGAAGAGTAGTATGGACTAAAACATACGACGATAATAGCAGTCAGATTAAAAAGGAATTAGACTTAAGTGCATTGCCAAAAGGAAGCTATTTCATTAAAGCCGACCTAGGAGAAGCATCAGAAGTACAAAAATTAATTCTCGAATAATAGAACATTATTCAAAGGAAAAGGGTGATACATTTGTATCGCCCTTTTTTATTTCATCACTATTACCTTTACAGCGCTTGTTCTGTTTTTCTCTGAAATGACTAAGGTATAAACACCATTTTCAAAATCTCTTACATCCAACTCAATGTAATTTTTGGGTTCATAGTAATTCGATAATTCTAATACTTTTTCTCCTAACAATGAATAAACTCGAATAGCTTCAATGTCAATTTTCTTGTTTAAGTTGATGTGCATATACCCATTATTCGGGTTCGGAGAAACATTGATTAGTAATTTATTGAAATTATTAAATTCGTTTTTATTGCTAATTCTATACTCAGCTAAAATCCATTTTTCTTTATCAGGTATAGCTTCATTTACTTTAAAGTTTAACGCAAAATTAAAATTTTGATTGTTCGTGGTATTGTCAAATACAATCGTAGTATCAATGCCATTGCCTTCAAAGCTAATAGGAATAGGCATTTCAAAGAATGGCACTTTTGTGCTTGTAGTAGTTTGTTTTATATTAACATCTATTCTAAAATCGGTACTTTGTTGCCATTGTATTTCATACATAGGATATCCTTCACCATAATACCAGTCGTTAAAAAATTCATCGAGCGATTGGCCATAAACATTTTCTAGATGTTTCTTAAATTGAGAAGTAGTAGCAAACTGAAAAGTTGTTTCTTGGTCGTTTAAGTAATTTCTACATCCTTCGAAAAATAAATCATCGCCAAGTTTCCATCTTAACATATGTAGTAACAATGATGCTTTTACATAACTCAATCGATAATTAAATATCCTACTCACTTCTATTGTATCCTCCACAAATACAGATCCTGTTTTTGCTTGCAAAGCTTCAGTCATCGATTGAAGTTTAAATATATTCCACAAAGTATCGTTTACTCCAAAATCATTTATTAATCCAGCCATATACGTTGCAAAGCCTTCATTTAGCCAGATGTCTTGCCAAGAGCCACAGGTTACTTGATTTCCGAACCATTGGTGACCTAATTCATGTGCAATGAGACCACGATTAAAATTACCCATAAAGCTCATCGTTTGATGTTCCATACCACCACCGATATTGCATTGAACATGACCGTATTTTTCTAGTAAAAATGGATATGGACCAAATAATTTTTCGAATAGAGACATGATGCTTTTTGTTTCTAGCAACTGCACTTTCGATTTTTCTAATTCGTGTGGGTAAACATAATTTAAAAAGGGTAACTTTTTATTCTGTAGTTCGATGCTATCATTTATGATTTCGTAATTAGAAACAGCAACTGCAACTAAATAACTTGCAATCGGATATCGATGTTTCCAATGATAAATATATGATGTATCAACCGAATCAATTGATACGAGTACACCATTACTACCTACTTTGTAGGGTTTAGGTGTTTTAACAATAATATCTAAACTATCAATCTTGTCGATTAAGTTTGATTGACAAGGCCACCATTCTTTATCGCCGTATGGTTCGGAAAGCGTCCAGAGCACTGGCCCACTTGCATGATTTGAGACGGAGAATGCTCCAAAGCCTGTTTGTTTTGGTTCACCTTTGTAATAAATTGTAATGGAATCGAGTTGCGACTCGTTTAGTATTTCAGGTAACATTATTCGAACTTCATCAATCGAATGTATACCACTGAAAGTGCAAAATTGATTTTTATACTTTACAGAATCTATTTGCATGTTCGCAGCTATATCAAAAACGATAGAGTTGATGTTTCGTAAAGTTGTAAAATGATAGGTTATTTTTCCTTGAATGAAATTTATTTGAGGATTTAATTCCCAGTAAAATTGTACGTAATGTAATTTGATATCGAACGTACGTGCATTACTTACTTTATTGTTTAGAATTGCTTTATGATGCTCTATAGAATGAGGATATATTCCGTCGTTTTGTGCAATCGCAACGATCGGTAAAACTACCAGCATAAAAAGGAGAATACGTTTAAGCATTTAATATAATTCTAAAGGTCGTTCCTTTACCTAACGTAGATTCTTTAACAAAAATCTGACCATAGTGATAATTTTCTATGATACGTTTCACGAGTGATAGTCCGAGTCCCCAACCGCGTTTACGTGTAGTATATCCAGGTTCAAATACCGTTTCAAATTTCGATTTAGGAATTCCAACACCGGTATCACTAATGTCGATGTATACTTTCTTTTTATGTTGACGAATAAAGATGCTTATTTTACCTTCTGTCCCAATTGCGTTTACTGCATTTTTACATAAATTTTCAATAACCCAATCGAACAATGACGGATTTAATTTCGCCTCAATTGTTGCATCACCATTAATTTCATAGCTAATACGCGATGGACTTCTTTTCTGAATGTATTCTATGCCTTGCTGTACGACAGTTAATACATTTTCAGGTTTTAGTTGTGGCATCGATCCGATTTTAGAAAAACGATCAGCCACCAGTTCCAAGCGTTGAATGTCGTGTTCCATTTCTTCAAAAGAACTTACATCTTGGTCGGCATATTTTTCTTTCAAATGTTCCATCCATGCTAAGAGCGATGAAATAGGAGTACCTAATTGATGAGCGGTTTCTTTGGCCATACCTACCCATACTCTGTTTTGTTCTGCTTTTCTACTAGAACTAAAAGCTAGGTAAGAAGCAATTAAAAAGATAGCGATGATAGTTAATTGTAGGTACGGATATATTTTAAGCTGGGTTAATATCGACGAATCTTTATAATAGATGTATTGCTTCTCACCCGGGAAAACTTCGTAAACAATGGGCTCATGTTGCGCTTTCATTTCTTCCAATTGTTCCTGAAAATATTCGGGGTCTAGTTTTTTATCGGGTTCAATTTCTATGTTAAGAGTTTTGGTGGAGTCGAGCCCTCTTGTTTGTAATATCACATCATTAGAATCGGCGATAATAATGGCTGTATTGTTTTTATTAATGATGTAATCGAACAGAAAGACAATAAACTGGCTATCGGTGGTGTCGGTAGCTTTCACTAATTGTTTAGTGGCTTCTAAACGCAGTTCAATTTTTTCTTTCTCCTGATTTTGAAGCTTTTTAACCAATATATTGGTGTAAACCAAGGAAGAAAGACCAATTACGGCTGCGAAGCTCAAAAGGCCAATTTTCCATCGTTTTTTCGATTCTGTAATATTCATCAGGCTTAAATTACGAAAAAAACGCATTTCAACGATATTTAGCTTAAAATCCTATATTTGCGGTGCTATGGAAAGAAAAGTACGCGTAAGATTTGCCCCTAGTCCAACTGGTCCATTACACATGGGTGGGGTAAGAACAGCACTCTACAATTATTTATTTGCGAAGAAGAACGGTGGTGATTTTTTATTAAGAATAGAAGATACCGACCAAACAAGGTTTGTACCAGGTGCAGAACAATATATTATTGAAGCGTTAGAATGGTGCGGGATGAAATTTGATGAAGGTGTACACGTGGGTGGTCCTCACGCCCCTTACCGTCAATCGGAACGTAAAGCCATGTACAAGCAATATGCAATGCAGCTTATTGAATCTGGGCATGCTTATTATGCTTTTGATACTCCTGAAGAATTAGAGGAAATGCGCGAGCGTTTAAAAGCTAGCAATGTTGCATCACCTCAATACAATTATATTACTCGCGAGAGTATGAAAAACTCATTGAGTTTACCACACGATGAAGTTCAACGCAGGTTAGAAGCCGGTGATGCTTATGTTATAAGAATTAAAATTCCTCGTAAAGAAGAAATTCGTGTAACTGATATGATTAGAGGAAATGTATTGGTACATAGTTCGCAGATGGACGATAAAGTATTGTTCAAATCGGACGGAATGCCAACCTATCATTTAGCCAATGTAGTTGATGATTATTTGATGAAGATTACTCACGTAATACGTGGTGAAGAATGGTTGCCATCAGCACCATTACACGTATTATTATATAGATATTTAGGCTGGGAAGAAGTAATGCCACAATTTGCACATTTACCATTATTATTAAAACCTGATGGTAATGGAAAGTTGAGCAAACGTGATGGAGATCGATTGGGATTCCCAGTGTTTCCTTTAGAATGGAAAGATCCTTTTACCAATGAAATTAGTTCTGGTTATAGAGAAAAAGGATACTTCCCTGAAGCATTTACCAACATGCTTGCGCTTTTGGGTTGGAACCCTGGTACAAACCAAGAAATTTTCAGCATGGAAGAATTGGTCAATGCATTTTCAATTGAAAGAATATCAAAATCGGGTGCAAAATTCGATGCGAATAAAACAAAGTGGTTTAACCAACAATATTTAAGAGCAAAGGATGATGCAAGTCTTGCTAAAATATTTAATGTTGAGTTAAAGGCTAAGGGTATTAATGCTGATGAGAGCTATGTAGAAAATGTATGTGCACTCATCAAAGAAAAGGCACAATTTATTACTGAATTTTGGTCGCTTGCATTTTACTTCTTCGAAGAACCTACAGAGTTTGATGCAGAAGTGGTAAAGAAAAAATGGAAAGATAATGTACCTGCATTTATGCAAAGCATAAACGAAGCATTGAAAAATTTAAACGATTTTTCACATACTGCTATCGAAGCAAAATTTAAAGAAGTAGCAGAACAGAATGCAATTTCGCCAGGTTCAGTGATGCAAATATTTAGAGTGGCTGTTTCTGGTGTATCAGCTGGTCCAGCTATTTTTGAATTAGTTTCATTAATTGGTAAAGAGAAAGTAGTTGATAGAATTGATAAAGCAATTCACAAGTTTAATCAAATTTAATTCTATATAAACGTATTAAGCAATATGAACAGACCCATAAGAGTATTAGTTGCAAAATGCGGGTTAGATGGTCATGATAGGGGGGCTAAAATAATTGCAACCACATTAAGAGATGCTGGTATGGAAGTTATTTACACTGGATTGAGACAAACGCCTGAAATGATTGTAAATACAGCGCTTCAAGAAGATGTTGATGCGATTGGTGTAAGTATTTTAAGTGGAGCACACAATACTGTTTTTCCAAAGATTATCACATTAATGAAAGATAAAGGCCTAAGCGATGTACTTCTTACGGGTGGAGGAATTATTCCTGATAATGATATGCAAGAATTATCTAAAATTGGCGTAGGTAAATTGTTCCCACCGGGTACTTCTACTACCGAAATTGTTGAATACATAACTGACTGGGTAAAAAATAATCGTAATTTTTAAATGAAACATTACCTTGTTTTTCTACTATTGATATTCCCTTTTCTTGGTATTTCTCAAATACACAAAAATGGTTACAACGACTATCAATGGGGACAGACATCAGCAAAAATAAAAAACATTAAAAATTGCAATGCTAAATTTTCTGGAAATGATTTTGCGAATTGCGACATCGTTTCTAAAGACTCTTTATTTTTAAATAAGTATAAATTTTTATTTTGTAATGTTCGTTTTTATAAAGATAAACTAGCCGAACTACAAGTAGATATTAGTCATTCAGATCTTGCTTCTTTAATTTCACATCTTACAAGAGAATTTGGTTCTCCAACAATTAAAGAAAAAAAACATCAAGCCTTAGACATAGAGAATCAATCAACAGGATATACATGGATAGTTGGCGATACACAAATATTTGTAATTAATGATGGTATAAAAGTCCCTGCAATTTGTGTTTTATCTTCCATCAGCATGAGAAAAACTTATCCCATAAATACATTAACACTTGATAAATTAATTTTTGAATAATGACATACGAAAACATCTTAGTAGAAAAGAAAAATGGTACACAATACATTACCATTAACAGAGCGAGTAAATTAAATGCACTTAATAAACAAACTTTAGAAGAATTGAATCATGCATTTAATGCAAGTTTCAATGACAATGAAGTGCGCAGCATTTTATTAACTGGTGATGGAGAGAAAGCATTTGTTGCAGGTGCAGATATTGCAGAGTTTGCAAATTTTAGCATCGAAGAGGGTAGAAAATTAAGTGAGGTTGGACATACTTCTGTATTTAACTTAATTGAAAATTCGCCAAAGCCTGTAATTGCGGCTGTAAATGGATTTGCATTAGGTGGTGGTTTAGAGTTAGCAATGAGTTGCCACATTAGAGTAGCTAGTGAAAATGCAAAAATGGGATTACCAGAAGTAGGACTTGGAGTTATACCAGGTTACGGAGGTACACAACGTTTAGCGCAATTAGTAGGTAAAGGTAGAGCATTAGAAATGATTATGACTGCCGATATGGTAAATGCACAAGAAGCACATAGGATTGGATTGGTAAACCATGTTACCACACTCGATAATTTAATTGCTAAATGCGAAGAAATTATTGCTAAAATTCATACTAAATCAACAACGGCAATTGCACATGCTATTAAATCTGTTAATGCTGGTTTTGTTGATGGGGTAAATGGATATGAAGTAGAGATTGAAGAATTTGGTAAATGTTTCGGTACTGCTGATTTCAAAGAAGGTACTACTGCTTTTGTAGAAAAACGCAAACCTAATTTCTAAACAAACCAAAAGACAAATATTTAAACGACTTAAGTGATAAACTTAAGTCGTTTTTTATTTCTACGTGCTAGTGGGTATATAAATTTACCATTTTTCTCGGATGTATTTGTGTTGTACAATTCAGTAGAATTGCAATAACAAATCAAAACAAATTATGAAAAAATTATTTATGCTCGCATTCGTTACCTTAGTTACCATAGGTATGACTGCAAAAAAATCAACAGCTCAAGAGTACAGTCAAGGCTCTTTAGTTGCTAATGTTGGTGTAGGTTTAGGTGGTGGTTTAGGCTTACCTATTTCTGCAAGTGTGGATTATGGTTGGAAAGAAAAAATCTCTTTGGGAGGCTTCGTTGGTTTCTCTTCGGAAAAAGAAGATTTAGGTTTCTTTAAAGTAAATTACACGTATTTATTAGTAGGAGCACGTGGTGCTTATCATTTCGATTTAGGAGTAGATAAGTTGGATCCTTATGCAGGTCTTATGTTAGGCTACAATGTTGCATCAGTTGGGTTTGATCCAGATCCAGGACCTCCATTTAACAATATCTCAGCAGGTGGTGTTATCTTAGGTGGTTTTGCAGGTGCTCGTTATTATATTACAGATAACATTGGTGCATTTGCAGAACTTGGTTACGGCTTAGGAACTGCTACTATTGGAGTTGCATATAAATTCTAAATGCTAAATGTTGAATGATGAATGATGAATGAAGCGAATTCATTTATCATTCATCATTCATCAATTATAATTAATAATTTATAATTTCTTAAGGTAGTCTTCATAGGCCAATTCAATCCCTTCGGCCAATTCAATTTTGTGCATCCAACCTAATTGATGCAACTTAGATACATCCATTAACTTTCTAGGTGTACCATCTGGTTTACTAGTGTTAAATGTAATATTACCTTGGTAACCAACTATTTTTTTAACTAGCTCAGCTAGCTCTTTTATGCTTAGGTCTTTTCCTGTACCAATATTTAAGAATTCCGATTCATCATAATTTTGCATGAGGAAATAACATGCATCAGCTAAGTCATCGGAAAAAAGAAATTCTCTTAATGGTGTTCCTGTACCCCATATTTCAACGCTTTCATAATTATTCGCTTTGGCTTCATGAAATCGTCTGATTAAGGCAGGTAATACATGCGAGTGTTCAGGGTGATAATTATCGTTGATGCCGTATAAGTTTGTAGGCATTACAGATATGAAATTACAACCGTATTGAGTTCTATATGCTTCGCACATTTTAATCCCAGCTATTTTAGCAATAGCATAGGGTTCATTCGTTGGCTCTAACGTTCCTGTCAATAAATACTCTTCTTTTAAAGGTTGCGGCGCGTGTTTTGGGTATATACAACTAGAACCTAAAAACATCAGTTTTTTCACTCCATATTTATAAGAGTAATAAATCACATTATTTTGAATCTGTAAATTATCATATAAGAAATCGGCCCTGTAAGTATCATTGGCAATGATACCACCAACTTTTGCAGCAGCCAAGAATACATATTCTGGCTTTTCTTTCTCAAAAAATTCTTTAACTGCCGTTTGATTACGCAAATCTAAAACATCAGACCTACTGGTAATCAGATTAGTATATCCTTCAGATTGTAATTTTCTAAAAATAGCAGAACCCACCATACCTCTATGTCCTGCAATGTAAATTTTAGCCGTTTTTTCCATGCTATGAATTTGATAACCTTGGTTTAAATACTGTTCCTCCCATCATCAATAATAATGATATAATAATTATTGCAAACAGCGATGATTCAGCGAAGCCAAAAATACGTTTATCTAATGGAATACTATAAAATAATAACACATTTATAAGTCCTTTTGGGGCAATAAATATACTTGGGTAAAACAAATCTTTAACAAAAAACCGTAGAAAAATTGCTCTTAGTATGAATAAACTAAGGATGATTAGAAAAGCATTTTGCCAAATGCTAATATCCGAAAGACTTTGTATATCCAATGAGAAGCCAAACAATAAAAAGAAAAACGTACGTATTAGAAATGCCGACTCGGCTGTGATGCTTTTTAATTGTTCTAATTCTTTATCAAACTTATCCTCTTTTAACCACTTTTGAATCCAATCGAACTGAATAAGTTTGTAATTATTCAATAGTAATCCAAAAAACATAACTAATAAAAGCGATGGCAAATGCAATTTTTTTACGAGAGCATAAACCAGAATTAACACTGCAAAAGTGAAGATAAACTTTAAGTGAAGTTTAACGAAATGTAAAAACACGAACAAGGCTATTGAACATACAATAGAAATAAGAATGATATAAACAGTATTACTTCCAAAAGTTAAAAAAGAAGATAGAGAGCCTACATTTTCTAATATTGCAAAGTTGAAAATCATGATACCTATGATATCGGAGAACGATGATTCATAGACAATAAATTCTTTTTTATTTTTTTCAAAATTTACTGCAGAAGGTATCGCTACAGCAGAACTTATAATGGCAATAGGTACTGCATTTAACCAAGCAATTTTAAATGTACCTCCATAAAAGTATTGAATTATATAAGCTACAATTAATGAGCCTAATATTACAGGTAATGCAGAGGTGATTAAGCTTTTATTAATGATTTTTAACTTTTTCTTACTAAGTTCTAAATCTAACGAACCCTCTAGAACAATCATAATTAACCCGATGGTACCAAATAGCTCTAATAGGTTTTTAACATCATAGTCTGGTAATCCGATGTTTTTCCAAATGAAATTGATTAAGATTCCACAACCTAATAAAAAAATAACAGAAGGAATACGCACCCACTTTGATAAAATATCGAAGAAATACGATAAAATAATTAAAATGCTGATGGTAATAAGTATATCTTGAGTCATGCTATCAATATACTAATAAATTTTAGCTCTTAAAAACACAGCTGCATTTTCTTATCTTTGGGCAAAAAAATTAAAGGTGGGAAAAGATAAATTAAAGAGATTTGCAGAGTTAGAGACGTTTCCAAACGTAGTTCAACTAATTCCTAAATACAAGGGTATTTGGAATACAAACTATTTTAAGAATTCTAATCAAATAGTATTAGAACTTGGTTGTGGCAGAGGAGAGTATACCGTAAACCTTTCGAAACTTTATCCTACTAAAAATTTTATCGGTGTTGATATAAAAGGAGCTAGAATTTGGAGAGGTGCAAAAACAGGTATTGAAGAAAATATTCAAAACATGGCCTTTCTACGCATTGAAATTGAAAAGTTAGAAGAACATTTTAATAAAGAAGAAGTAGATGAAATTTGGATTACGTTTCCAGATCCTCAACCACAAATTAGTAGAGAAAAAAAGCGATTGACTTATGATCGTTTTTTAATGATGTATAAAAATATTTTGAAACCAAATGGTATAGTACACTTAAAAACCGATAACGATGGTTTATATGAATACACATTGGAAAAGATAAAAGAATTCAATTATAAAATAATACAACACAGCGCCGATTTGTACAAAGAACCTTGGCTCGATGAACTATTATCGATACAAACAACTTACGAGAAAATTTATCGCGATAAAGGGAAAAATATCAACTACATTAAATTTCAATTCTAGTGAAAGCCGATGCTCATTTTTTTAATAGAGTTTTTGATGTCGTATGTTTAATACCATACGGAAGGGTTACATCTTACGGAGCAATTGCAGAATACCTCGGTATGAAAGGTTCCTCACGAATGGTTGGCTGGGCGATGAATGCTTCACACAGTTCGCCTAAAAATATTCCAGCCCATAGAGTAGTTAATAGAAATGGAATGTTAACTGGTAAATTTCATTTTGCAACTCCTACCTTAATGGAAGAGTTGCTTCGATCGGAAGGAATACAAGTAGAGAATGATAAAATTCAAAATTTTAAGCAACATCTTTGGATTCCTTCCGAAGAATTACAAAACAACTAAGCTTCGTTTAATTCATCCCAATATTCTACGGCTCTTCTGAAATGTGGGATTACAATTGAGCCTCCAACTAAATTGGCAATCATAAATACTTCCCATAGTTCAGCATTTGTTACACCTTCATCTTTACATTTACCTAAATGATATTTAATGCAGTCGTCGCAGCGTAATACCATAGAGGCTACCAATCCTAACATCTCTTTAGTTTTAACGTTTAGTGCACCCTCAGCATAACTGGTCGTGTCTAAACTGAAAAAACGGTTAATATTCAAGTTTTTTTCTTCTGCTATGCGCCCGTTCATCTTTGAGCGATACGCATTAAATTCATCGACTAATTTTCCCATACATTAAAGGTATAAAATTTAAGCTTATGGAACCGCCCATCGCCCTTTTTTTATATCTTTGAGAAAGCGTTATTATGAGCAAGAAACTATTTTTATTAGATGGGATGGCTCTCATCTATCGTGCACATTTTGCATTAAGTAAATCACCTCGCATTACTACCAGCGGTTTAAATACTTCGGCGGTTTTTGGTTTTGCCAATACATTGCTCGATTTAATTAAAAAAGAAAACCCTACACATATAGCTGTAGTTTTTGATACTGCAGCACCCACAGAACGTCATACCGATTACGAGGATTATAAAGCGCATCGTGAGGCAATGCCCGAAGACCTTTCCATTGCTATTCCATATGTGTTCCGTTTAATTGAAGGTTTTAATATCCCTGTAATTACAAAAGATGGTTATGAAGCAGATGATATTATTGGAACGCTCGCTAAAAAAGCAGAACAACATGGTTTTGATGTGTATTGCATGACTCCCGATAAAGATTTTGCTCAATTAGTTTCTGAACATATTTTCATTTATAAACCCGCACGTATGGGAAATGATGTGGAAATAATGGGAATTCCGGAAGTATTAAAGAAATGGGAGATTGAACATGTGCATCAGGTAATTGATATTTTAGGATTATGGGGTGATGCCGTTGATAACATACCAGGCATACCAGGAATTGGTGAGAAAACAGCGAAAGATTTAATTAAACGTTATGGTTCGATGGAGAATATTATCGCAAATTCTCATGAACTAAAAGGCAAACAGAAAGAGAATGTTGAAAATTTTGCTGAGCAAGGTTTGTTGTCGAAAAAGTTAGCCACCATCTTATTAAATGTGCCTGTTGAATTTAATGAAAAAGAATTAACGCTTGATCCACCTAGTAAAGAACTATTAGAACCATTGTTTGCTGAGTTAGAATTTAGAACTCTCGGTAAACGTGTTTTTGGTGATCAATTTACGATTGCAGAAGCTTCACAAAATGCCGCAGCAGCTGCAAATTCGCAAATGGATTTATTTGGACAACAAGTTTTGCCATCAAAAAGAGAAGCTTTACCAAGTTCCGATGATGAAGAAGGCATTCGAGTATATAACACCCTCGACCAAGTTCCACATCAATATTATCTTGTGGAGTCTGATAAAGATATTCAAGATTTAGTTGCTAAACTTTCGAAATCTAACTCCTTTTGTTTTGATACGGAAACAACTTCTACGGATGCCAATACTGCAGAGCTTGTTGGAATGTCGTTTTGCATGACAAAAGGTGAAGCTTATTACGTTCCTGTTCCACCCGATAAAACAAAAGCCTTATCAATTGTTTCAGCTTTTAAAAATATTTTAGAAGATGAACGTGTTGAAAAAATTGGCCAAAATATTAAATATGATATCCTTGTATTTTCTAATTATGATGTAGCAGTAAAAGGTCCATTGTTTGATACCATGTTAGCACAATACATTGTTGATGCTGATGCCAGAAATAACATGGATATTATGGCCAACGCTTATTTAAATTATTCGCCAATTTCTATTACTACTTTAATTGGTGCTAAAGGTAAAAACCAAGGCAATATGCGAGATGTAGAAGTGGAACGTGTAAAAGACTATGCTGCCGAAGATGCTGATGTTACCTACCAATTGAAAGAAGTGCTCTCATCAATATTAAAAGAAAATAAAGGTGAAGATTTATTTAACAAGGTGGAAACTCCATTGGTATATGTGTTAGCCGATATGGAAAAAACTGGTGTGAAAGTGGATAGTGATACCTTAGCTGTTTTTTCTAAAGAACTTGAAATTGATATAAAAAATTTAGAAGAAACAATTTATGAAAAAGCTGGAGTGAAATTTAATATTGCTTCGCCTAAACAATTAGGTGAAGTGCTTTTTGATAAATTACAATTAGACCCTAAAGCTAAAAAAACAAAAACAGGTCAGTATCAAACAGGGGAGGATGTACTCTCTGCTCTTTCTAGCAAACATGATATTGTTCAATACATATTAGATTTTCGTTCTTTACAGAAATTAAAATCGACTTATGTTGATGCTTTACCTGAAATGATTAATCCTCACACTGGTCGAGTTCATACATCCTACAATCAAGCGGTTGCCGCTACTGGTCGATTAAGTTCAAACAATCCGAATTTGCAAAATATACCTATTAAAACAGCTAGAGGTAGGGAAGTGCGTAAAGCATTTATTGCGAAGGATGATGAACATGTGATACTTAGCGCCGATTATTCGCAAATTGAATTAAGAATTATTGCAGATATGGCGAATGAGAAAAATATGCTTGAAGCATTTTCAAATGGCTTAGATATTCATACTGCAACTGCCGCTAAAGTATATGGTGTCGATATTAAAGATGTAACTAGCACACAAAGAAGAAATGCTAAAGCAGTAAACTTTGGAATCATCTATGGACAATCGGCATTTGGTCTTTCACAAAATTTAGGAATTCCAAGAAAAGAAGCAGCAGAAATAATTGATAATTATTTTATGCAGTATCCTGGAATTAAAAAATACATGTCGGAAACTATTGATTTTGCTAAAGCCAATGGTTACGTAGAAACCATTATGAAAAGACGACGTTACTTGCGCGACATTAATTCTGCGAATGCAACGGTACGTGGATTTGCCGAACGAAATGCAATTAACGCTCCTATACAAGGCTCAGCGGCCGATATGATTAAGGTAGCAATGATTAATATTTTCAAAGAACTTAATGCTAGAAATCTTAAATCAAAAATGACAATGCAAGTGCATGACGAATTGGTTTTTGAAGTGCATCATTCGGAAGTTGAAGAAATGAAAGCAATTGTTTCTGAAAAAATGAGAACTGCTATTCCTCTGAATGTACCTATTCTAGTGGAAATGGGAACTGGTAAAAATTGGTTGGAAGCACATTAAAATTACGAATTACGAATTACAAATTACAAATTATGAATATAGAAGAATTAAAATATCCGATTGGCAAATTTAAAGTGCCTGAAAGTTATGATGAGAATTTTCGTAAAGAAGCAATAAAAACCTTAGAAGAGTTACCATCACTTTTAAAAAATGTTTTGAAAGACTTGCCTGCAGAAAAATTAGATGCTTTGTATCGCCCTGATTCATGGTCATTAAAACAAGTTGTTCATCATATTGCCGATAGTCATATGAATTGTTTGGTGAGAATGAAGTTAGCACTTACAGAAGATTACCCTACGATTAAGCCATATGATGAAAATAAATGGGCCGCTTTAGCCGATGGAAACAATAATGATTTATCACCCTCTTTATTAATCATAGAAGGTGTACACATGAGAATTGTGAATCTGCTTCGTTCTTTACAAACAGAAGATTTCGATCGTAAAGTATTTCACCCAGAAAGTAAACGCGATATGAGTGTACACTTTTTTATGGCATTATACACTTGGCATTCTAAACATCATTTAGCTCATATTAAAAACGCTATTGCTAATTCATTCTAATGACTGAAATTGGTAACGACATATCAAAAGCAAAGGCATTTTTACAACATGCCGAATTGGTTGCTATTCCTACAGAAACAGTATATGGCTTAGCCGCCAATGCTTTTGATGTGAATGCTGTGTTAAAAATATACGAAGTTAAAAATCGTCCAAAATTTAACCCTTTAATTATTCATAGTAATTCATTACTAAGATTTGAATCATGGGGCATCGAACTTTCGGATAGATTACAAAAATTAGCTACTCAGTTTTCTCCAGGACCTTTAACATATGTTCTGCCGAAGTCTAAATTTATTCCTGATATAATAACCGCCGGACAAACAAGCGTTGCCATTCGTATTCCAAATCATCCTCTTGCCTTAGACTTATTATCATCAATCGATTTTCCCTTAGCAGCGCCAAGTGCAAACCCTTCTGAATACGTTAGCCCTACAAGTGCTCAGCATGTTTATAATCAACTACAAGGTAAGGTTCCATATATATTAGATGGTGGTGTGTGCAGTGTAGGTTTAGAATCTACCATCATAGACCTCACACAAAAAAAAATACGTTTATTGCGTTTAGGTGGAATATCAAAAGAAGAAATTGAAGATTGCATTAATGAAGAGATTGAAGACCTGTTGATATCCGATAATTTATTAGCACCAGGCATGATGAAAAGACATTATGCTACTTCACATGAACTTTTTTTTGAAGAAGATTTACAGAAAATAAAAATTACCGAAAAAACATTTGCTCTACGTTTTAGTAGTTATGCCGATTACTTGCCTACGTCAAATCAATTTCTACTCTCTGAACAAGCAAATTTAACGGAAGCGGCAGCAAATCTCTTTTCAAAAATGCGCGAGTTAGATGCCATGGATATTGATATAATTGTTGCAGAACGTTTTCCAAACATTGGTATCGGAAGAGCTATAAACGATAGGTTGGAAAGAGCAGCCAGTAAAAAGTTACATTCCTAAAATTTCTTTTAATTTCTGGTACCCAGTTTTACTTACTGGTAACTGTATTCCTGAACTTAATACCGCTAGATGTGATTCCTTATCGTAAGCATCAATACGTGTTACTAAACTTACATTTACTAAGTAGGATCTATGAATTCTTACGAAATCGTTACTCGATAATTGTTGTTCGAAATACGACATGGTTTTGTTTTTCGAATAACTTCCTTCGGCAGTCATAATTTTTACATTATCGCCGTTTGCTTCTATGTATTGTATTTCCTGTGTAGGAATAATTTTTATTTTCCCATCAGATTTTACGACAACTCTGTTCTGAGAACTAACAGTGTTTGTAAGTTGTAATTGTTCGGGATTAATTTTAACACTGTTGTTCGATAAAAATTTTTGAATCGCTTTGTCGAATCTTTCTTTATTAAATGGTTTTAATA